>ERZ1035006.1457-NODE-1457-length-15625-cov-4.374310_pt1 | contig 15625 bp, 13 predicted proteins | sample MGYA00520694_ERZ1035006 | MGnify/ENA primary metagenome ERZ1035006 (study PRJEB33766, sample SAMN09781746) | gut metagenome | biome: gut microbiome | host: Homo sapiens | place: Madagascar | study: EMG produced TPA metagenomics assembly of the PRJNA485056 data... | reverse complement strand
TCTCATGTCGGATCCCGGTAGACAGAATATAATCTGTCGCGGCCTCGATCACCGGCAATAATTCTTTTCTTTGAAAAATTCGATAGCTGTCGAGCAGATATAATACAATACCTCCATCAAAAAACACCGCTGCATTATCCGACCAGCAGACGCCTTCTGCATGCTTTATCTGATGCTCCAGATAGTAATCCTGAATCGCCCCGGCTGCCTCTCCCGCATTCTCATCCCGGTACTGCTCCCAGACCTCATTCATGACCAGACCGATTCCGGCAAGTCCGGTGTAAAAACCTTCTGCCATACCTGTCACGAACTCACCATCCTGCTTTGCCCGCTTCACATCATCCAGATAATGCAGGCTCAGATACCGGGTTAATTCCCGGATATCATACAGATATTCCTCTTCCGGTGCTACACGTTGCAGCTGCAGATACATATGAAGGATCCCGGCTGTCCCTTTATAATAAGAATTCTGCTCTGAGCCTTCTGCCTCATACCGGATTCCGTCTTCCGTTTTCTCTAAAAAGATACGGACATATTGTTCTGCTGCCCTTGCACAATCCAGATAATCCTGTGGGGATGTTACCTCTGTCGTCAGAAATCTTTCTGTACTCATTTCTACCACCTCTGCTTACTACCCTTCCTGTGGTTTCCACTGCTCTGTTGCTTCCGTCATTATCTCCGTCACTATTTCCGTCGTTCTTTCCTGCTATTGTTACTCCTCGCTCCGATACATCTTGGTTGACAGATACTTCATTCCATCATCCGGAAGAATGATCACGATATTCTTTCCCTGATTCTCTTCCCGCTCTGCAACCACCTTTGCCGCATAGACAGCAGCTGCAGCAGAAGCGCCGAGGAATATTCCATCGGTCTGTGCCAGCTCTCTTGCTGTCGCATAGGCATCGGCTCCATTGACATCCAGACATTCGTCGTAATGGAACTGATTCTTTACGATAAACGGATGATGCGTCTCGCCATCATTATCAAAATGTACCACACCATCAATGGTATCCCGATCCTCGCCCGGCTTATATAGGGACTCCAGATTCGGCTGTACGGCTATGATCTTCACACCCGGAACATGCTCCTGCAGATAAGCACCGACACCGGTCAAGGTACCGGCGGTTCCCGCAAGCATTACCGCATAGTCTACCTTTCCATCGGTATCCGCTACGATCTCCGGTCCGGTTGTCTTAATATGTGCCTGCGGATTCGCATCATTGAACAGCTGACTGGTGTAATAATATCCGTTGTCATCTGCGAACTTCTGAATCTGTGCCACGATCCTGCCGGTATCAAACCCGTATTTGGCCAGAATATCTGCAAAACCCGGAATATCCTTATAATACTGTACAGTCGCACCGTATGCCTTCAGGATCTGTACACGCTCCGGTGTGCATCCCGGCTCCATAAAGATATGCAGCTTATAACCCTTCGCTGCCGCAAAGGCTGCCAGCGAAATACCGGTATTTCCACTGGTACTTTCTACGATGGTTCCACCCGGCTTTAATTTTCCTTCTGCCTCTCCCTGCTCGATCATATTCAATGCAGCACGATCCTTTACGCTTCCGGTCGGATTTAAGTACTCCAGCTTTCCGATCAGATTCGCCTTCAGGTTATGTTTCTTCTCGTAATTTACCAGCTCTATCAGCGGTGTATGTCCAACTAATTCTGTAATCGATTTCTTAATATTTGCCATTACTCTTACTCCTTTATCTTATCTGTTCTTTGTCTTTCTTTATTGATCCTTCGCCTGTCTATGCATCTTTTTTATATTCTTGCTGTAATCGTTTTTTCAACCCTTAGCCGCTTCTGTATCGCCTTTCCGGCCGTATTCCTTCCCGGCCCTTAGTTGCAGGATACACCGCCGTCAACCACCAGGGTTGCGCCGTTTACAAATCTGGCTTCCTCGCTTGCCAGATAAAGCACTGCCTCTGCGATATCCGTCGGTGCGCCAAACGGCAGATCAGAATCCATACCTGACATAATCCGTTCCCGTCCGAACCGGCTCTCCTCCTCCGGCTTCGAGGTCATCCCTGTCCGGATGGCTCCCGGACATACAATATTACTCCGGATGCCCTGATGCATATAGGTATATGCCGTATGCTCACACAGGCCGATCAGCCCATGCTTTGCAACCGTATATGCGACACTGGAACGGCAGCCCTTAATGCCTGCTACGGAAGCGATCGTCACGATATTACCGCCGGTCTCCTGCTTACACATCGCTGTTACGGCCGCCCGGATCGCATACATCGGTCCGTCCAGATCTACCCGCAGGATCTTCTCCCACGATTCATTTGTAAGCTCCGTGATCGGCTCACTTTTTCCTGCTACGCCTGCATTGTTTACCAGCACATCGATTTTTCCGGTCTTCTGAATGGCCAGTGCGATCATTTCTTCATTCGCCTTCTGGGTCGAAATATCTCCCGGATATGCGATGACACTTCCGTCCGCTCCATCCTGTCTTAACTGTTCTACCTCTGTTGCCAGCTCTGTTAATGCGTCCTCATTCCGGTCAACCGCAACTACCACAGCCCCTTCCTTTACGAAGTCTAAGGTAATTGCCTTTCCCATACCGGCCGCTGCACCGGTGACTACAACGCTTTTCCCCTGAAATCTTGTTCTTTCACTCATCTTATTCACGCTCTCTTATCCCTAGCTTTTCAGTATGTTTTGTGCTTTTATCCTACCACCCTGTCCAGAAATTGGGAAATTCTATTTATCTATATTTAGTTATAGTTTTTACTTATAGCAAAACATCCCGGGTCCAAAGTCCAATGACTCTGAGCCCGGGATGTTCCTTCTATCCTGCTATATTTATTCTGTTATATTTCACTTATGCCCTTCATACATCGGGCATCTGTGCAAATCCGTCCTACCGTCTTACCTTGTTCTTGATCTCTTCCTGAATCTTCGCAACAAACTCATCTAACGGCATAACGGTTGCATCCTTTTCACCATGCAGCTTGTAGGAAACGGTCTTGCCCTCCATCTCATTAAAGCCGATAACCAGAAGATACGGTACCTTCTGAACCTGTGCCTCACGCATACGATATCCGAGCTTCTCGGCACGTCCGTCCAGCTCTACTCTGACATCTGCCGCATCCAGTGCATCGCATACCTCCTGTGCATATGCCATCAGTTCTTCATTATCTGTCTTAACCGGCATAACCTTTACCTGTACCGGTGCCAGCCAGGTCGGAAGATTACCCTTGGTCTCTTCCAGAATATATGCCATAAACCGGTCCAGAGAACCTAAGATCGCTCTGTGCAGAACAACCGGAGTCTTCTTCTCGCCATCCTTATCAATATAAGTCAGCTGGAATTTAGCCGGCAGACAGAAGTCTAACTGACAGGTTGACAATGTGTATTCATTACCGACTGCAGGCTTTACATTGACATCCAGCTTTGGTCCGTAGAAGGCTGCCTCACCGATCTCCTCGGTGTATTCGATTCCAAGGTCATTCAATACCTTACGAAGTGCATTCTCAGCAGTATTCCACATTTCATCATCATCATGATATTTTACCTTGTTTGCCGGATCACGCAGGGACAGCACGCAACGATAATCTGTAATACCGAAATCCTTATAAGTGCTGAAGATCAGATCCACTACCTTGGAGAATTCATCCTCGATCTGCTCCGGTGTTACAAACAGATGTGCATCATTCTGGCAGAAATGTCTGCCACGCTCGATTCCCTTTAAGGTACCGCTCGCCTCGAACCGGAAATCATGTGCGATCTCACCGATACGGATCGGAAGATCTTTATAGGAATGCATACGATTTGCATAAATCATCATATGGTGCGGACAGTTCATCGGACGAAGAACGAAGGACTCACCCTCCACCTCCATAGCCGGGAACATATTCTCCTTATAATGATCCCAGTGACCGGATGTCTTATATAAATTAACCGTACCAACGCAAGGAGTCATTACATGCAGATAGCCTAACTTCCGCTCCTTCTGCTTAATATAATTCTCCAGCTCCTGCCAGATCACATAACCCTTCGGAAGGAACATCGGAAGTCCACGGCCTACCAGATCATCTACCATGAACAGATTCATATCCTTACCGATCTTTCTGTGGTCACGCTCCTTTGCCTCCTCCAGTAACCGCAGATGCTCCTCCAGCTCTTCCGGTGTCGGGAAGCAGACACCGTAAATTCTCTGCAGCACCTTATTGTTCTTATCACCCTTCCAGTATGCTCCGGAATGGCGGATCAGCTTAAAGTAACGGCATAATTTTACATTATCTACATGAGGACCTCTGCAAAGATCTGTAAAATCGCCCTGCTCATAGCAAGAAATCGTACCATCCTCCAGATTGGAGATCAGATCCAGCTTATACTCATCATCTTTAAACATTTCCATTGCTTCTGCCTTGGAAATCTCTTTCCGCACGATCTTCTTACCGGTCTTGGCAATCTTCTTCATTTCCTTCTCGATTGCGGCAAGGTCTGCCTCATCCCGGATAACGTCATCGCCCAGATCCACATCATAGTAGAATCCCTCTGCTACAACCGGTCCTACCCAGAACTTTGCCTGCGGATACAGATGCTTGATTGCCTGTGCCATCAGATGTGCGCAGGAATGATTCAATGTCTTTAACTGTTCATCTTCCTTAAAATTAACCATTTTGATTCTCCTTTGTCCTTTCTTCTGAACTAAAAAAGCACCCACAGATATGATTCACATACCTAAGGGTGCTTATACACGGTTCCACCTTAATTTTAACTCATGGCCTGTAACGTCAGCTACACGGTAACGCTTCAAAGCCTGTCGGCTCCTTCTACGCACAGCTCGGGAATGGTCTTCCTGAAACATTTCCATAAACAGCTCTCACCCTGTGCTGTTCTCTCTGAATGTTCCTGCCCCAGTACTCTTTCCGTCATCGCTTTTTCAATATTACCTGTGTATTGTACCACGTATATTTTTTTTGTACAATCATTTTTTCGGAAATCTTTTCGGAATTTTCAACCAGTCTGCTCCTGCCGGTTCCTCACAGACCCGGCTTCTCCCATTCATTCCCCGTCCGGTCGCAATTCCAGCAGGACCTTCTGACATGCACTCTCATCCATCGGCCACCCCAGGCTCCCGATGGCCCGGTAACAGGCATCCGGCAGTCCTGAATCTTCTGTCGCTCCGTCCAGCCCGCTCAGATAATCGGCCGCGATTTTCCGGAGTTGCTCCAGAATCTCCTGCTTGTGTCGTTTTACAGGCTCCTCGCACTCCCAGAAATGACGCATGTCACAGTCCGCAGTACTTCCGCACGGAGTCTTACAGGTAGCACAATCCGGTGCAATGCGATTCTTCTCCTCATGAAGCTCCCGGATGCTCTTCTCATAATCATCCCCGGTCAATGCTCCTGCCACTATCCGGTCTGTATCTGCGGTTTTTCCGTTATTGCTGATGGCACCGGTCAGTCCGATCAGTGCACCAAGTACCTCTTCCTGCTTCATTCCTGCTCCTTCTTTTCCTCTTTTTTCTTATCTTTATTCTGCTCCATCCGGGCGATTTTAATCACCCGCGGCCGGTTATACCGCTGCATGATCACAAAGCAGCCATCCAGACAGGCCCCCGCAAAAGACGTGAGCATAAATACCCAGAATGCGCCAAGCCATATAGAGGCGACCACCGGCAGAAAGCTGAACACCATGATTGTTTCATGTACAAGCTCCGCCTGACACATTGCCTGTGCGATCTCATCCCAGCTATGAAGCTCCGGGTTTAAGGTATCCGGATCAAAGGTCGGCATCTTAGCCTTCCAGTTCTTCACCTTTAATCGGTCATAAAATCTCTGCTCCCATGCATGTGTCTGATACCATTTTCGCATATAATCCGCCCGGTTTTGTTTCACAACCAAATAGACATACCCCACCAGCAGACGCATGACAAAATGATAACAGATGGTTCCTGCCGTAATTGCCAGCGTCTCCCATACGCCCATGGATGTCTTATAATATAAGAAAAGAAACAAGCCAAACAACAGCCCTGTTCCTGCCGATATGAGAATCATAGTTCGTTTCATGGTTCCTCCCATCCCCTCTTTTCTTCCAACGGCTTCCTTTGAATTCTATGCATCCTTCATCAGTAATTTCTATTAGGTATTTTCCGGTAAATCCTCCGGCCAGATACTGCCTTCATCCAGATTCTCCTGCCGCAGCCAGGCATCCTCTGCCTCCAGCTGTCTCCGGGTGCCATTCTCATCCTCCAGATATACCAGACACTTTAATGCCTCTCCCGGCATCCGCTCCTCACATCCGTAATCCGCTTCCAGAATCTGCTTAATTCTCCACATCGGTTTCTTCCTCTTTTCATTTCCTGCTTTTTAGTGTACAATCTCATTTAGTCTATATATTACTTAGAAAGGATTCTTAAGTCAATGAAGAAAAAATTTCTCCTCTCTGTGCTCTGTATCGGACTGGTTCTTCTGTCCGGATGCAGCAATGGGAAATCCAATATCCGCTTCGGTGCGGCCGGTATCGGCGGTATGTATTATTCATTTGCCTCTGCCTTTGCCGGAATTGTTGCCGGATCCGACTCCGGTTACACGATCGAGGTTAAAAACACGGCCGGTTCAGAAGCGAATCTGCGACTGCTGTCCGAGAATTATATCCAGCTTGCGATTGCACAAAACGATCTGATCTATGATGCCTATTACGGAACCGGTTCTGCAGATGAACCGTCCCTCACCGGCTATTCCGCCATTGCAGGCTTATATCCGGAGGCCTGTCAGCTCGTAGTCCGGAAAGACTCTGCGATCCATAGCATTGATGACCTGCAAGGGAAAACGGTCAGCATCGGTGCCAGCGAGTCCGGAACCGAACGCAATGCACAGCAGATCCTTACGACCAGCGGTCTGACCGATAGTCTGGTCACTACCGTCAATCTGGATTATACCGAGGCTGCTGACAGTCTCCGGTCCGGCGAGATTGATGCCTTTTTCTGTACTGCCGGCATCAAAACCACAGTTATCGAAGAACTGACCAGACAGTGTGACATCCGTCTGATCGGGCTTGATGAAAAGCTGCGCAGCCGCCTATGTACCGCTTATCCGTTCTATTCCGAGTTCACGATCCCGGCCAACACCTACACCGGACAGACCGAGGATATCACAACCTTAAGTGTACAGGCCGTTCTGTTAGCCAATGACCGTCTGTCTGATAAGACCGTACAGGATCTTACAGAGGCTCTGTTTGCTCATGCACAGGAGCTGCAATATAGCGTTGCTGTCGATATGGCACTGTCGGAAGAAGCTGCCGTTTCGGATGTCAGCATTCCATTTCATCCCGGTGCGGCTGCCTATTATGCAGATCATGGCATTTCTGTAGATACCGGAGAATCCGAAAACGAAACTCAACCATAAAGGAAGACATAACATGAAGATTGAATTAGATATGTATCAGACCCTGGCCATTGCGGTTCTGGTTCTGATGCTTGGAGCTTTTTTGAAAAAACAAATTTATTTTCTGGAGAAATTCTGCATTCCCTCTCCGGTCATCGGCGGACTGCTTTTTGCGATCTTTACCTGCGTCTGCTACAGCACCGGTCTGGCGGAATTCTCCTTTGATGACACCCTGCGTGAGGTCTGCATGGTATTTTTCTTTACCTCGGTCGGCTTTCAGGCGAATCTGAAGGTCTTAAAAAGCGGAGGGAAATCTCTGGCAATCTTTCTCGGATTGATCATCCTGCTGATCACACTGCAGAACCTGCTCGCCATCGGTATGTCCAAGCTGCTCGGTCTGGATCCGCTGATTGGTATGTGTACGGGCTCGATTCCTATGGTCGGCGGCCACGGTACCGCCGGTGCCTTCGGTCCGGTTCTGGAGGACTTCGATGTCACAGGTGCCACCACGATCTGTACCGCAGCTGCTACCTTTGGTCTGATTGCAGGCAGTCTGATCGGCGGCCCGATCGCCAAGCGGCTGATTGAGAAGAAGAACCTGCTCGCTACCGTAGTTCCGGAGGATGACAGCCTTCTGGTCGAGGATGAGAAAAAGCATGAACGGCATACCAATATGTATCCGGCAGCCGTATTCCAGCTGATCCTCGCGATTGGTCTCGGAACGATCTTCTCCTGGCTGTTAACAAAGACCGGTCTGACCTTCCCAATCTATATCGGTGCCATGATTGCTGCGGCTCTGATCCGTAATATCGGTGAGTATTCCGGCAGATTTGACATCCACATGGGCGAGATCAATGACATCGGCGGTATTGCCCTGTCCCTGTTCCTTGGAATTGCCATGATCACATTAAAGCTCTGGCAGCTGGCATCCCTGGCTCTGCCACTGTTCATCCTGCTGATCAGTCAGGTAATTCTCATCTGTCTCTTTGTATACTTCATTGAGTTCAATGTTATGGGACGTGACTATGATGCGGCCGTTTTAGTTGCCGGTACCTGCGGCTTCGGTATGGGTGCCACACCGAATGCGATGGCCAATATGCAGGCGATCTGTGATAAATATGCCCCTTCCGTTAAGGCATATCTGCTCATTCCACTGGTCGGCAGCCTGTTTGCAGACTTTATCAACAGTCTGGTCATTACGTTTTTTATCAACCTGTTATGATCGGAAGATTGATGATTCAGACTATATTTAATAAGTAGAGAGGTTCATTATCATGCTGTTTAAGAAAAAGAAATATATCAAAGCTGACTATAATCTAACCTATGATAATCTGGCGATTCCGGAGATCCATACGAAGAAGGAAACGACCCATACTTCAACGGATACGGATGAAAAGCCGTCCATCTCCTATGATGGTGTGGCAATTCCGGAAATCCATCCTAAAAACCAGAAGCAGTCTTAACTGCCTTCATATAATTATTAATTCGGGAGAGAACATTATGAAAACAAAACAACGCGATTCTTTTAACAACAAATGGGGCTTTATTCTGGCCTGTATCGGTTCGGCAGTCGGCATGGGAAACATCTGGATGTTTCCTACCAGAGTGTCCATGTATGGCGGTGGCTCCTATCTGATTCCTTATTTCATCTTCGTTGCACTGATCGGTTTTACCGGCGTGATCGGTGAAATGAGCTTCGGACGTGCTACACGCTCCGGTCCTGTCGATGCCTTTGCCTATGCCTGCGGTACCCGTGGCAAGCGTAAGGTCGGTGAACTCTTAGGCTACATTCCGGTCCTCGGTGCCCTTGCCATGGCAATCGGTTATACCGTCGTTATGGGATGGATCCTCAAATATATGATCGGTACCTTTACCGGCTCTACTCTGGCTCCTGCAGATACAGACGGCTTTGCGGCAGAATTCGGCGGCATGGCATCCGCATTCGGTAACAACCTCTGGCAGATCGTTGCTCTGGTCATCGGCATTGCAATCCTGATGTTCGGTGTCAGCCGCGGGATCGAAAAAGCGAATAAGATCATGATGCCGATCTTTTTCCTGCTCTTCGTTGTCCTCGGCATCTATGTGGCATTCCAGCCGGGTGCGATCGAGGGATATCGTTACATCTTCCGGATTGACCCACAGGCCCTTGCCGATCCTAAGACCTGGATTTTTGCACTCGGACAGGCATTCTTTTCTCTGTCCGTAGCCGGAAACGGTACTTTGATCTACGGCTCCTATTTACCGGATAAGGAAGACATTCCGGCTGCTGCCGGCAGAGTTGCCTTCTTCGATACACTGGCTGCCCTGCTTGCCGCTCTGGTCATCATTCCCGCAATGGCAACGACCGGTGCCCAGCTGAATCAGGGCGGTCCCGGTCTGATGTTTATCTATCTGCCGGCTCTGTTTAAGTCTATGCCGGGTGGACGGATCATTGCCATCATTTTCTTTGTAGCTGTTTTCTCTGCCGGGTTATCCTCCCTCATTAATTTATATGAGGCACCGATTGCAACCGTGCAGGAGAAGCTACACCTTGACCGGAAGGCTGCCTGCGGAATCATTGCAGGAATCGCACTCGTCGTATCGATCTGCATTCAGGGAATCGTATCCGGCTGGATGGACATTCTCTCCATCTACATCTGTCCATTGGGTGCCGGTCTTGCCGGTGTCATGTTCTTCTGGATATGCGGCAAGAAATACGTGGAGACACAGGTCAATACCGGAAGGGAGAAGCCTTTCACCAATAAGTTCCTTCCGATCTGCAAATATGTTTACTGTCCAATCTGTATTCTGGTTTTAATTCTGGGTATTATTTTAGGCGGAATCGGTTGATTCCGCCCTGTGACTCTCCAGCTCCTCAAACGGAATGACCGGTTGTGGACAATCTGTGTGCTCTCCGATCTGCTTTTCCATCCATACCATATTATACCACCGACCAAACTTATATCCGCACTGAAAAAATTCACCAACCAGCCGATAGCCAAGATGTTTATGAAATTCCACACTGTTCTTTGTCAGGTATTCATCCTCCTGCTCCGGATATCCGATACAGGCATTCAGATTCAGGATATTTTGCTGTGCCAGAGACTGTTCCAGTGCTGCATACAGTTTCTTTCCGATTCCCATTTTCTTTCTGGATATATCTACATAAATCGTGGTCTCAACCGCCCAGTCATAGGCCGCCCGCTCCTTAAACGGTCCCGCATATGCATAACCGATGATCACTCCGTCCTTCTCTGCTGCCAGATAAGGGTAGTGCTTTAAGGTATGCCGGATTCGTTCCCGAAACTCCTCGATCCCCGGCACCTCATATTCAAACGTAATCGCCGTATCCGTTACATACGGTGCATAAATCGCAAGTATCGCTTCCGCATCTTCCACAGTTGCTGTCCGGATTCTGACCCCGTTTTCCATATCACTGCTGCCTCCCTGCCAAATTCTGATTTATAATTACTCTCTGGTACTCATTATAACATGATTCCGGAATCTTCTTTACTCCGTTCTATCTTTGCATTCAACTTCCGGAACGGAATTGCGATCACCAGTCCGATCATGAGTGATATTATCACATAAATTCCAAGCACTCCGATGCATTTCCAGTAAGTCATTCCATACATTCCGCCAATTGTCTCACGTAATGCATTCATGCCATACGGAAATGGAAGGAATTTATAAATCCGCTGATAAATCATCGGAAGTACCTCAATCGGGAAAGAACCACCGGCACCTGCCACCTGAATTACCATAATGATGACCGCCAGCGCTTCACCGACATTCTCAAATGCAACTGTCAGCGAATACATAAATAATGTAAATACAAAGCTGCAGAACGAACATGCAAACCATAGCAGGAACGGATTCACACATTGGATCCGGATATATAGCAGATTTCCAAGTGCCGTTAACAGTGCCTGCCCTTGTCCGATCAGGAAGAATGTGATATAACGGCCAAAATATTTCTGATATGGTTTTACATCCGGTACGTCCTCATCCGGCAGTACCTTCACATGAATAATCGCCACCAGAACCAAAGCCCCGACCCACAGTGCCAGAACTGTATAAAACGGTGACATCGCCGAACCATAATTTTCAATCGGATAAATCTCTTTTGTCTCCATATTTACCGGTGATGATAAATACCTGCCCAGAGACTCCGGATCCGTTTTTAAAAGCTTCACTACTGTCTGATACTGATCACTCATCCCAAGCGAATCCAGCTTCACAATCAGCGTATCTAATGCATTCTTTAGATTCTGCGCCGCCTCCAATGACTCGGATAAACTGGCCTTACTTAAATCCAGCGTCTGATCATAGGAGTCCAGTGCCCCGGATACTTCATCAAAATCACCATCGATACCATATAGAATCGCCTGCGTCTGATTTAAAGAGTTCTGCATGGAAAGGATTGTTGTCTCCAACTGTCCCTTTACCGAATGATCAAACTCCTCTTTTAAGGACTTTACCTGTGCCTTACTGTTTTCGATTTCCTCCGACACCTGAAGCTTTAAGGTTTCCACAGATGCATTTCCGGCTTTTATATTCTTCTGCACTTCCTTTAAGTCCGCTTCGATCTTATCCAAACTCTCCCGGATTGCCTGAATCTTAGCCGCCACTGCCGGATCATCCTCCCACTCCTTCACACTGTTTTCAAATAACTGCCGGATCAGATCCATCATATCGATCAGATTCTGAATCCTGATTTCGGACAATTCTCCGTGGTCATCCAGCTCCTCCAGCATATTCTTAATCAGTAGTGCAACTGTATCCAGATTATCTGCAATTGTATCCAGATTGGCTGATATGATATCCGCCAGTGCACCTGCATTCATGCTTCCTGCTGTCATAGCCACCTGCATCGTATTCACGGTATTGGCGCCCTCGTCTACCATCATATTCAGATTCGGTATCATAACCTGTGTAGTCGCGATCAGGCTGGATGCGGAATTGGTAATTCCTTCAAAAGAATTCAACAGTGCAATATAATCATCCAGACTACTGCTTAATGTCTGCAGTTGAGCTGTCATAAGATTCATGACGGAATCCGATGTCACTCCGTTTTCTGCCATCAGGTCATCCGCCTTCAGCAATACCTCTGCCAGACTGCTCACAAATGTCGCATTTACCTGTTCCTGTACCGCTGTTTTCGCCTTTGACGTAATCTTCGGTGCAATGGCATTCTTTTTCTCATTCTCATAATATATCATCTGCGGATGCTCGACTTCTCCATTTAAGAAACTGATCATGTCCTTTGAGAAATCCTCCGGTATGATCATTGCCGCATAATATTCGCTGCTGTAAACACCGTCCTTTGCCGCATCTTCCGACTCTACGAACTGCCAGCCCATGGTCTGGTTGGCTTTCAATGCATCAACTACACTATCTCCGATATTCAGCTTCACACCTCCAAGATCCACACCTTTATCTCCGGAGTAAACTGCAATCTTAAGATTAGAAGTGGCATCCGGACCGTAAGGGTCCCAGTTGGACAGGATATTAAACCAGGCATAAAGAGACGGTATGATGATCAGACCGATCACAACGACCACAGCAACCACATTCGTCCGTATTCTTTTCCAATCATGGTAAAACACCCGAATTATATTCTTCATGCCTGATCCACCTCCTCTGCATTTTTCTCTGCGCTCTCTTCATCCTGTGCAGGTTCTTCCGTCATTTTCTCCGTGGCTTTCTCTGCCGTTATTTCCGCTTCTTCCATTGTTCCCTTCTCCGGTTTCTGCGCCGCCTCGACATTCTGGATCACTGTACGCAGTTTTTCCTCCATCTGCTCCACGTTCTCTCCGATCAGGGTTTCCCGTTCATTTCTCTCCCCATTAGAGATCTCATTCATTTTCTGCTGCAGTTTATCGTCTATATACTCAATAAAAATCAAATATCCTGCCAATATAAATAAGGATACGATCCATAAAATCAGAAATACCGTCTTTGAACTTCCAGTCAGAAACAGCAGGACCAGAAATACAGGTGGTATAATAAACAGACATTTCAATCCAATCTTAATCCGCTTCTGGTTCTTTCTGTGAATCTCCTCTTCATAGGCGACCAGTTTTCCATAAAGTTCCTCATAGTTTTCTTTCTTTTCCATCTGTATCACCTTCTCCCTACATCATTTTTGTATCTTCCATACGCTTCTCCACGAAGTGGATCACACCCATAAACGGAATCCGTATCAACAGTCCGACCAGCAATGCTACCGCTGCAAAGATCAGCAGCTCCGCCAGATACTTCTCATAGGCTCCGCCATACATACCACCGACAGTTTCCCGCATGGCATTGATAGCATATGGGAATGGGAAGAATATATAGACCTTCCTGAAAAACTCCGGCAGGATTTCAATCGGATAGGTTCCGCCGGAGCCTGCGATCTGTATTACAACCAGCACCACTGCGATTGCCTTACCAATATCGCCAAAGGATAATGTCAGGGCATAGATCAGTAATGTAAACGTAAAACTAGTAATTGCTGACGCAAACCAGAACAGGAACGGATTCTCCACCTGACAATGCAGCCAGAAAATATTTCCGAGTACGATAATCAGCGTCTGAACCTGTCCAAGCAGGAAAAAGATCAGATATCTTCCCAGGAACAACTCATGCCGTTTCGGTTTCTCCAGATTCTCACCCGTTGCACGCACCTTAATTAACGCAACCAGAACCAGTGCACCGACCCAGATCGCCAGTGTTGTATAAAACGGTGCTACCGCAGACCCATAATTCCGGATCGGATATACCTCCTGTGTCTCTACCTGCACCGGTTGTGCGAAGAACTTTCCATAGCTTTCCGCATTTCCGCCTAAAAGATTTACGATTATCCCCATCTTTTCATCTTCTTCCGCAGCATCCAACCGATCAATCGCATCCTGAATCTTTGCCTGGCTGGATTTTAACAGAGACTGGATCTGCCGAAAGCTTTCATCCGTAGAATCGACCATATCCTGTGTTCCGTTGAAGATGGTTTCCATATCACCTAATGTATGATTCAGATTATTCAGCAGATTCGTTACATTCACCAGAACCTGCGATGCTGTATCCAGGATCCCGGATACTCCCGGTACCAGTTGATTGGTATAGATGTTTCTCATGCTCTCTACCGTCTGCCTGCAGGTAGCCAAAGCCTGCTTCACATGCTCTTCAACCGTCTTTGTTGCATCGCCGATTGCTCCGGCTCCCTGTTCCAGTTCGATTCTTTTCAGAATATCTTCAATCTGTGCTGCCGCTTCTTTTAACTTCTCAATCTGCGCCAGAATATCACTGACATCCAGCTGCTGTGCTTCCGCCAGCTCCTTCTTCTGCTCCAGCTCCGATATCGTACTGTGAAGAAGTGTTAACTGCTCGATCAGTGCCCGTACATCTTTGCCGGTCTGTTCAATGCTCTCAACTGTTTTTTTAGCAGAGTTACTTAACTCTGCTTCATCAATATCCTTTGCTATACGGTTTAATGATGCCTCAATATCCGACAATGTTTTTTCTACATTTTGAGAAAACGTGGCCAGAGTTGCGTCTGTTGTATCCAACTGCGTCTGTGAATTTTTCATTGCATCTTCCGCAGTCTGAATCCGGTTTTCAACCCCGGGAATCTGTGCATTGGCCTTTTCTATTCCACCCGCCAGAGTCCGGTTCCCTTCCAGGAACTGATCGATCATCATATTATAATTTTCCAGACTGTCATTGATTTCTACTAATTTCTCACGGAAACCATCCACGCCGCCTTCCTGTTCAATTTTCCCGGATAGTTCTCCCATCTGTGCAAACATAGTGCTTGCCGCTGTCTCTAAAAATGTTTCATTAATACTCGCTTTCAGGGTATCTACCGCAGTATCCGTAATCTTGGTTGCGATGGCATTCTTCTTCTCGTTCTCATAATAGGTAATGGTCGGATTTTCCAGTCCTTCCGTAAATATACTGAACATACTCTCCGAAAACCGTTCATTGATGATCACCGCAGCATAATAATCTCCGCTTTCCACACCGGCAACCGCCTCTTCGGAACTGTCCAAAAACTTCCATCCTATAGAATCATTCTCCTTCAACTGCTCAATTACGGCATTCCCCATATTAACGGTAGTTCCGTCCTCTGTCTGAAATCCCCGGTCCTCTGATGCCACTGCTATAGCGATATTGCCAGTATTGGCATACGGATCCTGATTCGAATAAATATTAAACCATGCGTAAAACGATGGAATAAAGCATAGCCCGATTGCAATGATCAACGCAAAGAAATTACGGCTCAAGCCCCTTAAATCTTTTAAGAATATATG
>ERZ1035006.1452-NODE-1452-length-15658-cov-7.441454_pt1 | contig 15658 bp, 14 predicted proteins | sample MGYA00520694_ERZ1035006 | MGnify/ENA primary metagenome ERZ1035006 (study PRJEB33766, sample SAMN09781746) | gut metagenome | biome: gut microbiome | host: Homo sapiens | place: Madagascar | study: EMG produced TPA metagenomics assembly of the PRJNA485056 data... | reverse complement strand
AGCGAGACACCGCCGGGCAACCGGAGCAGCTTGATCAGAATGCCACTGCGCCCACCGCCAGGTAGCCCTATGATTAAATAGTTTCGCAAACGCCTATTTAATTTTATTAGGCACTTTCACTCATTATATCATAATTATTGACTGTCATCCAGTAGTTGTAAAGCCGGCAAAAGCTGTTTATAATAAAGCCATCACAAACACACCCGGAAAGGAGTCTACTATGTCATCTACATCATCTGAATCCCCCATGTCACCTGTGACACCTCCAATGGAAATCGAGCGTAAATTTTTGCCGGCAAAGCCGCCCGAACACCTTGAACGTTTCCAAAAGCATCAGATTGAGCAGGGCTATCTATGCACCAACCCGGTAGTGCGCATCCGCCGCTCAGATGACGAATACTATCTGACCTACAAATCCAAAGGCATGCTCGCCCACGAGGAATATAATCTCCCGCTGACGGCAGAAGCCTACGCGCATCTAAAGCCCAAGGCAGACGGCCGCATCATTGAGAAAACGCGCTATCTGATTCCGCTCGATGATAAACTGACCGTTGAACTGGATGTATTTGCCGGCGATCTCGCCCCGCTCATACTCGCTGAGGTAGAGTTTTCTTCCGAGGCGGAGGCAAACGCTTTTGTGCCCCCCGCATGGCTCGGAGAAGATGTGACATTTGACCGGCGCTATCACAACAGTACGATGAGCCAAAAATCATAACATGGAATTTCCCATCACCTACAGAACCTGCCACCGGCAGCTTCTGTAGGTGAGAGGAAACATAAAAAACGGATGACAGGCAAAATGTAAAAGCCTGCCATCCGTTTTTGTACTCTGTGTGTCTCCCGCATCAAACACTTACCGAAACCGGCTGATCTCATATTTGCGTCTGGCCTCCAGACAGCCTTTCAACTGCCTGTAGCGGTCATCGATATCACCATCCGGTATGACTACGTCTACCGCCACCGCCATCGTATCGATCAGATAATCATTCAGATCCAACTGCATCCGATATAATATCTCCAGTTTTTCCTCATATGTCTCCGCATCCAGAAATGCCATCAGATTGTCAAACTGCGGCGGTTTTTCCTCCGTCTGCTGCCTGTCTGCTGTCCTGTCATGTTGTCTGTCTAATTCCATCCTTTTATCCTTCTATCCTTCATCCCGGCACTTAGTTATACATGCGATTGAGCATATCTGTAGCTTCTGCCAGAAAATCACGTTCAAATTCCAGATTGCCACTGTAGCCTTTGACAATCAGGTCATTCACTTCATCCATCAGGTGATACGTATCAAAATCATCCACGCCAAGCTGATTGCGCAGCTCTGTGCCATGTCCGTCCTCATGCTCACTATGGATATGACGCGCCTTTGCTTTATCTTTCATGATCTCATCACCAACCGGCACACGTCCCAGTTCTACAACACGATCTGACGGCTTTGTATCATCAGCAAACTGCTGCGAGGCGTTTGCCTTTGCCTTTTGCAGAATCGACTGCGATGCTGCCTGCTGCGGCTGTGAATGTTTTGCCGGCTGCGGCGGTCTCTGCTGCGGCGGGCGTTGTTGTGGCATCCGCTGCTGCGCAGGACGCGCTCTTTGCATCTGCTGCCCCGAATACTGCGATGCCCTCGGAACATTCGGTGTTGCCTCCCGCTCGTTTTTCTTTGCGTTTTTCGTGCACCGGATCACAATATAGATGATCACTGCGACCCATATTAATCCACCCATATACTTCCTTTCTGCTGCTCTATGCGGTTAGTTTGCTGCGTAACGCTCTAATTCCAGATTCATAATCTGCTGCATCTCCGTACTCTCTACCGGAGCCTCACCCAGATCTTCCGTCCTGCCGTTATCATGGATATAGATCAGTTTGCGGTCACCCTTTTTCTCCCCGCGCACAATCATATAATAACCCGGTTTGTCTGCATCCTTGTGCCAGGTCACATAAATGCGGATGCATGCACCCTGATCGAGTTTCTTTGCGGGCATAGAGATATGAATCATATCCAGCTTCGGATCAATGCCAAGCTGCATCACTTCGAAATCATTCTCTGTGTACGGCATCTGCAGCTTATTCTGATACTGGTCTTTAAAAAATGTATAGAGGACTTCTGCATTGATGCTGTCAAAATATTCCTTATCCTTTGTATAGATACTGTGCGGGAAAAGGACATATTCCACATTTTTTCTGGCAAGCAGATGGAACTGTGCCGGTGTCACCTGCTGCTCCTTGCGCGGCCGGACGACAAAATTGTTCGAAAACGGATTGACCACCACACCATACACCGGACTCTTGGCATTCTTTGCATAATTCATACATGCATCAAATGTCATCTCTATCACGCCGTTTGAGTAATGCTCCTTGGGCAGCTGCGCCAATGTGGTGTAGACTGCCAGAAAATGTTCCTTATTCGGATTCTGGATCAGTACCGGAACCGGCTTTGCATCCTTTGGAAGCTTCACTGGCTGTCCGGTACGTTCAAGTTCTGCCTGCATTGCAGCCAGCGTCTCGTCCTTGGGGAATGTAACCGGTACGATAAAGCGTACCTGTCTCATCTTTTCCACCAGTTCGTGCGACTGCTCGGGTGTCATTCCTTTCTTATATTCCTCCAGCAACTGCTCGATTTCTTTAATCTGTGTCTGATTGTCTGCCATTGTGTTTCTATTCCTTTCCACTTTCATCTTTTTGTGGTTCTTTAACCATTTTCTTATTTGAATGAACCGAGTACGGTTCCGGCTCCATCGGTAATGTACCAGTTCATACTTGTCAGTTTTCCGCGCCAGCCATAGCTTTGATCTGTAAAATCAATACCTGTTACGCATACCAGATTATAAATACCGATCTGCTTCATCGTAACCGAATAGCTCACTTTCTTTTTCTGTTTAAACGGTATGGTGATAAAATTCTTTGTCAGCGTCTCACGGTCAGTTCCTGAATTAAATCTGGAGATTGTGACCGTCTTTGCATTTGACGTATCTGCCATATAAGTTTTATCGCCAAGGATCGTGTAGTCGATGCCCTTTTGTAATGCCAGCGAATATTTACTCTTTTTCTCAGTTGACAACTGGTATTTATAGTTATCTCCCTCCGGGGTTGAAAAATACAGTGCCTGACTGCCAATCACCAGCCGGTCATCCCCGGTGCTTTTCGCCACGGTTTTCTTTTTTCCATCTGTTGTCAGCTTGCGGATCGTACCATACCAGAAACTTCCGGTGCCTTCATAAGATCCGAAATCATAGTAGAGTTCTCCGCCGGACTGTGCCACATCACTGATCATGAGCGGTGAATAGGAGCCCTTGTCACTTCGTTTTTCCGTCGCCACACGGATCAGCTGTTTTTTATTTATCGTACCCAGACGATACAGGTAGACTTTATCCGCCTGATTGTCAGCCATATAATAGTAGCTGTCACTGCCGATATTTCCAATATAACTCAATGTCTGCCGAGCGGACACAGTCTTGATCTTTTGTTTCTCTCCTGTCTCAGGCGCAATACAAAACAGCCGTTCTTTTCCATTTTTCAATTCCTCTATGCCATATACATTTGCAGCGTCTGCATAACAGACCATACCTGTACACAGTACGCGCGCATCGCTGCCATCCAGCCGGCACATATACAGCAGCCATCCGCTATCATCACTGGTTGTATAATACAGGTACTGCCCACTCACAACAAGGCGTATGACACCGTTTTGTTCTGTCGCAACTTTTGATACTTTTCCATCTGACACCCGCTTCCGGCAGATCGTCGCCGTACTGCTGTCCTCCTGATTGCGGATAAAATAGATGTAACCGCCCTGTCCGATCATATCTGAACCTTCATATACGAAGGTAGCCGCTGCTGCTTGTGCCACCACTGTGTCCGCTATCAGACACCCGGCTGCCATGACAACTGTCAGCATCAGGCAGATCATTTTCTTGCTTATCTTATTTATCACATTTATCTTACGTATAAGCTGCAATTTTGTCTGTTTCATCCTTTCATCCCTCCGCTATACATTTCTTTTTTTTATCTTTACCCTGCAAACCGCGTATTTTTTACTTCCGTCCGCTGCCGTGGCTGTGATCTTTACTGTATGGCCGATGCCGGCTCTCTTGACACGTACTTTGCCGTTTTGATCCACAACCGCATATTTCTGATTGCTGCTCTTCCAGGTCACCCTGCCATCGGTCACATAACCGGGCGATACAGATGCTGTCAGCTTCAATGTCTGTCCGTACCGGACACTCGCCTGTTTCCGGTTCAATGTCACCTTCGAAGCAAGCGTCTTTAACTTGGACAGATCAATGATCCCACCTGTGATACACTGATCCGAAAGCGCATCCACCTTCCGCACACACTTCATCAGCCATCCGCGCAGCGTCTCCGCTGACATTGTCGGATTCGCCGCTGCCAGTGTCGCTACTGCCGCGCTCACAACCGGCGTTGCCATCGAGGTTCCGGTCAGATAGGTGTAGGCACCAAACTGCTGCGTATCGATATCTGCGGCAGATATCGCGATATCATCCAGATACCATGTCAACGGTGTTCCGACCACTCCTGCATTGATAGACAGACCCACAATCCGCATATACGTCCGGTCTGCGACTGTCACAAACCGTGATTCCTGCGGCGTACTCACCATCGTCTCTGAGTCCCAGCTAATCTCACCACCACTGCTTTCACCTTCCAGAAAGCCGACATAATACGTGGCATTCTGATCCAGATGCAGGTCTGTCACATCTACATAGATAGAACCGGCGACTTCCTCACCGCCCGTGCGCGCCCTGCGGGTCACACTCAACTTCAAATAGCCGTTATCGCCATCTTTCATTTCTTTCACATCCACGGAATATATCGTCGGCAGACCAATCTCCTGCGCGGTATAAAAACTCTCCCAAGTCTGCCCCACCGGAAGAATATTGCCCGCATCCTCGCTAAAACGATTAAAATATACCGATAACTGCCGCCGTCTGCTGTCACTGTAGATACCCGGTATATAAGTATCCGCTGTATAAGTAGACAACATATTGCTGCCGGGTGCAAACAGATCCACCTCATTCACACCGTAATCCGAATAATAAGCAGTCTCATCTTCCTCATTGGACGCGCCTACGATCACCACATACGGACTGTCCAGATCATAAGGCGTCACAAGCGCCTTGCGTGTCTGATCCCAGTTCACATGATCATTTCCTGCGGCAAATACAGATAATGCTCCCATCTCACCGACCACATCGACCGCCATCGAGAGCAGTCCACTGGTATCGGCACTGCCACCCCACGAACAATTGACCGCACGGATATTCACGCCCGCCTCCATCGCGCGGTATATATACTCATACGCTTCGATGATCGTCGAATCGGAAATCTGTTCTGAATCGCCTTCCGTGACTTTCAGAGCCATAATACGAGCCTGAGATACACCGGTGATGCCGATTCCATTATCCTGCACCGCAGCCGCGATCCCTGCCACATGTGTACCGTGTCCGTCCACATCCATCGGATCCGCATCATCATCACCGAAATCATACCCACAACTGCCCTCGAGCGTTCCCGGATAAGGATTATCCCACATACATCCATTCAGATCCGGATGCGTATAATCGACACCCGTGTCGATGACTGCAATCACCGGTACGTCAGCCTCTGTCACCTGCTGTTGTGACCAACGGATTCCTTCACCGGATGTACCAGCTCCATCCAGATACCACTGATAATCCGCATATGGATCCGACGACATCAGCTTCTGATAACCATTCGCGCTCACTCCGTCTACATAATACTGCTGTAATGCAAGCTGCATGAGTTCCTCGGTTGTATATGTATCCGACACCAGATGTACGACATATGTCTCTTTGCCGCTTTGTGCATCTGTGCCAAAGCTGCTGACAGCTTCGATCTGCACTGCCGGATCATAGCGGTATGCGCCCTCCTGTGTGAGCGCTGTCGCAGAAGCCGCCTCCAGCGATACCAGCGCCTCACCTTCCTTATAGGATTGCGTTTCCAGATCAGAAAGTGCATTCTCTAATAATTGTTCTGTTTCCTCTACACGCACCTGCGATGCCCATATTTCCTGCAACGGCAGCATCTGTATGCCAAGCACCAGCGCCAGCAGACACGCACCCGCACACTGTTGTTTTTTCATGCTGTTACTCCTATTGTTTTAAATATGAATAGTATACCACACAACCTATGAAATGTGTTATACTATTTATACCAATTCGCTGTGCCTGTCCATGTATATCGTTACTGTTCACTCGTGCCTCGTTCCAGTAACGGATTTTGCCGATGCTTCGCATTCCAAATCGGCAAAATCTGCTACCACCACTGTATCATACGGCATTTTCAGTTCAGAAAATGCCTACCTGTGAACGGTAACTGTATATCTACACACAGGCATTATGATATGTATGGAAGAAGGAGGTTTTTTATATGCATATGATTAAAACAAATAGCCGTAAGCGGCTCTCTGTCACTCGGGCTGTATGGCTGCTGGCCGCGTTTGTCATCCTGCTTTGCTGCGTACATACCGTGCCGGCGCAGGCTGCACTGCGCCTGAATCAGACTACACTGTCACTGACTGAGGGACAGTCGGCAGCCCTGAAGCTAAATGGCACAAATAAAAAAATCATCTGGCGCAGCAGCAACAAATCAGTCGCTGTTGTCACCAAAAAAGGGAAAGTGACCGCTAAGACTCCCGGTGAGGCAGTCATCACTGCATCTGCCGGCAAAAAAGTCAGAAAATGTACCGTCACCGTCACAACCGACTATGCGAAATATTACGAATATCAGATAAAATATGATAAAGTGACGATCAACAAGCTGCTCCGCATCTCCGAGACAGAGCTTACGGTTCCGGATACGATCGAAGGCTGTCCCGTCACAGAACTGACTGACGGTCTGTTCGAAAACTGCGATGGTCTGGAAAAGATCACACTGCCATCCGGCATCACCAGAATCGGGGCATCCACATTTGCCGGCTGCCATCAGTTGCGCGAGATTGTCTGCAGCGGCAGCATCTCCTCGATCGGTGCACGCGCATTCTACGAATGCAATGCTCTCGAAAAACTGCCGGATCTGTCAGCCGTAGAGACAATTGATGCAGAGACATTTTATAACTGTGATGCCCTCAGCTCACTCCCGATCGCATTAAATTTGAAGTCCATCGGTGACTATGCATTCTATGACTGTGACAAACTACTCACCTTTTTTGGTTCAGACAGCCTGTCTTCGATCGGCAAATGCGCATTTAAAAGTTGTGATGCACTGCTCGGTATCTCTGGCTGCAAAAACGTACTGACGATCGGCGAGGAGTGCTTTGCGGACTGCAGGCAGCTTGGTACTGTATCTGTAGGCGATAAACTGACCACGCTTGGCAACGGCTGTTTTTCAGGCTGTGAAAAGCTAGGTTCCGTGCATCTGTCCAGCCTGCTCTCCGCAATCCCTGACCGATGCTTCTATAATTGTTATGCACTGAGCAACGTGACCGTACCTACAGGTGTCACCAGGATCGGAAATATGGCTTTTTACAACTGTATCAAACTATCGATCCTGACATTCCCCGGAACCGGTATCACAAGTATTGCAGCTGATTCCTTTGCAGGCGTTCCGCTCAGCAGTCTTCAGGTCTGGTACAAGGCAACGGCCAGCGCATCCAGCTATCTCGAAACATGGCTGAAAGCCCCCGCACAAAGTGCGATCCAGCTGCATGCGATCTGATGCAGGGACAATATGATAACCATTCATGTGATAGGAATTTCCTATCACATGAAAAAAATACCATGCAGGATCACCTGCATGGTATTTTTTTATTTTCGATATCTCATTGCCGTATTGATTAGAAATTCTGCATTCGTAGGTCTGCCATTCATATTGTCACACGGAAACGGATAGCGGCAACGCAAAGCATCCAGATTACTTCGTTTCCAGACAGATTCAATTGCATTCCGAATCGTGCGCTCGACGCTGCTCACGGAAGTCCCGTAATACTTCGCCACCTTTGGATACACATCATGCGTCACACGTATCTGCCTTCCATACCCCATTTTGGAAATCAGATAAATAGCTATCACGATGTTATTAAACCCCACTTGACCTCTACGAAATCCCATCCCCACGAGATCCGAAGCGATCTGCATCTGCAACCGATTTCCCCGATTGGCTGCAACCTCCGATAGTGTCTTCTTTTTCCGGTCTGATGAACCGGATTCTGCCGTCTCCATCTCATTCCATATGACGACAGTCATTCCCTGTGTCTGTAAGTACTCTAACAGTTGTGTCTCTTGTCCTGATTCGAATACTGCCCCATTCATAAGAACCCCTCCTTTTCTATGAAATTATATGGTAGATTAACCCTACCACATCAACGTAGAAAAGTGAATAAGAGACTGTCATTTGCAAAAAAATGGTAATTTTTTACACAATTTTGACTTTATGTGTAATATTGATGAAAACTCTCCTTTACAGAGACGTTATATTTTCTGCTAATCGGTATTTCTCTTCCATCCTGCATCAATACCGTATTCTTAAAGCAGGCCTTAACCGCATCGAGATTGACCACAAACGACACGTGCGTCTGCACAAAACGCTCATCCTCGAGCAGCGGCTTCAACTTCGCAGAAAAAGATTCCCGCAGTGTCACACTCTGGTAGACCCTGCCGCTGCTTGTCGTGATCCGGAGTGTCTGTCCGTCACGCTCCACATACATAATGCTCGAATAGCGCAATTTCCGTTCTCCGTCAGCCATGCGGACCGGGAAATATTTCTTTTCCTTTTTCCGCGCATCGGCAAATACATAATCCAGCATATCATATAATTCGCGCGGCCGCACCGGCTTTACAAAATAGCGCAGTGCATACACGTTAAACGCATTCATGGTATCTTTCTTTGAAGCGGTGATAAACACAATCGGATTGTAATGATAATGAAGCCTGATTTTTCGTGCCAGATCGATACCATTCCCATCCGGGAAAAAGATATCCAGCAAGTACATATCCGATTCAATTTTTTCAAGATCTTCTTCCAGTGGGACCGGCGAATCGTATTCCAATATCTCCAGATCCGGTATCTGTCGTTTTTCTCGATACCGCAAAACCATTTCTTTTACGATAGTTCTACCGATCGGACTGTCATCACAAATGCTGATGATCATATAACGCTCCTGTTCATCTCCTTTTTAAAAATATCTTTTATTTTATCAATTTGAGATGTCGAATATTGTCACCAGCTATCTGCCCGTCCATCCGACCAGTTCATCCATCAATCCCCAGATCTCATCCCTGCCCTGTTTTGTCTCAGCCGAGAATGGAATAACCACATCCCCTGCTTTCAGTCCGAGACCGGCACGCACCTCTTTGAGCGCCTTTTGTACCTGTGAGCGTTTCAGCTTGTCCAGTTTTGTAGCAATAATGATCGGCTGATAACCCTGATACACGATCCAGTCATACATCGTCTTGTCGTTGGCTCCCGGTGTATGCCGGATATCAATCAGCAGAAACACCGCCTGCAGCTGCTTGCTCGTATGCAGGTAGTTCTCAATCATCATGCCCCATTTGGCACGCTCACTTTCCGACACCTTGGCATATCCATAACCCGGCAGGTCTACCAGATACATCACGTCATTGATATTATAGAAATTAATCGTCTGTGTCTTTCCCGGCTGTGAAGAAGTACGCGCCAGTGATTTACGGTTCATCAGTGCATTGATCAGCGAGGATTTTCCGACATTCGATTTGCCCGCAAACGCGATCTCCGGCAGCTGATTGTCCGGGATCTTACTCGTAATTCCGCATACCGTCTCCAGATTCACCTGTTTAATTACCATCTTTTTCCTCCTTTACCAGCACAATATCGAGCACCTCTTCCATGTGTTCCACCGGTATGATGGACAGCCCGCGCGTGATCTCAGCCGAGATCTCTTCCAGATCTTTCGCATTCTTTCCCGGTACACAGACGGTCTGTACACCGGCATTTTTTGCTGCCAGCAGCTTCTCTTTCAATCCTCCGATCGGAAGTACGCGGCCGCGCAGCGTGATCTCTCCGGTCATCGCCACATCTGCCCTGGCCGGAATGCCTGTCACCGCAGACAACATCGCCGACGCCATCGTGATACCGGCGGATGGTCCGTCTTTGGGCACTGCTCCCTCCGGAATATGGATGTGTATATCATGCTCACTGAAAAAGTTCTTATCCAGCCCATAATCCATACTGATTGAACGCACATAGCTGAGCGCCGTCTGCGCCGACTCTTTCATGACATCTCCCATCTGTCCGGTCAGCTTCATCTCACCCTTTCCAGGCATCAGATTGACCTCGACCTCCAATGTGACGCCACCGACACTCGTCCACGCGAGTCCCCTCACTATGCCGACTTCATCTGTCTGTCCTGCTTTGTCTTCTGTATATTTCACCTTTCCGAGATATTGTTCCAGATTCCCTGCTGTGACCCGCACCTGCTTTTTCTCACCCTCATACACTCTGCGCGCCGTCTTCCGGCAGATCTCTCCCAGCTTGCGCTCAAGATTACGCACACCGGCTTCTCTCGTATAGCCGGAGATGATCTGTTCCATCGCTGCGCGGCTGATCTCAAGCTGTCCGGTCACCAATCCATTTTTCTTCATCTGTTTGGGCAGCAGATGATCTGTAGCAATATGATATTTTTCATTTGACGTATAGCTCGTGACCTCAATCAGTTCCATCCGGTCTAAGAGCGGACGCGGGATCGTCTCGGTCGAATTCGCTGTACAGATAAACAGTACTTCCGACAGATCTACCGGAAGTTCAACATAATGATCACGGAACTTCTGGTTCTGCTCGCCATCTAATACTTCCAATAATGCAGACGAGGTATCTCCCTTGTAATCGCTGCTCACTTTATCGATCTCGTCCAGCAGAATCAGCGGATTACTCACTCCCGCTGTCCGGAGCGCCGTCACCAGTCTGCCCGGCATCGCCCCGACATAGGTACGCCGGTGTCCACGGATCTCAGCCTCATCGCGCACACCACCGAGACAGATGCGCACATATTTTTTGTCCAGCGCTTCCGCGACCGAACGCGCAATACTTGTTTTTCCGGTTCCCGGAGGTCCTACCAGACAGATGATCGGACTCTCACCCTTATTCGTCAGATTGCGCACCGCCAGAAACTCCAGCATACGTTCCTTGACCTTTTCCAACCCAAAATGCTGCTCTTCGAGCACCTCCCGCGCATGTTTCAGATCCTTGTTATCTTTGGACACCTTTTTCCACGGAAGTTCCAGAACTGTCTCCAGATATCCACGCAGCACTGCACTTTCCGATGAATTGGATGGGATATTTTTAAAACGGTCGATCTCTTTTGCGATCTTTGCCTTGGTCTGTGCATCTGCCTTGAGTTTTTTCAGCTCCGCGCGGAAATGATCGATATCACTCTCCGTATTGTCCTCACCGAGTTCCTTGCGGATGACCTTCATCTGCTCCCTGAGCAGATACTCCTTCTGGTTCTGGTCCACTTCCTGTCTGACCTTTTCCTGAAATTCATTTTTGATCGCAATGATGTCCATCTCCTGCAGGAGCATGGCAACCAGCACTTCATAACGCTCCGTCAGTGTGATAGCTTCCAGTAAATGCTGCTTTCCATGATAATCAATCGCCAGATTATTCGCGACCATGTCCAGTGTGCCACCGAGATCTGTCTGCTCACAGATCTGACGCACGAGTTCCTTGCTGACTTTTCCATTGACAGCCGCATATTTTGTAAACGTCTCCTGCACACCGCGCAGCATACCCTGTTGCACATTTTCTGCCAGTTCTTCCATATCTTCTTCGCTAAAACGGATCGCCTGTACCTTCAGATAGTCCTGCTCATCCAATACTTCGCCCAGCTCTGCGCGTTCATTTCCTTCCACCAGCACACGGATCACTCCGCCCTGCATCTTGATCACCTGCTTGATATGTGCAATCGTACCGATCTGATACAGATCATCCTGTGCCGGTTCTTCTATATCCGCGTCTCTCTGCGCGACGAGAAAGATACGCTCATCCTCCATCATCGACTGCTCCACCGCATGAATCGAGCGTTCGCGGCTAATATCAAAATGCACAAGCATTCCCGGCAGTATCACCATGCCGCGCAGCGCGACCGCAGGCAGTTCCAATATAATATCTGTCATACTTTTATCCTTTCCCTCTTTTATGCAACTCAGATGCAGAAGCTGCGACCTCTTAACAATGACAAAACCCGCCTGTAACTATTTTACAGGCGGGCTACATGCATCATTCAGGCGCCCTTGCGCTCAATCTCCGGTTCTCCGTCCGCTTCGACCGCCTCGTGGGTAATCGTACATGCTACAATATCCTCATCGGAAGGGATCTCATACATCAGATCCTCTAACGTATGCTCCATAATGGAACGTAAGCCTCGCGCTCCGGTATTCTGCGAGAGTGATTTATCCGCAATCGCTTCCACCGCATCATCCGTAAAGTACAATTCAACACCATCCAGTTCAAACAGCTTTGTATACTGTTTGATCAGGGAGTTCTTCGGCTCGCGCAAAATACGCATCAGTGCATCCTTGTCCAGTGAATCGAGTGAAACTGTCACCGGCACACGTCCGACAAACTCCGGAATCAGTCCAAATTTGACAAAATCCTGCGGCATGACATGCTTAAACAGTTCTCCTGTATTACGCTCATGCTTTTCCCGGATCTCCGCATTAAATCCAATCGATTTCTGATCCATACGGTTCTCAATGATCTTTTCCAGACCATCAAACGCACCACCGCAAATGAACAGGATGTTGGTCGTATCGATCTGGATCAGCTCCTGCTGCGGATGCTTTCTGCCACCCTGCGGTGGTACACTCGCCTGAGTTCCTTCCAAAATCTTCAGCAATGCCTGCTGCACACCCTCTCCGGATACATCTCTGGTGATCGATACATTCTCGGATTTTTTCGTAATCTTGTCAATCTCATCAATATAGACAATACCGCACTGTGCACGCTCCACATCATAATCAGCTGCCTGGATCAGCTTGAGCAGGATGTTCTCCACATCCTCACCCACATATCCGGCCTCCGTCAGCGTGGTCGCATCTGCAATCGCAAACGGCACATTGAGCACACGGGCGAGCGTCTGGGCGAGCAATGTTTTTCCGGAACCAGTCGGTCCAAGCATCAGAATATTACTCTTCTGCAGTTCGACATCGATCTCCTGTTCACTCGTAATACGCTTATAATGATTATATACAGCTACAGACAATACTTTTTTTGCTTCTTCCTGTCCGATGACATATTCATCGAGAAATTCCTTTAACTTTTTCGGTTTCTGAAGATTGATCTCAAAATCTGCCTTCGGCTGCTGCGATGCATCATCTTCAAATTCCTCTTCAATGATCTCTGCGCAGATGTCCACACACTCATCGCAGATATAAGCGCCACCCGGGCCTGCGATCAGCTTGCGCACCTGATCCTGTGTCTTTCCACAGAAGCTGCAGCGAATCTTTTCCATATTTTTACCTGCCACTATCGTCTCTCCTGATTAGTTACTGTGATTCGTAATAATGCTATCAATCAATCCGTATTCTACGGCTTCCTGCGCACTCATATAGTTATCGCGCTCGGTATCGGCAGCGACCTGCTCAACCGGCTTTCCTGTATTGGCAGCTAGAATCTCGTTTAATCTCTTCTTTGTCTTTAAAATATTCTCAGCTGCGATCTGGATCTCAGTTGCCTGTCCTTTTGCTCCACCGGACGGCTGATGGATCATGATCTCCGCATTCGGAAGCGCAAAACGTTTGCCCTTGGCACCGCCTGCCAATAAAAATGCACCCATGCTGGCAGCCATTCCGATACAGATCGTAGACACATCACACTTGATGTACTGCATCGTATCATAGATTGCCAGACCTGCAGTGACCATTCCTCCCGGTGAATTGATATACAGATGGATATCCTTTCCAGGGTCTTCGGACTCTAAAAATAATAACTGTGCGACTGTCAGGCTGGCAGTCGTTTCATTGACTTCCTCTCCGAGGAAAATAATACGCTCTTTTAACAAACGGGAATAGATATCATAAGAACGCTCTCCCCTGCTCGTCTGCTCTACGACATAAGGTACTAAACTCATATCAAAAAAACCTCCTTCAAAACCAATTCGCAAAATGGACAAAACAGACTGACCTTATACAAGGTCAGCCTGCCATCATCTTTCGTTTATTCAGCGTCTGTCTCTGTAGTAGTCTTGGGCTTTGCCTTTGCTCGCTCCTTCACATTCGCCATTACGAACTCTACTGCCTTCTTTACAGCAATATCTCTCTTCATGGACTCCTTCTCGGAATCACCCATATAGTTCTTGAGATCCTCGGCCTTCATGCCATACATAGAAGCCATCTTCTCGATCTCTGCATCCACATCCTCATCAGATGCCACAATATTTTCTTCCTTTGCGATCTGCTCTAATACAAGGCTGCTCTGAATGCGCTGTAATGCCTCCGGGCGAACCTGCTCCTTGAGCTTGTCGATTGTCATACCTGAGAACTGCAGATACTGGTCAAATGACATACCCTGTGCTGCGATTCTCTGTGCAAACTCATCGATCATGTTCTGTGCCTGCATATCGATCATTGCCTCAGGGATCTCCATCTTGGACTTGTCGATAATCTTCTGGATCGCCTCATCCTCCTTGGTTCCCTTTGCAGCGTTATCCTTGCGCTCCTGCAGCTTCTTCTTTACATCCTCACGGTACTCTGCCACTGTATCGAACTCTGATACATCCTGAACAAACTCATCGTTCAGCTCCGGCAGTTCCTTTGCGCGGATCTCGTTGATCTTTACTTTAAATACAGCGGGCTTTCCTGCCAGTTCAGCAGCCTGATACTGCTCAGGGAAAGTCACGTTTACTTCGACTTCATCATCGGTATTCTTGCCTACGAGCTGATCCTCAAATGTATCGATGAAAGAGTGTGAACCGATCTCTAACGGATGATTCTCTCCCTTTCCGCCTTCAAATGCAACACCATCTACAAATCCCTCAAAATCGATCACTGCTGTGTCGCCTTCCTGGACAGCACGGTCTGTCACGGTGATCGTTCTCGCATTTGCATTTCTCTGTGTCTCGATCTCGGTATCTACTTCCTCGTCAGATACGCTTGTATCGATCTTGGTTACGGTCACACCGTTGTATTTTCCTAATGTTACCTCAGGTCTCTTTGCTACCTCTGCAGTAAAGATAAAAGGCTTGCCTTTCTCAATCTGGGTCACGTCTACGGTCGGCTGTGATACCACATCAACACCACTCTCGTCTACGGCTGCGGGATAGTTCTTCTGTAACAGCTCATTTGCAGCATCCTCATAGAAGATCTCTGCACCATACATCTTCTCGATCATCGCCTGAGGAACTTTTCCTTTACGGAAGCCCGGGATAGAAATCTTATTTTTCTGTCTGTTGTATGCTGCCTTGATCGCTGCATCTACTGCCTCAGCCTCCACCTCAACGGTGAGCTTGACCATATTCTTTCCTAAATCCTCAACCTGTACATTCATTGTAACTGTTTCCTCCTTAAACATTATCTTAAAAATTTTAAAATAAATATATATAAATGAAAAGCGTTGCTGCAAAAGGGCATAGCAACGCCTATGCAGTCATTTATGGATTATAACATAGGAATTTTGGAATTTCCATAACTTTTTTCATTTTTTATAT
>ERZ1035006.1451-NODE-1451-length-15678-cov-7.760225_pt1 | contig 15678 bp, 16 predicted proteins | sample MGYA00520694_ERZ1035006 | MGnify/ENA primary metagenome ERZ1035006 (study PRJEB33766, sample SAMN09781746) | gut metagenome | biome: gut microbiome | host: Homo sapiens | place: Madagascar | study: EMG produced TPA metagenomics assembly of the PRJNA485056 data... | reverse complement strand
CCTCGATGCCAAGCTGCTTGGCGGTGTCCAGCGTCAGGTCGCAGGCGCTGTCGGTGATGATATCAAACATCTGTGACGCTTCCTTTTCTGAAACATTGGGGCTGCTGCCGGCAGATCAGCCGCGGTGGATGTAAGCCTCGCGCTCTGCGCCCACCGAGATGTAGGTGATCTTGCAGCCGACAGCCTTTTCCAGGTACTCCACGTAATCGCGGGTCTGCTGGGGCAGGTCCTCCCACTTGCGGGCTGCGGTGATATCGCAGTGCCAGCCGGGCAGGTACTCCACCACGGGCTGTGCGGTATCCAGTGCCTCGCCCATGGGGAAGCGGGTGGTGGTAGTGCCATCGGCCAGCTTGTAAGCGGTGACCATGGGGATCTTTTCCATGTAGTCCAGTACATCCAGCAGGGTCAGGGCCACCTCATCGCAGCCCTGGCAGAATACGCCGTAGCGGCTTGCAACCAGGTCGATGGGGCCAACGCGGCGGGGACGGCCGGTGGCTGCGCCGTACTCGTGGCCGGCCTCACGCAGGGCGTGCTTTTCTTCCTCGGTCATGGCCAGCTCGGCGGTAAAGGGGCCATCGCCCACGCAGGAGGAGTAAGCCTTCATAACGCCGATGGAGTTGTGCAGCTTGTGGCCCGGGATGCCTGCGCCGATGGGGGCATAGGCACCGATGACGTTGGAGGAGGTGGTGTAGGGGTAGATGCCAAAGTCGATATCGCGCAGTGCGCCCAGCTGTGCCTCAAACAGCACCTTTTTGCCGGCAGCATCGGCATCGGCCAGATACTGGCCCACATCGCAGATGTAGTCCTTGAAGATGGCGGCATACTTTTCCAGCCATGCCCACATCTCGTCCACGCTGATGGGGGCGGCGTTGTAGCTGCCCTCCATGACCAGATTCTTGGAATCCACCATGGTGACAAGGCGCTTCTTTACAGCATCGTCCAGGTGCAGCAGGTCGCCCATGCGCAGGGTCTTTTTCATGTACTTGTCGCCGTAAGCGTAGGCGATGCCGCGCTTGGTGGAACCAAACTGTGCGCCGGTCTTGGCCAGACGGGCCTCTTCCAGACCATCCTGCTCCACATGGTAGGGCATGGTGATGGTTGCGCGGTCGGAGATCTTGAGGTTGCGGGGGCTGATCTCAACGCCCTGCTCCCGCAGCTTGTTGATCTCGCCATCCAGATGATGGGGATCGATGACCATACCGTTGCCCATCACACACACGACATTGGAGCGCAGGATGCCGGAGGGCAGCAGGTTCAGCACAAACTTGCCGCGCTCGTTTTTAACTGTATGGCCTGCGTTGTTGCCGCCCTGATAGCGTGCAACGATGTCGTACTCCTGGCTGATGAGATCGACCATACGGCCCTTGCCTTCATCGCCCCAGTTGATACCCGTAATTGCAGTAAGCATAATAAATGACCTCTTTATCCTTTTTTCAAAAGACAGCCTTTTCCGTGCACCTTGCCCGGGATACGCTACCTTGGGTAAACGCACCGGCCCGCACCTGCCAGGCGCGCACCAATACAATTATAGTATAGCACAGTCTGCCGCGCAAAAAAAGGGGGGATGCACCTTTTTGCGGCGTATTCCCTTTGGCATAAGACGATTTTGGGAGGTGTGCTGCGCTGAGAAGCACCTCCTCAGTCTGCTCACTCACCCGTGAAAACGGGGTACAGGAAAGTCCGCAGACTTTCCTGTACCCCAAACTCAAAAATATTCTTTCCACTTAAGCTGCCCAAAGCGCGAGCGGAGGGCATTTTAAATCGTCCTCCCTCAGCTGCGCTCTTTGGGCAGCTCGGTGCGGCGGGTCACCTTGTGGATGGTGCCGTCCGGCTCCTGGATGGACGTATGCTCCAGCTGGCTGCGCAGGCTGGCTTTGATGTCTTTCAGATATTCCTGGCGCAGGGCCTGCTGCTCGGCTTTTTCGGCTTCGGTCAGGCCGGTGGTCTTGCTCTTTTTTGCCAGCGCGTTGATGCGGGCGATCTTTTCCTCGGTCATGGGACAACCTCCTGTATTTCATCGTAAAATATGCTATAATGTAGGCAAGACCATTATAGCAAAGGATGATATCAATGGCAACACAACGCAACTACGCCCAGCAGATGGATACCGTGCTCAAGGGCCTGGGCGATACCCGCCCGCGCCTTTTGCTCCATGCCTGCTGCGGCCCCTGTTCCAGTGCCGTGCTGGAGCAGCTGTGCCGGTATTTTGAGATCACGGTGCTGTATTATAACCCCAATACCTGGCCGGCAGCGGAGTACCGCCGCCGGGGCGAGGAACTGCAGAAGTTTGTGGCAGAGGCTCACCCGCTGGGTGTGACCGTGGTGGAGGACGAATACGACCCGCAGGTGTTCTACGCCGCCGTACAGGGGCTGGAAAACGAGCCGGAGCGGGGCAGCCGCTGCACCGTGTGCTACCAGCTGCGGATGCGCCGGGCGGCGCAGTACGCCCGGGACAACGGATTTGACTGGTTTACTACCACGTTGTCCATCAGCCCCCACAAGGATGCAGCGCGCATCAACGCCATCGGGCAGGCACTGGAAGTCGAGTTTGGCGTAAAGCATCTGCCCTCGGATTTTAAAAAGCACAACGGTTATCTGCGCAGCCTGCAGCTCTCGGAGCAGTACGGCCTGTACCGGCAGGACTACTGCGGCTGCGAGTTCAGCGCAAAGGCAAGAGGGCTTGTGTGAACCACCTTCCCGGCATTGCCGCGCAGCAGGACCTCATGGTTACTCCTCCGGCAGCTTTGCCACCAGCAGGCTAAAGATCACCAGCCCCACGCAGGCAACGATATTGGAGGCCATACCGGCGGCAAGGCCTGCACGCTCGGCCACGATGCCGATGATCCAGGGCATCAGGATGGCACCGCTGGAAGCCGCCGGCAGCATGATGCCCATGCTGGTCACGCTGGTCATGCGGCCTGCGCTGGCCACGGCGGTGGGGTTCAGGCCTGCCATAGAGATGGCAAAGGCAAACAGCAGCAGGATGGCAGCGCTTTGGGTGTGCGCCATCACCAGCAGGATGTAGAACACGGTGCACAGCACGCTCATGCCCACCATGGCCTTGCGCGGATTTTTAAAAGGGAACACAAAGGCGATGAGCAGCCGCCCTACCAGCGTAGCGCCCCACATCACGGTGACGGTGTAGGCGGCCAGGGTACCGGCAATGATGCCGCTGCCCTTGAAGTAGGTCACCATCCAGCCGTTGACGCTCTGCTCAGCGGCGTTCTGGAAAAACAGCAGACCTGTCAGCAGCCAGAAACGGGGCGAGTGCAGAAAGCCCCAGTCGATGGCTGCTTTTTCTGTGCCGCTGCTGCGCTGGCCGCCGCGCAGTGGGGTAAAGGCGTATACCAGCCACAGCACAAGGCCCAGCGCCGCCAGCAAAAACACCGCCAGCTCGGTGCCTGCCCGGGCCGCTGCTGCGATGAGGAAGGGGCACAGCAGTGCACCGCAGGCGTAGCAGCTGTGCATCAGGTTCATGCCGCGGGTGCGGTCGGCAGAGTTATCGCTGACCAGGATGGTGCAGGTGTTGATCGCGCTGCCCTTGGCGATGCCCACCACAAAAAAGGCTGCCGCCAGCAGCACCTCGGCACCGGTCAGTCCCATGATGGCATAGCCCACCGCATAGCCGATGGTCAGCAGCAGGACACTGGGCTTCATGCCCAGCACGCTGGGCAGCATCCCGATCAGCAGGCCCGCCAGCAGGTTGCCCACGCTCATCAGGGAGAGCAGGGTGCCGGTCATGCCGTAGGCAAAACCATAGCGCTCCTGCAGCAGGCTGACCACCACCCCGGCACTGATGGCGCAGATGCCGCTGAAGAAAAAGGTTGCAAAGCCTGCGTTGCGCAGGCGCGTATCGTGTTGTTCCATGATGTTCCTCTCTTTGCAAAAAAAGGGACTGCTGCACCGGATGGTGTGCAGCAGCCCCTGGCAGAAGTTCACTGCGCCTGCTCGTCGGTCAGCTTTTTTACCAGACGGGACAGGGCGGCAACATAGGATGCGTTGGAGAACTGCTGCTCATACAGGCGGCGGCAGTTGTCGCGCATGGCGGCCAGCGCTTCCGGATGTGCGATGGCCCAGGCCAGCTTGTCGGCCAGCTGCTGGGGGTCGTCGTCCCGGTAAAGGAAACCGTCCACCCCTTCGGTCACCAGCCCGGCGGTGCCGGTATGCTCCGACACGATGGAGGGTTTGCCGAAGATCAGCCCCTCGGTAACAAAGGTGGGCATGGGGTCATCGCGGGAGGCGCATACCACACAGCTGCACTGCTCCATCAGGGATTTTACCTCCGGGCGTTCCAGCCGCTTGCGGTAGAACACGGTCTGCGGGTAATCCCGCACCAGGCTGTCCACGGCGTTGTACATGCCCTTGTCGGCGGCTTTTCCCACGAACAGGAAAGCTGCCTGTTCCCGCATGGCAGAGGGCAGCAGGCGGATGGCGTTGCAGAGGATATCCGGGCCTTTGCGCGGCTCCAGCGAGCCAACAGTCACAAACAGCGGCCGTCCGCCGACAAAGCTGATATCATAGCGGGGGAACTGTTCGGCCGCGTAGTCCGGCAGGCCGTAGATCAGCTGCTCGATGGCAAAATCCGGCCGCACCGAATGCATGGCGGCCGTGGCATGGGAGCCAACGGCGCAGGCATGCACATTGGGTGCCAGCTGCCGGGGGATCTTGTGGGAAATAAAGGGGTAGCCCGCAAAGGCATCGTGCAGCCACCACAGCACCGGCACAAAGGAGCCGTTCAGGGTGCTTACCACGGGGGCTTCCACCACCGTGTTGGCCAGCACAAAGTCTGCGCTGGTGGCCAGCCCCCACAAGGCGCTGGAGGTCACGCAGTCCGGGCGGGTGACCACGGCGGCACCGGCATCCAGAAACAGCTGCAGCGGGCCTTCGTCAGAGGGGCCAAGCACCACCACTTCAAAACCCAGGCTGCGCAGCACCGGTACGGCGCTTACCAGCACGATGGGAGCGCCGGTCATGGTCAGCTCGTGGCTCAGGATCAGTGCGCGGCGGCCCTGCGCGGAAAATACATCGGCTGCGCACAGCTCCCGGCGGAAATGCAGCAGTGCCTGGGGGATGCGGCGGCAGTGCTCTGCCATGGCGGTGGCCAGGCGCAGCAGCTCGGTCACGCTGTCTTTGCCGCGTGCGGCGGCGCGCACCTTGTCCAGCAGTGCGCGGGACAGCAGCGCGCAGCTGCTGCCGGGCAGGTGCTGGGTGCTCAGATACAGGGCGGTGGAGCCGTCGAAACCAAAGGAAGCGTCACAGATGGCAAGGTCTGCGCCATCCTGCAGGGCGGCGGCAAAATAGGTCAGGGTGGTGGGGGTGCACTCCACATCCTCGCTTACCAGCAGCACACCGGCCACGGCGGGGGTCAGCTCGCCTTCCAGCTGGGTCACCAGCCGGAACTTGCGGTGCAGCTGGTTTTGCAGGGCGGCCTCCAGCGCTTTATGGCGTCCCGGTGCATAGACCAGGAGATAGGTGCTCTGGGTATCGGTATAGACCTGCTTGGACAATTGCTTGCGTTGCAGGGTACTGTAACAGGTGTACATAAGTCCAACTCCTCTGCGCAGAATTATCGGGCGGCTCAGTGGCCGCGCAGCAGGGTGTGCAGCTTGCGCAGCGGAGCGGTGAGCCGCCAGCTGCTGCTGGTGCGCATGGTATCCAGCGAGAGCTGATATTCGTGCTGCATGGCCTGCAGGGTCAGCAGCTGCTGGTTCAGGCGCATACACTCGGCGCGGCTGGCCTGCAGCATCTCAGCGGCCTCCTGCGCTTCCGCAGCGTGCTTGAGTTTCAGGTCGTTCAGCGCCCGCAGCAGAGATTTGCCGGGCTGCTCGTGCAGAAAACGCCCCAGCGGGTAGTAGTGGTAGTTTACCGCAAACTTTAACCCCGCACAGAACCCGGTGGTGCAGTGCAGCGCCAGGTTGGGGTCCACATCCAGGAACAGCAGGCTGTCCTCCTGCAGCGCAACGCCGTTGGTTGCGCTGTAGGTGATGCGCTCGTCCGAGATGGAGAGGTCGGTGATGCAGCAGGCCAGCTCGCCGGGATCCAGACGGACGGCGCGGGCATCCTCCGGCAGGATAAAGGTGGCAGATACCTCGTGGGTCAGCTCGTTGTAGCAGTCCTCGGGTGCGATCAGACACTCCCGGGGCGAAAGGCCGCTGCCGGTATCGTAAAACAGCTGCGGTAGCGCAAGGGCAGTATTATCCGTTTCGGCGCAGTGCCGGGACAGCTCGGTCTGGCAGAGCAGCAGCTGCTGCTCCAGCTCCAGGCACCGCTGTGCCAGCCGGGAAACACCCTCGTCCGAGAGGCGGAGCTGCTGCTCCAGCTCTGCGGTACGGGCCTGCAGGGCAGCAGGGGTCGCGGGGACATCGTGATTCATAACGGGATCCTCCTCTATACCTATAAGATCGGCTGCGCCGCCGCAGCCGGAACGGGCAAAAACGAGAAAACGCTTTTCAGTGCCGTGCAGTGTAGTGCACCTTTGGGGTGTGCCGCCGCGCGGGGAACAGCCGGATGATCAGGTCCCGCCGCCGCTGCAGCAGCTCGCAGATGAGCCAGATGGAACCCAGCGAGAGCAGATACTGCAGCCCGATGCCCAGAAACGGGCGGTCAGCATACTTTGCGGCAAACAGATACCATGGGATAGCGGTAAGCTCCACGGTATGTACGCAGAAGATGTTCAGCGACCGGCGGCCAATGGCCTCGAAAAAGCGCACGATCACGTTCCGGCTCTGGCTCCAGCGCAGGAACAGCCGGATGAACAACAGGCCGGCGGCACCATCCAGAAAGATGCTGATCGGCCCCAGAGACCACTCCGCCATGGAAACGCAGTCGGTGCGGCGGGTGGCAATTGCAGCTACCGCGATAAAGATGGTAGCCGCCCACAGCCACCGGGACATGCGGCGGGAAAGGGGCTGATCCAGCCAGTGGTTCCGCTTGGCCAGGTAGCCGATGTACAGATACGGCACCACCACCATGCCCTGGATCAGGCAGAAGGGCACCTCCCAGGCAAGGCTTGCGCCCCAGCCCAGCAGGGCGGAGCCTGCCACCGCCCAGGGGATATACCGCTCCGGAAAGATGTTCAGGATGACATCCAGCACGATCCAGCCCATCAGCAGCGCCAGCAGGTACCACATCGGCCCGCAGGAAAAAAACTCCTGCCCGAAGTAGGTAGCCGTGTGGGGCAGACCCAGCAGAAAGCCGCCTGCCACCTTGATGGACTCGTTTATGGAGCTGGGCAGGTGCTGAAAGAGCTTATAGTGGATGATAAAATGCAGCAGCGTGGTAAAAAACGCCGTGTAGCAAAAAGGCTTGAGCAGGCATTTGAGCTGCTGATGGATGCATTTGCCGATGGAGCGCTTGCGGAAGCCGTAGCCGCTGGCAATAAAAAATGCCGCCATCAGTGATTCACGATAAATAAAGGGAAAAAAGGCAGTCAGTGATAAGCCGATCCCGGTCTGGAGCGGGTAAAGTTCCGCAGTGTGCCCCAGCACGATGGTCAGCATCCCTGCGCCCTTGATCATGTCGAACATCCCGAGGGAGCTGACAGTGCGGGGCTTGGTTGTTTCCATGACAGGTTTCCTTCCTTGCGCCAGCCCACACCCCTGAAAAGCCGGATACGGCGCAAATGATCGAATTTTATGCAGCATTATAGAATATATGGCTAGTATAATGCTTTTTGGATGGACTGTCAATTTTGATTTGCAGCCTTGGGGGCGGGCATATTGTGGTTTGCGCTAAAAATTGTAGCATACAGCTGTGCGGATTGCAACGAAAGGTAGAATTTGGCCGGAATGTTTTGCAAAATAGGCAATTGAAAGTTGTCAATGTCTGGAATTAAATGTTGCAGAAGTATTGCATTGCGCTGGAAGATATTGTATACTGGGCACAGTTGAGCGTCCGGGCTGCGCCCCGAAGGACGGGGCCGGACACTGGGCAGGACAAAATGCTCCGGGAGGTTAAAATTATGGTCACATCGCTGTATCAGTCACTTTGTAATATGGAAACGATCTATGCGGACCGCGTGGCGATCCGGTATTATGACGAGGCAAAACAGGGCGTAACGGAGGTGTACTACCGCCAGTATGCCCAGGATCTGCGCAAGTTCGTCAGCTTCCTGCGCAGTAAGGCAGGGGATGTCAAGGGGCAGCGGGTCGCGATCCTGGCCCGCAACAGCTACCACTACGTCATCTGCATGTACGGCACCGTGCTGGCGGGCGGTGTGGCAGTGCCGCTGAATATGAGCAAGAACTGGGACGAGATCCAGTACGAGCTGGATCTGGTGGAGCCGGTCTGTGTGCTGCAGGACGGTGAGTATCTGCAGCGGGAGCCTGCCCTGGCGGATGCCTACAGTGCAAAGCTGGAGCCGATGGATGCCTTTACCGCCTTTGCCCCCGCACAGGATGTAAAGGAAGTGGAAGATCTTGCCGCGATGGCCTTTATCATGTTTACCTCCGGCACCACCGGCCGCAGCAAGGGCGTTATGCTGAGCCAGAAGAACCTGTTTACGGCCATGCCCGCCTTCCTGGATCCGTTTGATGATGTGCGCAAGGCGACCGGCTGGGACACCGATAAGTTCTGCTCGCTGTCCGCGCTGCCCATGTTCCACATCTCGGCCATGACCAGCCTGGTATCCTGGAGCATTACCGGCCACTGCATCAACCTGTGCAACGACCTCAAGTATTTCTACCGCGATATCGGCGCGATGCACAGCGAGGTGATGGCTGTGGTGCCGGTGCTGCTGAAGAGCCTGTATAAGGATGTGATGAAGGGCCGCCGCGACCGCCTGAATGGCCTGTGCGTCCTGACCTGCGGCGCAGCCATGTTCGACCCCAAGATGCTCAAGGACCTGATGGACAAGGGCTTCTTTATTGCCCAGATGTACGGCCTGACCGAGACCTGCGGCGATGGTGCCTGGAACTCCTCCCAGGAGGAAAAGCACCTGACCAGCGTGGGCCATGTGGACAACAGCTGCGAGTATAAGCTGGACGATGGCGAGCTGTGCATGCGCGGCACCCCCATCATGCTGGGCTACTATAAGGACCCCGAGGCCACGGCTGAGGTCATCGACAAGGACGGCTGGTTCCACACCGGCGACATCGCCCGGCTGGAAGAGGACGGCTATATGTACCTGACTGGCCGCAAGAAGAACCTGATCATCCTGGACAGCGGCGAGAACGTCAGCCCCGAAGAGCTGGAAAAGCTGCTGGCCCCCTGCGAGGATATCCAGGAGTGCATCGTAAAGGAAAAGGATAAAAAGATCTGTGCCGTCATCTGCTGCGCACCGGAAAAGCAGGATGCCGTGCGGGAGTTTGTGACCAATGTCAACCGCAGCCTGGCCCTGTACAAGCGCATGGTCGTGGAGTTCAGCACCCAGCCGCTGCCCCGCAATGCCGCAGGCAAGCTGCTGCGTTGAGGCCAGACAGAAGGAGCTTTGTAATGATAAAGGTATTGGATAACGTTTATGATCTGGTTACCCTGAATATGGAGCAGCGCTTTGCCGAGCGCGTGGCCTTCCGTTTTTACAACACGGAAAAGGACGAGGTGACCACCGTACATTTTAAGGAGTACGCACAGGATATCCGCCGTGCGGTTAACTACTTCCAGAGCACCATCCCGGATATCAAGGGCAAAAAGATCTGCCTGCTGAGCAAGAACTGCTACGAGTATGCCGTAAACACCTTCGGCGTTCTGCTGGCAGGCGGTGTGCTCGTGCTGCTGAACCAGCACAAGAGCTGGGACGAGCTGTCCTACGAGCTGGGCCTGGTGGAGCCTGCCGCCATCCTGACCGATGGGGAAGACTACGGCACCAAGGCACAGCTGCAGGATGCCTACGGCAGCATCCTGCGCCCCATGGATGCCTTCCGCGCCTATGAGCCGGTGCAGGAGCTGACCCGCTGCATCGACCACGATGCACTGATGATCCTGATGTTCACCTCCGGAACCACCGGCCGCAGCAAGGGCGTTATGCTGAGCGAGCGCAACTTCTTCAGCGTCATGCGCGCCCATGTGCAGATCGGCGAGCAGATGATGGACTACAAGAACGACCAGAACCTGCTCGTGAGCCAGTACACGGTGCTGCCCATGTTCCATCTGGGTGCATTCATCTGCCTGTTCTCCTGGGCGCACGGCGGCTGGGCACTGAACGTGAGCAGCGATATCCGCAACTTCTATAAGGAAGTGCAGCGTATGCCCAGCGAGGTGATGGCTGTGGTGCCCGTTATCATGAACTCCCTGCACAAGGATGTGATGCGCGGCCGCAAGGACCGCCTGGGCAAGCTGTGGGTGCCCATCTGCTCCTCTGCTATGTTCGACCCGCAGGTGATGCTGGATATGGCCAACAACGGCATGTTCGTGGTGCAGACCTACGGCGCCACCGAGACCTGCGGCGATGGCATCATCAACTATGCTCAGGATGCAAAGCATATCGGCGCTGTGGGCAAGGGCAATGATTACCTGGACTACAAGATCGAGCCGGACGGAGAGCTGTGCATGCGCGGCGACAGCATTATGCTGGGCTACTACAAGGACCCCGAGGCCACGGCAGAGGTCATCGATAAGGACGGCTGGTTCCACACCGGCGATCTGGCCCGGATGGACGAGGACGGCTACTATTACCTGACCGGCCGCAAGAAAAACCTGATCATCCTGGACAGCGGCGAGAACATCAGCCCCGAAGAACTGGAAGGCCTGGTAGAAAAATGTGCCGTTGTAAAGGAATGTCTGGTAAAAGAACTGGGCAAAAAGATAGGTGTTATGGTATACTGTGAGCAGGAGCACCAGCAGGCCGTGCGGGATCATGTCACCGAGGTGAACCGTACCCTGCCGCTGTACAAGCGCATCGGCGTTGTGGAGTTCAGCAATGAGCCGCTGCCCCGCAATGCAACAGGCAAGCTGGTGCGTAAATAAAACGCAACAGAAAGGAAGCATAATACAATGGAACGTGCAGAAATTATTTCTCAGATCCTGGCCATCCTGGAGGATGTCGCAGAGGTTTCGCCGGAGGATGTGACCGAGAGCAGCGTCCTGATGGACGATCTGGATCTTTCCTCCATGGAGATCCTGACCATTGTGGCAGATCTTGAGGAGACTTTTGGCCTGCGCATCCCGGAAAAGGAACTGCGTAATTTTGTGACCATGGGGGATCTGGTGGATTATCTGGCTGCAAACGCGAGGTAAACTGATGGAAACGCAACAGCGCTCGACGGAATATATCTTTCAGGGTACCATGTACTTTTTCCGCCGGGAAAAGATCCAGTGCCGGTATCAGTTTGCGCTGCGGGATACGGTGGAACCCGCCCTGCTGCAGTGCGCCCTGACAGCGGCTTTGGAAAGTGCGCCTTATTATACCCAGCGGCTGGTGCAGGAAAAGCGGGAAACATGGCTGGAGCCTAACACCGCGCCATGCCTTGTGTACACCGGCAGCACTATGCGGGAGATGCCGGAGCAGACCAACGGCTACCTGTTCAGCCTCAGCTGCGAGGGGGACACGGTCTATTTTGACTGGAACCATTTCCTGATGGATGGGCACGGAGTATCCCCGCTGCTCACCCGCATCCTGGAACTGTACTGCAACCTGCGTTACGGTACGGCCTTTGCAAACCCGCCCATCCCCAACAGCCCGGCGTATGATATCCGGGCGCTGGTAGAGGCCTACCCGCCTGCAGAGGGCGGCGAGGCCGCCATCCAGCGGGAGGTCCTGCAGACCTACGAGGGTGCGCTGCGCCGCACCCGGGTACGGCTGTGCAAGCAGGACCTTGTGTCCAGGGCACTGGCAAATAATGCAAAGCCGGTGAGCGCCCTGATGGGCCTGCTGTGCATGGCCATGCGGGATTACTTTGGTAAGGAAGAGATCCAGTATTCCTTCTCGGCCGATACCCGCGATGTGGCCGGTGTGCCGGATGCGCTCTACAACTGCGTGTGCTCCTTCCAGCACGAAGCGCACCTGCAGCCGCAGACCCGCCTGGCAGACTTTGTGGCCGAGGTGGATGCAGGCGTCCGGCAGGACCTGCTGCCGGAGTCCAAGCGGCACCGCATGGCCGACCAGATGGGCTGGGTGTACAAGGTAGACCAGCAAAAGGCCCCACTGCGCATCAAGCAGCGGGTGTTCCAGATGGGCGAATACATCAGCGGCGTACCGGCGGATTTCTGGCTTAGCTATCTGGGCAATCCGCTGATGCCCGCTACCCCGGAGCTGGAGCGGTACACCAAGGACTTTGAGGTCTGGGTGCCGCCGGATGGCGCATCCATGGGTGTGGAGGCTGCCAGCCTGAACGGGCAGATCATCCTGTGCATCCACAACAAGGCCCCCATCCCGGGCCTGGCCGATGCCCTCCGCAATGTCTTTGAAACAGAGGGCATCGCGGTGCTGGAAGCGGTCGATCTGGACTGACGACACTACATAAAAAAGGCTGCTGCACGTTTATTGTGCAGCGGCCTTTTTGCGTGGAAAAGCGCCCGGAAGGCGCTCCGCAGCCCTTTATTCCGTTTTGGTGGGGCGTATGGTCACCTCGCCGCAGCGCAGCGCCTCGGTGCGGCCATTCTCCCGCCGGATGACCAGCTGGCCGCAGTCATCGATGGAAAGCGCCTGCGCGGCGTAGGTCTCGGTGCCGGTGCATACAGTCACCCAGTGGCCGGGCACAAAGCAGTGGGCGCGGTACTCGGCCAGACAGTCAAAGCCCGGGCAGAGCACCAGCAGCTCCCGCCCGATGGCACCGGCCAGCGCTGCCCGGCTTACCGGGGCGGGGCCGCCGGGATACAGGCTGCCGGCCCGGGCGCTCAGTTCCGGGGGCAGGTCTGCAGCGGTGGCGGTCAGGTTCAGGCCGATGCCCACCACCAGCCATTCCAGCTGGCCGCTTTCCAGGTCGGTACCGGCCTCGGTCAGGATGCCGCAGACCTTTTTGCCCCTGTAGTACAGATCGTTCACCCACTTGATGGCCAGCTCCAGCCCGCACAGCGCCTGCACCGCCCGGCATACCGCCACCGCCGCGCCGATGGTGGCGGTCTGGGCGTTGGCGGCAGGCAGCGGCGGGCGCAGCACCACCGAGCAGTATACCCCTTTGCCCGCCGGGCTGGCAAAGCTGCGCCCCAGCCGCCCGCGTCCGGCGGTCTGCCCGTTTGCCAGCACCATGGTGCCGTGGGCGGCACCCTCCAGCGCCAGCAGCTTTGCGGTGCGGTTGGTGCTTTCCAGCGTATCATACAGCTGCACTAGGGCGGGGTAGGGGCCTACCGCCTCGGCGCAGAAGGGGTCTCCGCCCAAAAGGCGGTACCCCCGGCGGGAAGCTGCTTCCAGCGCATACCCCTGCGCGGTGAGCGCGGCTGCAGCCTTGTGTACGGCGGCACGGCTGACCCCCAGCTGCTGCGCCAGCTGCTGGCCGGAAATATAGGCGCCCCCGGCGGCGCTGAGCGCCTGTAAAAGTGCCTGACGGGTGGTAGAAGCCATGGCGAAAATCCTCCCTGTGTGCTATACTGCTATTGTACCATACCAGCACAGGAAGAAAAAGTTTGAAATTATTTTTGTGTTTTTGCAGGAAACGCCGTTCCCTGCTCGTATTAACAGGCAGAAGGGCGGCGCAGAGCACCGCATCCAAACCGGAAAGGAGGCCGTGCAGCGCGTTGACAACACTGGAATTCAGCACGATGGTGCAGAAATATCAGGCCCTCGTGTACACGGTCTGCCACCAACTGGTGCCGGATGTACAGGAGGCGCAGGACCTGACCCAGGAGACCTTTCTGGCGGCGTGGCGGGCCATCGACCGCTGCCCGCCCGGCTTTGAAAAGCAATGGCTGGCGCGTATCGCAGCCAACAAAGCCAAAGACTATCTGCGCAGCGCCTGGGTGCGCAGGATGAACACCCCCGGCGACGAGGTGCTGGCGCTGGAAGGCGCGCCGCCCGGCACCCAGCCGGAGCAGCAGGTGCTGGAAGCCCTGGGTGAGCAGGAGCTTACCGGGATGATCCTGAACCTGCGGGAGCCTTACCGCACGCCCTGCCGCCTGGTGCTGCTGGAACAGCACACCATGGCCGAAGCGGCGCGGCTTTGCGGCCGCCCGCCCAAAACGGTGGAAGCGCAGATCTACCGCGCCAAAAAGATGCTGGCGCAGCAGATCCTGCAAAGCGACAGCGCACCCTGTGAAAGGAGGAGTGTACATGGAACTGTTTGACGCAAAAGGCTGTCTGAGCGAGGAGGGCCTGCAGGCACTGGTCGGCGGGCAGCTGGACGAGCAGCAGCGGCTGGAAGCCGCCGAGCACCTTGCCTACTGCGACCGCTGCATGGACCGCTACACCGCACTGCTGACGGACGATGTGCTGGAGCAGCCGCCGCGCTCCGCCCGGGGTGCGGTGATGGGCACCATCTGGATACGGCTGATGCAGAACACATGGGGACGCGCCGCCGTGGCCACCGTAGCCGCCGTGCTGGCACTGACCATGTGGCGCACCGGTACGCTGGAACAGATCCTGCACACCGGGCAGCAGCTGAACACCTGGCTGCCGCAGACCACGCAGCAGACCGAACCGGAGCTGCTGGGCAAGCCGGTGAAGGACAAAGCGCCGCAGCCCTCCACCGCCCCGCTGGGCAAGCCCATTGAGGACAAAAAGCAGCTGACCGAAAAACTATCCGATGCACTGGACGCGCTTTTGCACCACAGTGCAGACACCACTGAGAAATGAGGGAACTGATTATGAAGAAAAACGGGATCCTGACCCTGCTGTTTGCCTGTGTGCCGGGTGCGGGGCAGATGTATCAGGGCTATATGAAGCGCGGACTTTCGCTCATCACGATGTTCTGCCTGTTTATTATCTTAGGCAGCACCACGGGGCTGGATGCGCTGGTAGTCGGCTGCATCGTGGTGTATATGTACAGCTTTTTCGATACTCTCAACCTCCGCGCACAGCTGGCAGCAGAAAAAGCCCCGGAGGACGATTATCTGGTGCACTTTAACTGGCAGGATGCCCGCATGACCCAGTTCATGGGCGAGAGCCACAAGCTGGTGGGCTGGGGGCTCATCGCACTGGGCGCGATCGTGTTCTACAACAACATCATCATGCGGGTGCTGGGCGATGTGATGTGGCGCTGGGGACAGAATAACCCGGTTTTCCGCGCCATCTACCTGATGCTGGACGCTCTGCCGCAGATCGTGGTCTGTGTGGCACTGATCGTGTGCGGCATGTGGCTGGTGCGCGGCCCGAAAAACAAAAAGGGCAAGCAGCCCCCTGAAGAGGAAGCCGAGGACTTCCACGCCTACACGGCTGCGCCGCAGGCAGAGGATGCCGAGGACACCGCAGACATGGATACCCATTTTGCCATGCCGGAGCTTTCGGCACTGCTGGGCGACCCCGTGACCGGCGCAGAGCAGGACGAGACCCCTGCGGAGGATGATGATGACCGAGCAGAATAAGACCCCCTTGACGGCCCAGCCGGGCAGCGTGCCCGCACCGGAGCGAAAACCGGCAGAAAAGCCCCTGCGCCGGGTGGGCAGCCTGACCCTGGGTGCGTGCCTTATCGCGGCGGGCGTGTTCTTTCTGCTGTACTTCTTTGTGCCGGGCTTTGATGTGCAGCTGACTTTGAAAATTGCCCCGGCGGTGGCGCTGGTGCTGCTGGGGTGCGAGGTGCTGTTTTTTGCCGCCCGCCCCGGCCGCTGGAAGTACGATTTTGTGTCCGTGCTGGTCTGTCTGGTGCTGATGGC
>ERZ1035006.1446-NODE-1446-length-15689-cov-14.457017_pt1 | contig 15689 bp, 12 predicted proteins | sample MGYA00520694_ERZ1035006 | MGnify/ENA primary metagenome ERZ1035006 (study PRJEB33766, sample SAMN09781746) | gut metagenome | biome: gut microbiome | host: Homo sapiens | place: Madagascar | study: EMG produced TPA metagenomics assembly of the PRJNA485056 data... | reverse complement strand
TAACCATATTGCATAATCAGTTCCTCATTCTGTAAAGTTTATAACGGTTGCATTTCTTATTCCATAATCGCTTAACAATTTATTTCCTTTTAGCAATGCAATCGGATTTTCTGCCTTGAGATAACAATTCTTTACATCCGAAGTATCTATTCCTAAATCATAAGCAGAATTAAGAGCTATGACTAAATCGTTTGCCGATATATCAAGTGGAAATTCCAAATCGACAGAAAAATTTCTTTTTGTAATATTAAAAATAATTATCGCTTTATTATTCATAGTTCACACCTTAAATTATCAAATATGACACTTTTTGCACATCAGGTTGATTTGAAATATCAGACAATGACATTGAATCATAATTGTCAAATTTTTTTATATATTCATTTATAATAAAACTGTGCTCTATATCGCCCGAAGTAATGGCGTTGCTTTTTTCATCATCAAATTTATTACAAACAAAGAAATATTTTGCACTGTCATTACAACTGATATTTTTTAACAAAACTCCGGTAGCAAATACCGAACGCCTATCCTGTTCCAAAACAATCAAAACTTTGTCCGCTAATGTAATCAAATCAGCTTTTGCTTCGTCAAATGTTGTATCTGTGTCAACAACAATAACATCATATTTTTTTGATGCTTTAGCGGATTTTATAATATCTGCATACAATGAAAAATCCATTCCCAAAGATGCTATTGCCATGCCAAACGGAGGCAAATAATCAAAACTTTCATTCCTGATAATATGACTTATTCTTCCATAAACATTTGACGACGAATCCGAAAAATCCGAAACAGAACTGTTAGGAATAGTCGCCTGATTCATAAGCATATGCTGAAATGAATTAATACGCTGTGCATTTATATACAATACTTTATTAAAACTTTTTGCAAGTGCCTCACTGACACCTAAGGCTACTGTACTTTTTCCTACGCCTCCGCACGCAGAATATATTAAAGCCACGACTGTTTCTTTCTCCGAACTGTTACTTGTACCGATATTTCCTTGACTGATAACTTGTTTATATATTTCTTTAGGACTTGAATATTTAAAAATCTTTTCGATTTCCAAATCCTCTGTTCCGCCATCATCATTCGACTCTGAAAGAACAAATATTTTATTAACATTGTGCCTTTTCAATTCAGGCGTATATAAATCTTCGTCAACAACAATCGCTTGCGCACTTTTAGGACTTAGAAAGTACTCGTTAAAATAATCCCTGTCTGTTATGATTTCCAGCTCGATGTTTTCATCTAATTCTTCAATGAATTTCAACTCGAGAGATGCTACAAATTTTTCATCTATATCTGCAATAATAATTACTTGTTTAGCCATATCGCACCTCCTATATTTCAATTAAGAAATCGCTGTTAGCAAGTCTGACTGCATCACCGTTTTTGATGATTTCCGGACATTGTGCAAGTATTCTTTTGGAATTAACAAATGTTCCGTTAGCGCTTCCCAAATCAGTAATATAATAGTTGCCGTTTTGATATGTAATTTTGCAATGCACACGACTGATCGCCTTATTGAACGAAATTACACCGTCAACTTTATCCGCACTTTTTCCTATCACATACTCACTGTAATTAATTCGCAAATTAATACTTACAGGAGCATTTATTGAGCGAAAGCGGAGCGTGGGCTGATTGGTAAATTGCACTTCTTTTTTCTCAACAACATTTACCTTCTGCTTTATAGGTGCATAACTGCCAACCTTTTCACACAAGTGCCTGTAAAGTTGTCCAAGAGACAAAGTGCCATTAGACAAATAATTGCTGATTCTGTTCATCTTTTCGGTTGCAAAAGCAGGAACAGAACTAATAAACTTAATAATTTCTGTTCTCAGTTCATTTTCTGTTTGAACAGTATCACTATGTGAATTATTGATTGGCAAATATATTAAACTTACAGAAAGAGTATTTGAGTCAACAAATATCTTATCAAAGGTTAAAGCTAAATTAGATAACTCTAAAAAGCCATTACTCTTAATATCATTAACGCTTGAAATCAAATTTGCTATCACTGTTATAAAACTGTCTGAATCAAGTGCTTGTACGATATTTTTGAGAGACTTCTTTTCTGAAGTGAAATAAATCAATTTGATTTTACCGTTATATCTTACTTTGGCACACTGTACTAAATTGCTTCCTTGCCCCTTTAACACCTTAAAATCGGTAAGTGCAAATGTACTGTCATCATTTATGACATATTGAATGTTTGGACTGCCTGTTAATTCGGTTACCAAACCTATGCTTTCAAATTCGTTCATTGTAACTTGCCTCTTCAAATTAAAATCATAAATATAGACTTTAATATTAAAATCCATATTTATAACTTTAATTCAGTGAATAGCGTAGCAATAGCTACGCTATTCACTTTTTAATTTAATTAGTCTTTTGAGCCTCTTGCCTTTTTCTTTATTTCCTCTGTTATTGCTTCATCTTTTCTGCGTTTTCTGATTGCGATAAAGAATGCTAAACCGCCGCCGACAGCTATAATTGCTGCAATGCTGCAACCGAAAACTATCTTATTTGCAAACCAGCGAACAAAGAAATTAGTTGATACCGTGATTACTCTGTTAAAATCAATTGAATCAACATCGAAATCCTTTGAGTCTGTATCCGTAACATTACCTGCAAGGTCTTTAATAACAATTCTTACAGGCTCGGAGGTTGTTGACGAACCGATGGTAAACGAACCGGTGTAATTTGTTAAATCAGACAAAATATCTGTTACATCGGTGCTACCCTTATCGGTTGATCTTATATGATCAACTCGAGTGCCGTTGCCGTCATAATAATAGACATCAATTGAATCGATACCGATCGCATCAAATACTTCATAAGAAACCTTTTGCTCATCGGCATTTACAATCTTCTTGTCAAGACCCGAAACGCTCTTAATCGTCGGAGCGGTGTGGTCAAGTCTGAATAAAACAGAGCTTTCATCATAACTGATGTTTTCTGATTTATTACCTGCGGTATCCTCAGAACCTACATAAACTTTGTAAATACCGTCAATCGGATTGCCGTTATCATCGGTAAATACATTCTTGCTGATAGTGTATTCGTACTGATACCAGCCGCTTGAACCAATCTTTGCAAGCTCATTGACTACAGGGCTGATTGTAAGTTCGCCGTCACCGTATTCAACAGGTGAACCGTCACGGGTTACTACTACATCTAAGTTACCCTCAACAAGTCTGTCAGGATTATATTCAGTAATAACGATATCGTTGTCAATCGACTGAACATACTTATCGTTCAAATCATTTAACAAATATGTACCGAGAGAATATACGGAACCGAATCTGTTAACAGTAAATGTAACCTCATCTGATGAAGTGTTTTCAGCCTTATCGGTGATTTGTACGCTCAAAGTATAGATACCGTCATTCTCCTGAATCTTCTTAAAGGTATCCTCTGTTGCCGCAAACGAACCACCCTTATCATTAGTTGAAACATTAATATAATCGCTTGTTACATCCTTATCGATTTCATCCTTGCGTGTTCTGAGCAAGGTAACCTTAACATCCTTGAAGTTAATATCGGAGAAATCAATCTTAGGAAGCACGGAATCCTTATACGAATTTCCGTTTTCAACGCCGCCGATAACAGGCTTGTCTATAGTTGTATCTACAACGAAGTCTTTAGGTGCAACAGAAGAGCCGTAATTAGCCTCATTAAACTTATTTCCTGCCATATCATCCATTGAAATGTCAAAGGTATAATCGGCGTCTGTATCATATTTGATTGTAGCGACATGAGTATCACCGCTGTTAGACCAAGAAGCATCCGGGAATTTAACAGCATTACCGTCAAGACTGGCTGTTCCCGTAATCGTTACTCTGTTTACATCAAAGTTATGCTCCGTTACAGTAACTGTTGCAGTACGATAAGCATTAAAATACTTTTCGTTTCTTGCGTCGTTATTGTCATAGGAAACGTTGATTACAGGCAATGTTTTATCCACAACAAATTTAGTAGGAGCAACACTATTACCATAATCGATAGCTTGATTCTTGTTTCCTGCTCTGTCGGTATATTTCATATCAAATGAATATATACCGTCATTGCTGTAGGTTACTGTATAAACATAAGTATCGTCATCTCTGTTACCGCTGCCATGAGTGAATTTTGGTGCAGAGTGAGTAGGAGCTGTTCCCTCGGCATTTCTAATCGTCCACTCAATATTTTCGGTATTAAAGTTTCTTTCCTTAACAGTAATGGTTGCCGTTCTGTTTGCATTAAAGAAAGCAACGCTGTCTGATTTTGTATCTGCGTTATTGTTGTCGTATGAAACGGAAATTTGAGGTGCGGTTTTATCAATACCAAATGCAAAATAATCATAAGAAACATTGCCCGCATTATCCTTCAATTCTGCAACAAGAACCATATCATTATAGTTACCTTCAACAGCAAAATCAGATACAACAACATCCGTTACAAGATTGGAGTCCTTTTTAACTATCTCATAAGCGACATTATCTTCTGATATATTATTTCCGTCATTATCAAACTTTACAGTTTTTACAACGCTGTTATCCCCTTCAATTACAGTAAGCTTAATAGTGTTAATACCCGAATATGAGTCACTAAAAGCAATATTTGCCTTAAAATCATTATTATAAAGAGGAACATTGCTTGAGGATTTTGATTTCAAATACTCTTCGTAATCTGCTACAGAATCAAGTGTTCCCTCTTCCTGAGAAAATCCTGCAAACTTTGTATTTTGTGTACTGCTTGTACTCGGCATTGTAAACTTTATACTTGATTTTTCGATATGTTTATCTGCATTTTCAACAATTGAGCCATCCGGATTTGCATAACCGTCATTATCCTTATCTGTTTTATCAAGGAAATACTCGCAGGATTTAGGACTGTTTCCTACATTATCGGTTGCATAAGCATAAATTTGTCCCTTGAAATTAGCCGGAATGACAAATGAAATACTATTATCTTTGTCAACTGTCACCGCTTCAAATTCCTTATCCTCGGTTAACTTTTCAATTTCAGCACCGTTTTCCGGAACAATATACTTACTTCCGTCAACATCTTCCAAGTAAGCTGTTATGGACGCAACACCTGAAGCCACAGCCTCTCTGTTATCACTGTTTATAATGTCATCTGCTGTAATTGTAACCTTTGTTGCTTCCTTAAAATAAAAACCGTAAGATTCGTGAGCTTCTATTTTATCGGCATTATTGCTACCAATCTCAAATTTTGTAATTATCGGAGAAGTTTGGTCAAATGAATATTCCTTTGAAGTAAAATCCGAGTAGTTACCCGAGTTGTCGCAAGTTTCAACTCTATATGTAATTTTACCGTTATTCCACTTATCATTGCCCTCTTTATCTTTCAGTGGCATACCGTTAACAGTGTAGGATTTCTCGTCATCTTGAGATGATTTTGCAACAGCATGTAATGAATATTTCTTTTCTGGTAACGGTCTCTCTTCAATTTGAGATTCACCCTGATAATCTTCTGAAAATACTTCTACATCATTTGCATAAACCTTAACAAAAGCAAGACCTGAATAATCAGGATTACTAAATTTATCTGTTACTGAAAATTCAAAATTGTAGCTTGTTTTACTGATACATTCCGTTGATATAGGTTCAATATGAGGCGCATCCTTTTCAATCATAAATGAAAAGTCTGAATTGGGCTTGATTTCTTTCATGTCGGAATTATTTGTCGTTACTTCATAGGTTTTAACATTTCCGGCTGCGTCGGTTAAAGTAACAGAAGCCTTGCCTTTGAAATTATCAGGTAAATCATCAGCCTTAACATCAAATTCAATCGTTGCGGCTTTTTTATTTCCTATTTCCTTTGTTCCTGCTTCAAATTTATATTCGTTACTTTTTGTACCAGTAAATGTAAATTCAGCCTTAACAATGCCGGAAGCGTTACTTGTTGTATTTGCTACATCTTCGGCATCTACTGTAATAACAAGAGTTTTGTTAAAAAATCTTCCAAAGCTTAATTTATTAAGAATTGCCGCAATTTTACCTTCATTCTTTTGTGTAAACTTAACCGCGGTTCCTTCAGCTAATTTAGGCACATTGTTATCAAAATTATCTGCTGTATAAATTGAGCTTTTAGAAATCTTATCTGTGCAATCCATAACATAGAAATAATGAGCTTTACAATCGGTGATTTCAAAAACATTGTTCTCTTGCCACTTTATGTTTGAATTTGCACTGTCTGAAATTCCGTATTTTTTAATCTCAAATGTTGTGCCTGCTCCGTTAATAGTTGGATTTGCAGAAACCTCAACCTGTATTGCAGAATTCATCCATTTGGTTTTGTTCTCATCATTCTCACTCTGTATTTTACTAATATTTGGCGCACCATCATTGAAATTAGTTGCTTGCACCTCGGTGACCGAATAATTTGCACCTGTTCCGTCTATAACATAAAGATAGTGTTTTTTTGAATCGTTCAAAGAAAATGTATTCTTGTCTAATTCTTTATCATTCCAATTATACTTGCCTTTTTTATTAACTACGGCGTCTATATCTAATTTATCAGAGTCATCTATAAAATAACTGTCAATTCCAGAAGCGTCTGTTGCCAAAACCGTTACAGTAATTGGTTTAGCGGTTTGAGATGAATTAGACAGCTTATAACTAACCTCGGGTGGGGTACTATCCTCTCTTAAAGACACCTCATAACCATTTGTTGATATATTGCCGGCATAGTCTTTTGCATAAACATAAAGATGGCTTCCGGCTTTAACAGATATTGTGGAAGTCTCATAATAAGTTGTGTTTTCGGATATTTTGTCAAAATCTTTATTAAGTATGTATTCGTCAATATTTTTTTCTGATACATAATATCCTATGATCCCTGAGCCATTCTTATTATCTGTCGCTTTAATTATAATTCGATACTTGGCAAATTTTGATGTATGGTCTTTATTAATCTCCAAATCACGCCATTTTGAACCGATAACATGAACCTGAAGTTTTACGCCTGTTACAGTTGGAACAACATTATCATATTCTACCGTAAATTTTCTTGAGCCGATATTACCCGCATTATCTTTAACATAAACCGTATGTTCGGCATTATCTGAAATTGTAAATTTATTATCGTTTTGCCAGTTTGATTCAGAATCAAGGCTGTATGCACCCGTTTCAGATATGCCGGATTCGTTATCGGTTGCGGTTACGGTTACGATTACAGCATTGTTTGTCCAAGTTTTAGGATTATATGATACAGATATTTTCGGAGCTGTTTTATCAATCTTTTCGACCTTTACCTCGTTTTTTTCAGAAGTATTGCCGACAGCATCTTTTACATAGAATGTATATGTTCCGTTTTCTGTAATATTAAATTTCGCTTCGGATTGCCATTTAATTCCGTCTTCTTGGTTTATGCCATAGGCAACAACACCGGTACCGCCTTTGTTATCTTTTGCCTCGACGGTTAAAGTAACATCTTCCTTAGTCCACTCTGACGGACTACCTGAAATTCCAGTGATTTCGGGTGCTATTTCATCAACATCTACATTTGGCTCATCCGTTGGGATTTGAGCAGTCGATATGCATTTTACAGCAACCCAATCACTTTGGGAATCAAGCCAATTTCCGAATGAAACAGAATTTGTTGTTGCCATAATCTGTGAATCATTTGCTTCTGTTCCGCCTACATAAACAGTTGCTACCGTTTGTTCCTCTTCGACAACATCTGTTGTAAATGATACGGAATCGTCTTCATTTACCTCTAAAGTTTTTGCACCATAGAAATAAACCTTTTTGCTGTTTACATTCACAGCCAAGCATTCCGGTTGTGCCGCAAAAACCGATGCAAAACCAACAGGAAATGTACCCACAACAAGTACAACTGCAAGTATAATTGCAATCATTTTTTTGCTAAGCTTATTTTTGATAACCATAATAATCTCCTCCATATTTGATTCTCAATCATATAGTTTCTTTTGTATGAATTAAAACGATATTTTGAATAATCTTAAAATCGTTTGAATCATTCGACACATTGATTTGCGAATTATCATTATTCGTCAGCACTGTTGTTTCTTCACTGAGAACGGTTGTTGCGTTATCATCTGACAATTCCGTTTCGTTTTCATTAAGTAATTCTGTTTGAATGTTAGTTGATAACTTTTCGGTGCTGTTAAGAAGCTCTGTGCCTTCTTCAACTTTTGAAATCTTTTTATCGCTCTTTTCAACCGATTTTTTCTTTTCGATTTTATCGGTTAATGTGCCACGCTCTTTTGCCGCAGGCGACGGTCTGTGTGACTTATCGCCTGTTTTAACATTCTTATCTCGCATTTGAGCAATAGACTTTTTAGCGGTTCTGCCGCTCAATTCTCCGATTATTTGAGGAATGTTAAACCTGACAAACGAATATATCGCAACAAGCAAAGAAGCGCCGGCAATAATAAAGAAAATAATTGATACAATATTTATAGTCATTATTACTGCCCCCTTCCCGCTGCATTGGCAGCGTTATCATAAACACGCTCCAACGCTCTTACATACTTGCCGTTTGTAGGATTCAAATTAGTAATAATACTGTTTTGCAGTTGCTTATTGACCTCTGCGGAAACGGTTATACTGTTTGCATTATCATAAATCGTGCTATATACATTTTGCACCTCTTCAATGTCAATGCCCGTACCTGCGAAATACTGAGCATTGGTATTAAGCAAGTTAGCAAATTGATTATAAAGAGTGAGCTTTACAAAGGATTCGTTTCTGTCAAAATCAAAGCCCTTTGACAAATTATCCCCGTCAACACAATATGCAATGCTTTCAATCAGCTTTTCGTAGTCATCCTTTGTGGATTCATTACCTGTTTTTTCAGCATTCGCATAGTCATTATAAAACTGACAAACATTGTTAAAACTGTTTGCTATGTTGTAATAATTTGATGTTTCGCCTATTTCAAGAACATATTTGAAATAGGTTTGAGCACTTAATGCCGACGACAACTCGCTGTTATCCTTTGACAAATTAAATATTGCATAACCCGTATCAAAGGCTAATTTGTCAAATCCCGGCTTTTGCTTAAGCTGTTCCAAATTATCACTGAAATACTTTGTGTATCTGTTTATGTCGTATGTACCCGATTTAGTATTATTGTCCTTATCGGTTTCGTTAAACGAATAGGTAAGCAATTTTCCTGCATCGGTAGATTTTTCAATATATTTTTCGTAAGCCTCAATTCGTGTACCGTCGATTTCAATAGCCTTAAAACACGCTTCCGCTATTGAATTTTCATCAACCGCCAAATCAATATAGCCGCTGTTCGTAACATATTTATCATAAGTATTGGTATCATTATTATGCTTAACAACCATACCGAGAACACCGGCAAACGCCATAATAACCGCAAGTGCAAGAGAAATAACAAATGTCATCAGCTTTCTATTTTGCTGTTTTTTATACTCAATACCGAGAAGTTCAACATGCTCAAGGTCATACATAAGCTCGTTACAGTTTTGGTAACGATCCTCCGGCGCTATTTGAACACATTTGTCAATGATTATTTCAAGACCGTCCATAAGTGACGGATTCCACTGCTTAATAGGAACATAATCATTCTTTCTTGGGTCAACGCCTGTTACAAGGTGGTGCATTGTCATACCCAATGCGTAAATATCCGACCTTGCGTCTGTTTGACGAGAGCCAAACTGTTCGGGCGGTGCATAACCTTTTGTACCGAGAACAGTTGTATCAGCGAGATTTTGTTCTTTATATTCTCTTGAAATACCGAAATCTATAATCTTAAGATTACCCTCGGGTTTGAGCATAATATTTGCCGGCTTCATATCCCTATAAATGATAGGAGGCTTTTGCGAATGTAAATAACCTAATGTGTCGCAAATTTGCTTTGCCCAATCAATAACCACATCCTGTGGTTGTGCACCATATTCATCAAGGATTTTATCAAGCGACTCTCCCTCAACATAGTCCATTACTATGTAGATTTGAGGGTCGTCCTCTTTATCAATAATATCAACAATTCTCGGGATAGCCGGATGGTCAAGCCTTTTCATAAGCTCTGTATCGTCCGGAACTTTATTCAATACAACCTCGTTATTTTTGCCGATACCTTTTCTTTGAATTACCTTAACAGCCCACTGCTTATTAAGTCGCAAATCCATAGCCAGATAAACAACAGACATACCGCCTTTGCCTATCTGCTTAAGAATTTCGTATTTGCCGTCAATGACTGTTCCTCTTTCTATAGCCAAAACCGCACCACCTTACTCATAGCATTTCAAAAGAGCAACCGTGATGTTGTCTTTTTCGTTTCTGCTTTTTACCAAATCAATTAAATATATGCTGTTCTGCTCCATTGCCTTTGCATCTGTCAGATTAGTAGGATTAAAGCTTTCATATATTTCTTCATTGGTTAACACATGCCTGAAACCGTCGGAACAAAACATATAGACCGAATTCTTTTTTATTTTACCTGCAATAATCTCCGGTTCAACATTTCTCGACGCACCTACACATTGAAGAAGCATATTTCTTTTCGGATGAGTTTTTGCTTCCTCTGCAGTCATTCTTCCTGCTTTAATTTCTCTATGGATAAATGTTTGGTCCTCGGTCAACTGCTCAACGCTGTCAGAAATTGAGTAGGCTCTTGAATCCCCAACATGAATAATCAAATATTTTGAGTCGATAACAAGCATAGCCGTTAAGGTCGTACCTAATGACACGCCAAATTTGTTTCCGTACTGACCGATTATATAGTTTTGCTCTTTGGCAAGTTTTTCTAAGTCAGAGGAGAGTTGCTTCCAAGACAATTTATTTATCTGCCCCGGTAATTCACTTTCAAACCAATTTGAAAACGCCTTAATTACAGTCGCACTTGCAAGCTCGCCTTTTTCGAGACCACCCATTCCGTCGCAAAGAACAACCATTGCGGCCTGACCGTACTTTTTAGTCTCGGCAATTTTCACGCAAGCGCTGTCCTGATTTGATTTTTTACTTATACCTACATCGGTAATTGCTGTGCCTATAAATTGCATATGTTTCTCCTAATTTATACCCTTTGGATTTTTACCGAATTCATTTTTTCCGACTTGACTGTCAGTACAAAACCAGACAAGTAAAATTATTTGACCTGCCAAAGGAATCAATGCAAAGAATATATAATACCAATCCTTGCCCAAATCGTGCAATCTTCTCACCATCAAAGCAAGCGTAGGCACTAAAACCGCTATCATATACAAACCGCCTATAACCTGTCCGACATAAGGTATCATACTTACAAGGGAAACTAAAACATTTGCTAATACAACATACCAATATTCGCTTCGCCTTGCCCTACCGGAAAAGTTAGTATAATTTTTCCAAAACTTTATATAACAATCCTTAAATGAAGGCTTTTCAACCGTATTTCCATATTCACTTTGATTATTGCTTTCTTTATAATCTTGCTTATAATACGGATTATCATAAGTTTGAACAGGAGGCTGCTTAACAGGATGCTGTGAATACATATTTTGATACGGATTGTTGTCATTTAAGACTGTAGTTTCTTCGTCAATGCTGTTATCATTAAGTACAGATGTTTCCTCTGTATCATCAAAATCTATCGGTGCTTTAATCGTGTCTGCTTGCTCGGCATTACCACCGCAAATAAAGCAAAATTCCGCATCATCGGAGAACTTTGCTCCGCAGGTTTTACAAATTTTCATCGTTTTCCTCCACATATTTTTAATGTTTTTCTATTTATCAATTAACTAAACCAACCGTATTTTTTCTTTGATGGAATTAAGGTCATTCCTCAATTCGGCACAAGAACTGTATCTGTCGTCAGGATTTAATTCAGTACATTTTTTAATAACGGCAAAAAGTTCTCATGTTATCATTAAAACAATCAATAAGTAGTTCTTTCAAAATTAATCTCCATTATTACAAATGAAATTCAAAATCCTCGTTAGACAATGTTATAACCGCTCCGTCAAATAGTTCCGCTTCCTGATTTTTCTGAACCATACTTCCGTTAATATACGAATGATTTGTTGAATTATTGTCTTTCAAATAATATCTGTTATCTCTGCTGATAATATCAGCATGAAGCCTGCTGATTGTGTTATTATCGCCTATAAAATAATCAACATAACTTTTTTCTTTTCCGATTCTGAATACAGGCTTATTAATATCAATTCTGTCAAAAGTATTTTTTCTGATTAAATAAGGAAATCTTTGGAAAGATGAATTATCTCCCAATAGCGAAGTCGCTTCATCGTCATCATTAAGAAGTGATGTTGCATCATCGTTATCCGCCATAAGCAAAGAGGTTGCTTCATCCTCGTCTGCATTCAATAAAGAAGTAGCTTCATCATCTTCGCTTAATAACGATGTCAATTCATCATTGGTGACTTTTCTTTTTCTCTCGTCCCATTCATTTCTGCGATAATAAACATCCGAGCCTACAAGTGCTTCGCTCTGCCCCGGCTTTTGTCTTTTTACCTGCTTATATATCTGCGGATATACCTTTAATATATAATTCTCAAGCGGCAATACTGCTACGACATTAAGTCCCCTTATGTATGCCAGCAATTCGTTAATCGGTTTTACATCTTCATTAAGAGCCAGCTTCGTGTTATATGCTACATCATATAAAAATGAAGCTAAGTTTGCCGAAATTCTTTGGCTCATTATCGGCTGATAAATAAAATGAACCTCTTTGGTTTGTTTATTAATAAAGGTATATTTAAGATTCATCACCAAATTGTTGATATTAAAAGAATTTCTGTCAACGGATTTAATAACCTCAAGAATTTGTGCAAAAATAAGAAAGAAATCATTTTTGCTTATTCCGCTGCCGAGATATTCCTCGAGAGTTACTCCGGCAGGAGACAGATACGAAATTTTCCTGCTGCCCTCAACAGTCGGCTTCATAATTCCTCTGATTACCTTTGAATTTAAGGTATCGACTTCTCTTTGGTTTATGCTTTCGTCTTTATCTAATTTACTTTTAATCGTTATCTTTGAATCTTTACTTTTTACTTTGAATTTAGTGAACATTGTTACACCTTTTTATAAAACAATCTATTTTTTGAAGTCACCGAAAAAGCACTGTAGCGTGCATATTTTCGCTTATTATCCACATAAACGAAAAATGAGTAAAAAATATAATAACCGTCAGGGTTTGTGTCGTTTCGTGACCATAATTTTAACGGCTATTATTTTATTTTCTGTTATGAAATCAAACTCATTTCGAGTTGTTCGATACTTTTTTTCTTGAGTTCAAATGACGAGTGAACATATCTGTTCAGTGTTGTTTTTACATCTGAGTGACCGAGGAGTTCTGAAAGCGTTTTTACATCAACTCCTGCCTCAATACATCTCGTTGCAAAGGTGTGTCGCAGTGCGTGAAAATTCGTTTTTTCAATATTACACTCTGCTATCATCTGACCAAACTTTATTTGCATAAGTCTTGGCTCTGTGTATTTCAACTTATCATTTGACAACACATAACCATTACTTCTAAACTGATTTATCATCGGTAACAAACATTTTGGCGTCGGTATAATTCTGTTTGAACTTTGACTTTTCGGTGAGCCTATTTTCACTTCTGTTTTGCCTTGCTCGTTTTTAATTCTCATCATCGTTTTATTGATTGCAATGTGTTCATCGGTTATATCCTCCCATTGCAAAGCACATAATTCACCGATACGCATGCCGGTATAAAGTGCAAGCAAAACTCCGAACTTGTGTATATCAATTTGTTGCAGCAGGTACTCGGTAATAACTCGTTGTTCTTGCGCAGAAAATACACGCATTTCTCTTTGATGTTCTTTAACATAGTTGATTTTCGGAATGGTTATGCTATATGTTTCTTGTGCATATTTAAGTGCAAGACCAAACACAATCAAAATATCATTAACCGTTTTTGCAGATAAATGTTTCTCTAAAAGTCTTTCTGTAAAACTCATAATTGTAAATCGAGAAATACATCGAACGGCAATCGTACCTAAATCACTTATAATGTGATTTCGACAAACACATTCGTATTTTTGATATGTGCAAGGCTTAACTTGATTTTTCATACTGCTCAGCCACTCGGCAGTTAACTCTGTCACCGTTATACTGATCGGATTATGATTTTCAGTCGGTTTCAAAATACAAAGTTGTTGCTTTGCCTTAACTTCCTTATAACTACTTGCATAAACCGAACCGTATTTTTTCTTGCCGTCAGCAGTAATTTCTTTCACATACCGTGCTTCCCAACGACCATCTTTTCTTTTGTAAATATTTTCGCCTCGTCTTGGCATTTCCATCATCCTTTCCGTGCTTTAACACACAGAATTATTCTAAAGGAGCAAATTTTTCTTACAAGAAATTTGACCATAAATCGAGTGTTTTTCACCTAATTTTTACCAAAATGTTAACAAAACTATTGAAATTGATAATAACTTATGATAAAATTTACATTATAAATGGGATATTCTACCCAAAACATCAAATATTTTGTTTTCGTTTATGTGGATATTCTGCGAATAAGTATGCCGTCAAAATTTAACTTGACGGTTTTATTTTTTGTGTATGTTAACTTGAAAAAATAAGAATTGCAAGTATAAAAAGAGATTCGCCCTACAATTTGGGCGAACCTACTTTTATAAGATGACAAAAATATAATTTTAATTTGAATGTGCTATCGGATTTTGCATATAATATTTCTATAAGAATGCAGCATTTGCACATTTTAGGTTGACAATGTGCAATTACTGCATTATAATTCAATCAGAGGTGCAATTATGAATGTTCTAAAAAACTTGAGAGTTGAGAAAGAATTAACTCAACAACAAGCGGCAAAACTGCTCGGAATTTCTTTACGCTCATATATCACTTATGAAAATGATGATACAAAAACGGGCACAATCAAATATAATTATATAATCGAAAAGCTAAAAGAAATAAATCCTATTGATGAGGAGCACGGCATAGTTACTGTTGAATATATCAAAAGAAAGTGCACTCCGATATTAAAAAAATATAATGCCGAATACTGTTATTTATTTGGTTCATATGCAAAAGGAAAGGCTACCGAAAAAAGCGATATTGATTTGCTGATTTGTGTTGACATCAAGGGTATTAAATTTTTTGGATTGGTTGAGGAATTACGGCTATCACTCTGCAAAAAAGTTGACGCACTGGATATCAATCAAATAAATAACAATCCCGATTTAGCGAAAGAAATATTAAAGGACGGCATTAAAATTTATGGATAATGTGAAAAACAACAGCTATTATTTAAATAAAATTATTTCCGATTTAGAATTTATAATTTATCATATGGAAGCGGTTGATATAGAACAGCTTTCAAAAAACGATATTCTTTTAGATTCAATGCTGTTTCGCATGATTCAAATTTCCGAAAACGCAAAAAATTTAACAGAAGACTACAAAAATTCAAATCCGGATATTCCATGGAGTGCCATATCCGGATTAAGAAACCGAATTGTTCACGATTACGGCAATGTTGATTTGAATGTAGTGTTTGATACATTGAAAAACGACATTCCCAAACTGTTGGATATACTAAAAAACTAAATATCTAAATTGTAAAATGATATTGATAATCCTTGCCTGTATGGTGAGGATTTTTCTTTTGCGTGAAAATAATTTGTAAATTTTTCTCTGTATAGTAGAGAGAGTTTTTTGAATGGTGTTTTTCTTTTTGTATTTTCG
>ERZ1035006.1445-NODE-1445-length-15690-cov-3.652574_pt1 | contig 15690 bp, 11 predicted proteins | sample MGYA00520694_ERZ1035006 | MGnify/ENA primary metagenome ERZ1035006 (study PRJEB33766, sample SAMN09781746) | gut metagenome | biome: gut microbiome | host: Homo sapiens | place: Madagascar | study: EMG produced TPA metagenomics assembly of the PRJNA485056 data... | reverse complement strand
GTGCTGGAGGTGATCCGGCGGGGGCTGGAGGTGCTGGGGAAGCGATACCCTGAAAATGTCGCGATTTACGTTTTAGGTAACGGCGAAAGCCGAGAATATACCGAGGAGCCGCGGGCCTAACCCGCAGATATGGAGCCGCGGGCCTAACCCGCAGAGGAGGAACCTATGAAGTTGTTTGGAAAAATTATCCGGCTAAAGGGACTGCAGCTGTTCGCGGAAGGCGCAGGGGCCGGAACGGGCGAGGGAGGCTCCGACGCCGGGAGCCAGACGGGAGCACAGGCAGCAGCCGCAGAGGCTCCAACCGCGGAACCGACTTTTGACGAGCTGATTAAGGGCAAGTACAAGGCGGACTACGACGCAAGAATCCAGAAGACCATTCAGGCCCGGATGCGGGGGGCCAAGGCTAACGAGGAGCGCCTTGCCAAGACAGAACCCCTGCTGCAGATGCTGGGGCAGAAGTACAGCGTGGACGCGGGAGACGTGGACGCCCTGATGGCGGCGCTGGACAACGACGAGCAGATGTGGCAGGCCGAGGCGGCGGACAAGGGGATGTCCGTGGAGAACCTGAAGGCCCTGCGGACTGCCGAGCGGGAGAACGCCATGCTGAAGCGCCAGCAGGAGCTGAACCAGCGGGAGGCCGCGGCCCGGGAGACTTACACCAGATGGGCCACCCAAGCGGAGCAGGCCAAGGCGAAATTTCCTGGGCTGGATCTTGAAAGCTGCCTGGAGGACGCGCAGTTTGTATCCATGCTGCAGAGCGGCGTTGACGTGGAGAGTGCCTACTGGGCCAGATACCACGACGACATCATGCAGGCGGGCATGGAGAAGGCCACGACGGAGGCCCAGAAGAAGCTCTCCGCCAGCGTGGCCAGCGGAAGCCGGAGACCAGCCGAAAGCGGCGTGGGGAATGGCCCCACGGTAAGCCAGAAAGTAGACGTAAGCAACATGAGCCGAAGCGAATTTACAGCCTATATGGACCGCATTATGCGGGGAGAGCGTATTTCCTTCGGCTAAATCGAAAGGAGATACTATGGAAATCATCAGAAACCTTATTCCCATGAAGGGGCTGCAGCTGTTTGCGGGCACCCTGAACACCAACGTGACCACCGACTCCGGCCTGTCCGTTGAGAACAAGACCTTTTACGACCGGACGCTGCTGGAAAGCGCCAAGCCCAACCTGATCCACAGCCAGTTCGGCCAGAAGCGGCCTATTCCCAAGAACGGCGGCAAGAAGATCGAGTTCCGGCGGTACGGCGCGCTGCCCAAGGCCCTGACCCCTCTGACCGAAGGCGTGACCCCTGACGGTCGGAAGCTGACGGTGACCGCAATCGAGGCGGAGGTACATCAGTACGGCGACTATGTGGCCCTGTCCGATGTGCTGGACCTGACCGCCATCGACAACAACGTGCTGGAGGCCACCAAGGCCATCGGCAACCAGGCGGGCCTGACCCTGGACACCATCACACGGAACATCCTGCAGGCGGGCACCAACGTTATGTACTGCCCCAAGATCACTACCTCCGGCACCACTGCCGTGACCACCCGGAAGGGTCTGGACGCCACCTGCAAGCTGACCGTGGACATGGTGAAGCGGGCCGTAGCCACCCTGAAGGCCAACAACGTCCCCAAGATTGGCGGCGACTATGTGGGCATCATCCACCCTTACGCGGCCTATGACCTGATGTCTGACCCCAAGTGGGAGGATATGCACAAGTACACCAACCCCGAGAACATGTACGAGGGCGAGATCGGCAGAATTGCCGGTGTGCGGTTCGTGGAGACTTCCGAAGCGCTGATTGTCAAGAGCAGCACCGAGACCTCCGACGCGTCCACCGCCATTTCCGTGTTCTGCACCCTGATCCTGGGCGATAACGCCTACGGCATCACCGAGGTTACTGGCGGCGGCCTGAAAACCATTATCAAGCAGCTGGGTTCCGCCGGTACGGCTGATCCCCTGGACCAGCGGAGCACCGTTGGCTGGAAGGCCATGCAGACCGCGGAGATCCTGCAGCAGAACTACATGGTCCGGGTGGAGAGCGGCGGCGCGTTCTCCGACACGGCAACCGTAAACTGAATTTGACCCATGGGGGCGGGAAACCGCCCCTAACCATGAAAGGAGTATAGCTATGGCAACCAAGAAAGAACCCGTGAAGGAAGGCTATGTGCGGATTCGCCTGCCCCTGACGAGAGACCAGAAGGACGACGTGTATGTGGGCCTGAACGGCGTGGGCTACCTGATCAAGAGAGGCCAGGAGGTGGACGTGCCGGAGGGCGTGGCGGAGATCCTGCAGCGCAGCGAGGAGATGCTGGCGGAAGCTCTGGAGTATGAGGCCAGCGTGTCCAAGGCGTCCCATCCTGGCGAGGTGTAACATGACGGTCCGGGAGGCCATTGCTTCCGTGGACAATCGGAAGCCCAACGCCTTTGACATCACTGAAAAGCTGGCGTGGCTGAACGCCCTGGACGGGAAGATCCAGCAGGAGGTTATTGATACCCACGACAATCCCGGCGGCATTTTGTTTGTGCCATATGGCCTGGACGATGGGGAAATGGCGCTTTTGGTGCCGGAGCCATGGGACAGGCTGTACATCAGCTATCTAGAGAGCCAGATGGACTACGCCAACGCGGAGTACGGGCGGTACAACAACAGCGCTGCCATGTTCCAGGCGGAGTATGACGGCTTTGCCAACTGGTACAACCGGACGCATATGCCCAAGGGAAAGACCATCCGGTATTTTTAGGAGGAAACCATGAAGCTGCCAAGTTTGAGCGAGATCAGCCGCAGCGAGGAGCTGACACAGAGCTTTCCGGGACTGGACAGGAATTTGAGAGGGGCGGACGGAAGTATGTCCGACATGAAGAATCTGACCTCTGACCACTATCCGCTTTTGGCGGCCCGGGAGAAGCGGACCATGCTGGATGTGCTGGTGAAGCCCAACGGGCTGCTGGCAAAGGACAAGCTGGTATGGGTGGACAACCGGAACCTCTACTACGGGGGCGAGGACCTGACGGACCATCTGACGGACGCGGGGGTGCACCTGACGGACAGCAAAAAGACCCTGGTCTCCATGGGGGCCTACATTATCATCCTGCCGGACAAGGCGTACATGAACACGCAGGACTATACCGATTGCGGGAAAATCGAGGCGGACTGGGTGAACGGAAGCCCGGCGAGCATTTCCCTCTGTATGGAGGACGGGGTGGCCTACGATTACACCGCGGGGAAGGAAGCCCCGGCAAGCCCCAAAAACGGCCAGTTCTGGCTGGATACCTCCGGGGAGACCGACGCCATGAAGGTATGGAACGAGAGCACCGGCGGCTGGGTAAGCGTGGAGACGGTGTATTGCAAGATTTCCTGCACCGGAATCGGGGCGCAGTTCAAGGACTACGACGGCGTGACGGTTTCCGGGGTGGAGCAGATCGAGGGAAGCCGGATCGTGCAGCATGTGACGGCGGACAGCATGGTGCTCATCGGGCTGGTGCCCCAGAGCGTGACCGTGGAGGCGGGAAAGCTGCACATCACCCGGAAAATGCCGGAGATGGACTATGTGGTGGAGTGCCAGAACCGGCTGTGGGGCTGCTTCTACGGCGTGAAGGACGGGCAGACCATCAACGAAATTTACTGCTGCGCCCTTGGGGACTTCAAAAACTGGGAGCGGTATGCGGGGATTTCCACGGACAGCTACCGGGCCAGCGTGGGCACGGACGGGAAATGGACGGGGGCAATTACCTATCTGGGATATCCCCTGTTCTGGAAGGAAAACCACCTGCACAAGGTCTATGTGGACGAGGGCGGGGCGCATCAGATCCAGGACACGGCCTGCCGGGGGGTGCAGGAGGGCTGCAGCAAAAGCCTGCAGGTGGTAAACGACCGGCTGTACTTCAAGAGCCGGAGCGGCGTATGCGCCTATGACGGCAGCCTGCCGGAGAACACGGGGTACTCTCTGGGGAACGAATTGTTCTCGGAGGCCGTGGGCGGGAGTTTACGGGGGAAATACTATCTCTCCATGCGAGGGGAGACGGGTTGGAGCCTGTTTGTATACGACACGAAAAACGGCATCTGGATCAAGGAGGACAACACCCATGCGCTGGCCATGGCCACGCTGAGAGACGAGCTGTACATTCTGGACGCGGAGACAAAGAAGTTCTTCGGGGCCTCCGGGCGAGCGGAAGGTGAGAAGGAAAAGGCGGTGCAGTGGAGCGCTACCACCAATATTATTGGTTACTCGGACGCAGGGCAAAAATATGTTTCCAGATTTGCCGTGCGGCTGAGGCTGGAGGACGGGGCCACGGCCCAATTCTCCATTGAATATGATTCCAATGGTATCTGGCTGCCCTGTGGGAGCATCGTGGGGAACCGGATCAAGAGCGCCATTCTGCCGGTGAAGCCCAGACGGTGCGACCATTTCCGGATTCGGATCACGGGCTTCGGGACCATGCAGATTTACAGTATCTCGAAAATCTATGAGAAAGGCAGTGACGTGTGTGGATATTAAATTGCCGACGCCGCCCATGCTCTCCGGGAACACGGAGGAGCAGGTGCGGCAGCTGTGGAGCTACCTGTTTCAGGTGGTGCAGCTGATCAATGCCATGAGCGGAGGGAAGAAGGATGTACGCAAGATTACCTGACGGAAAGACCAGCCTCTTTCAGTGGGATACCAAACAATACCTTGAAACAAGCGAGGACGTGACGCGGGTGGACTTCTGCTTCCGGATAGACCCGGAGGTGGTATACGGGGTGTTCGCCAAGGAGGGCAAGTGCTACATTCCCAACCTGCTGATTCAGAAGGCGGGCATCATTGACGCGCTGATCATGTCCACGGCGATCGGAACCACCACGGACCGGCGGCTGGAAATCCCGGTGGAGGAGCGGCCCATTCCGCCCGGATATGTGGCGACCAAGGACGGGGCCATTATTTCCTACACCGATCTGGAGGATATTCTGGGAGAGCTGAAATTCCTGTCCACCAACGGCGGAACCATGGCGGGAGACATCGACATGGACGGGCGGAAGATCACGGGCCTGGTTGACCCGGTGGAGGATTCGGACGCGGTGCGGAAGCGGTATGTGGATGCAAAGTTTGTGCAGAGCGTCAATGGGGATACCCCAGACCCGGATGGAAATGTGGAGATCGACGCACTGCTGCGGTCCGGCGGCATTATGAACGGGAACATCAACATGAATAACCACACCATAGGAAACCTGCCGCTCCCCCAGAATCTCTCGGAGGCGGCGACCAAGGGCTATGTGGACACCCGGCGGATCGTCATCAGCGACTGCGTTCTGTCCGCGAACCTTTGGGAAGGGGACGGCCCTTTTACGCAGGATTTTATCCGAGGCGGAATACGGAGCACCTACACGCCCCACATTACCCCGGCATACTCCGGGAACGACGAGCAGAAGCGGAAGCAGAAGGAAGCCTGGAACTTTGTCAGTATGGCGGAAGCGCAGAACGGCAAGCTGACGTTTACCTGCTTTGACGCGAAGCCTGAAGCGGACATTGCGCTGCAAATTGAGGTGATGCGGTAATGGGACAGTGCTTTTTATATGGAAACGGCGGCGCGGCGCTGAATTTTGCCGTGAAGCGGTATGAGAGCGAGGGACAGCTCCAGACGGACACGCCGCAGGAAAACACCATCGGTGTTGTGACGGAAACGGCCTTTCAGGAATACGCGTTTTCCGCCGATCAGCCGGGGCTTATCTATAAGGATGTGGAGCTGATCACGGAGAGCGTGACGCTGGGAACGGGCCTTATCAATGCAAACGGTACGATCTCCGGGCAGACTGCCGCGAACCCGGAGCTGTACACGGAGACCTACATCCCGGTAAAGTACGGGGAGACTTACCAGTACAAGTACACGGTGTCGGCCAGCAAGAGTATGTACCTCTCCATTACGGAGTATACGGGGAGCTACACATTCAAGCAGCAGCTCGTTCCGGTGTCCAGCGTCACGGGGACGGAGCAGACGGGGACCTACACGCCCTCGGAATCCGGGATCACGGCGGTGCGGCTGAGCTGGCGGACATTCCCCAGCACGACCTACACCATGTCCTTTATCCATAAAAACGAGGCTGCGGACGATGGGACGGTCAGCGAGGGCATGATCTGGATCGTCACCGGAACGGCGGGCAGGGCGGCGTTCAACGCGCTGCGGCGAAACACCGTTATGGTCTATCCGAACTCCGTAAAGCAGTACATTGGCGGCACATGGAAAGATGTGAGCGCCAAGGTGTACCAGGGCGGGACTTGGGTGCAGATTGTGGCCGCATGGAACGGTGAGCTGTTTTACGACGGCAACCAATACGAGGATGTAACGGGCGGATGGTCCGTTGACAACAGTTATTATGGCAGTGGGTCAATCGGCACAACTATAGTCGGTGGCTCTAGTGGCAATAATGCCGACCAGGGATCGAGAATCTACACGAATAAAGCTGTCCAGAGTGGAACATACAAAACGTTCAAATTTACTGTGACAGAAGCATCAGGCGATAATACGTTCTACCTGAAATCCGGCAGTATTTCCGGAACTAAAGTGGCCTATCATACCTTCAACAGGACCGAGGGAACCTTTTCAATCGCTATCCCAAGCGGGTTGGCGAGTTTTTACCCATACTTACAGACAGGAAGTAAAGGGAAGTGTACAATTACAAAGGTTTGGCTGGAATGAGGTGACGGTATGACAATCTATATTGATTCTGATTTCAAGTGTCACAGCGCAACTGCTGACGGGTTGACAGCAGTTGAGACGGCGTTTTTTGACGGGAAAGCGCCGGAGTTCGTGGAGGGCTACCGATATGTTCCTGCCGGGAGCGTCTGGGTGCGCTCGGACGGGACGGAATTCCCGGGGGAAATGGTTTCTCCATGGAAGTCCTGGGAGGAGCTGGACGCCGTGCAGAGGGAATATGAGCGGGAGCAGTACAATTCCCTTCTTGCGCAGTTATCGGAGGTGTACAAAGATGCTTAGACCCGAAGAAATCATTGAGAAGGTCAAGGCTGACCGGGCGACTTGCAGGATCGTTGCCGAGGCCGGAATTACAATCAGCCCGGAGCCGGAAGCACCGCCCAACAGGCCGGGATTGAAGTGGATTCCCCACCAGCAGAGGGCGGGCGGGGCGATCACGTGGATTGAGAGCGAATATGACGCAACGCTGCCCGGAACCAGCGAGAACCCTATTTCCTTTGAGGCTGGTATGACGGTATACCCCAACTATTTCTACACGCTGGACGGAGTGCGGAAAACGTGGGCCGGGGTGGCTGAGGCGGTGCCGGAGTGGACGGATGAGAGGTTTGAGGAAATGTGAAATACGGGCCGCGGCGAAAGCTGCGGCCTTTGGCAAAGGAGGATACTATGGCAGACACCACGAAGAAAAAGGAACTCTATGACAGCAGCTACCTTGACCGACTGCAGCAGAGCCAGACGGCGCTGGACAACCACCTGACCACCAAGCCGGGGGCATACCAGAGCAAGTATCAGGGACAGATCGATCAGGTGATGCAGAACATCACGAACAGAAAGCCCTTCCAGTACGACGTGAACGCCGACGCGCTGTACCAGCAGTACAAGGACCGGTACACCCAGATGGGCCGACAGGCCATGCAGGACACCATGGGACAGGCGGCGGCCCTGACCGGGGGCTACGGGAACACCTACGCCCAGAATGCGGGACAGCAGGCATACGGGGCCTACATGCAAGGTCTGACGGACAAAATCCCGGAGCTGTACCAGCTGGCGCTGGACAAGTATGACCGGGACGCCACGCTGGAAAAGGAAAAGTACAGCGTGCTGAAGGACGCGGACGCCACGGACTACGGGCGCTGGGGCGACCAGCTGAACCAGTGGAACACGGACAGAAGCTACCTCTCCGGCAGGGCGGACACGGAGCTGAGCCAGGCCATGAGCATCGGCAACACCCTGTACCAGCGTTTGGCGGAGCTGGGGGCCAAGGGCTATGAGCCTACGGACGAGGAGCTGCGGGGCGCGGGGCTAACCAGAGACCAGTGGGACAAGCTGCACCCCAAAAACACCGGCGGCACAGGCGGACTGGGGTACGCGGAATGGCTGGCGGCGCAGAGCGGGGGAAAGGGAACCTCCGGAGGCGGCGGGAGCCGCGGAAGCAGCGGCACTTCCGGCAAACCCATGACGCTGGAAGAGCAGTACGCCTATATGGCCAAGAATGGGGCAACCCAGAAAGAACTTTACTACTTTGCCCAGGAAGCAAAGCAGAACGGCGCTACGGCAAACGACATCCGAAAGTGGAGTACCAAATATATGCACGCCAATTCCGGGAAGTAAGGAGACAATATGGCAACGTTATCTACATTCCAGAAATTCAAGGAAGAGCAGGAGAAGAAAAAACAGGGCGGTCAGCAGAGCACCCAGCAAAGCACTCGGCAGAGCGGGCAGAAGAGTACCGGCCTGATGAACAGCTATCAGCAGTTCATGGCAAAGCAGCAGGGGCAGGAAACGGCATACACCCCTGAATCCGACTATGGCCAGCGGGTCATGGATGTAATCGGCAAGGCGGGAAATTCCGCGGCTTCCAGAAACGGGGAATGGACCGCGGACGCTTCCGGTGGAAACGCTGCGGAGATCAACGCTTTACTGCGGGAATACGATGCCTATACCGGGGACAAGAGCGGCATGACCGAATATCGGAATGCTTTGCTTGACTACAATAAGAGAATACAGGCCGAGAACCAATACTACGCAGGATTCGGGACGAAGGACGACTTTAACCGGGTACGGAGCGGGTATACGAATTTTGGGGTCGGCTATGACCCGCAAAGCTATGGCCTGAATGAGGCGCAGGCGCGGGCGCTGCGGCAGGAGCAGGTGCAGAAGGACGCGAGGGAGCGGCAGAGGGCGCTGGCGGAACTGAATTCCGCGAGAAAAGCGTTCGCCGCGGTGGATTCTGAATGGAGAGCTATGGACGAAAGGTACAGGAGCTTTACCATTGACGAATACGATAAGGATCTGACGCAGCGCTGGCAGGCGGCGAAGGATCAGGTTACGGCGGCGGAGAATGCGCTGTTGAATTCCCAGAACCGGATGGACGCATACAATGCAACCTGGGGGAAGGTCGATCAGTATGGGGAGACATCCGAGGCAGCCAAGGGCACGGACATAAGCTACACGGGACCCGGATATGAAAGCATTGCAGACTGGGAGAATAAGAAGAACGAGGAACAGGCCGCGCAGGACGCCCAGGCACAGAGACCGGACTATGTTCCGGGGGCGCTCCGGTATACCAGCGACACGGAGCCTGTGGCGGATGACCGGCTGGGCCTGTGGCGGAGCCTGACACCGGAGCAGAAGCAGGACGCCGTGAACAGTTCCAACGTGCAGCTGAACAACATCGTTATGGCAGGGAATGACGGGTACTGGGATCTTCTGACGGACAACGAGGTAGAGACCTACTACTACATCAAGGGCCAGCAGGGACAGGAAGCGGCCAACCAGTACCTGGACGATATGTACATTGAGCTTTCCCGGCGGAATGAGCTGAAGACCGTACAGTCCATTGAGAACGCAAACAGCTGGGAGAAGGCCGGGCTGACCGCGGTGAGCGTTGGCGCAAACCTTGTGGGGGCCATTCCGGCGGCGCTGGGAAAGACCGCGGATATGGTTGCCGGGCGGACGAACCCCTACAGCTCCATGCAGTTCTTCCAGCGGTACGCCTCTTACATCCGGGGCAGCGTTGGGCAGGATATCGGAGACTGGACGGAAAGCAAACTGGCTGACAAATTCGGGGAGAAGTTCGCGGCGAAGGCCGGAAATCTGGCAAACCAGACCTTCCAGGCGCTGATGTCCGGCGTGGACAGCATGGCGGGGGCTATGACCTTCGGGCAGGGAATGGCGCTCCCGGCGGGGCCCTTTGACTTCCATGTGGGGGGATATACCACCGTCATGGGCATTGGAGCCTTTGCCCAGAGAGCGCAGGAGCTTGAACTGAAGGGCGCAACACCGATGCAGATTGCCATCGGCTCCATTGGCTCCGGTGTTCTGGAAGCGCTGTTTGAGGACGTTTCCATGGAAGTGTTCTTTACGAACATTCTGGATAATCCTGCCAAGACCGCCGGGGAATTTGTGAAAAAATTGGCCATTCAGATGGGCGTGGAGGGCTCTGAAGAGATGTTCACAGAGATGGGGAACATCATTCTGGACGCCATCAACATGGGCAAGAACAGCGAGAACTCCATGGCGGTGCGGGAATACATGGCCCAGGGTATGACCGAGGAGAAAGCCAGACAGCAGGTGTGGAAGGACAACGCCGTGGATATTCTCTGGGCAGGATATGGCGGTGCCATTTCCGCGGGCGCTATGGCGGCCGGAGGACAGCTGGCAAGCGATACGGTGAGAAAAGCGAGCAATACCATAGGAAACTACTCCGTCGGTGATACCCTGACGAAGAACGGACGGTATGTGGATTTGCAGGAGCAGGCGAACGCGCTTCAGGACCAGAAAAAGAGCGCCAAGCTCTCCAAAGCGGCCCAGGAGGCGGCACAAAAGGCCAGCACGGGCGATAAATCCATTGGCAACAAATACCGCATGGGAAAGGTTGCAAGCCAGATAGCCAAGCAGGCAGGACGTGAGGCCAGCAAGGCAGAGACTACGGAGTTCCGGAACGCGGCGGAGAAGTATCTGGCCGAGCGGCGGGATATTCAGGACAAGAAGCGGGCGCTGAATGTGCTGACAAGAGCTTACGACGGCACTACGATTCCCGGAGACAGTGCCGCTATGCGGCGCTGGGGAAACCAGATGACCCGGGAGATTCTGGAGGGCATCGGCGGGAAGCAGACGCTGCAGGAGAATGCCAAGGCACGGGCGGCCAGCGCCATCAAGACGGCGGTGGACGTGCAGAGCAGTGTTCTGGGATTTGAGCCGACCAAGGGGGAGACCGCCTTTGAATACAACCAGGAGGGGGACACCCAGGCGTATCTGAAGGATTCCAGCGACCCGGTGAACATAAGGGCGGAAGACCCGGTGGCGAAGATCGAGAACGGGAAGATGTGGCTGAACACGGACGATGGGCAGACGGTGGAGGCGGACAACGTTTCCTTCGGAACTGCCGAGGACGCTTCCCTTGCCTCCATCGTAAGCCGGATGAACATCACGGCAGATCAGGCCAACGGCCTGTACGCCGCCAGAACGGAGAGCGGCATGAGCGCGAAATCCTACGCCACGGCCCTGCAGAACGCCTACCTGAAGGGCTTCTCCGGGGTGACCTACAACGGCATACAGGACTACAGCGCGGCGGCGAAGCTGCCGGGGGACGTGAGACGGACGGCATGGGAGGCCGGACGGCAGATGCGAAACCGGCAGACCACGGAGCAGGCGGCGAAAATCAGCAAGGGAACCCAAATGGTGAACCAGAGGGGCCTTACCTTTACGGACAGCGCAAAAGCCGTCAAGAATCTGAACGAGCAGCAGAAGACCGGCATTGCCGCGGCCAAGGCACTGGCGGCGGCTGGACTGAACATCGAGGTATACGCCAGCACCGAGGCAGAGCGGGCAAACGGCAAGCCCAACGGAACCTACAGAAGCTCTGACGGAACCATCCACATCGACCTGAACGCCGGTGACAACGGGCAGGGCGCGGTGGCCTATGTGGTGGCCCATGAGGCCACGCATTTCATCAAGTATCTGTCGGCGGACAAGTACCAGATTTACGCGGACATCCTGATTGAGACCGTGGAAAGCAAGGGTATTTTCTATGACAGTCTGCTGACCCGGAAGGTGGCGGAGCTCTCGGCACTGGAAGAGAACCGGGGCAAGACGGCTGAAGAATTGCAGAAGCTTGCCTACGACGAGACCATTGCCGAAATGAGCGAGACCATGCTGACGGACACGGACGCGGCCCAGCGGGTTTCTCGGGAGCTGTACAAGAAGGACCGGACGCTGTGGGAGAAGATCCGGGACTTCTTCACAGGGCTTGTGGATAAGCTGCGAAGTGCCTACAAGGGCCTTGACCCGGACAGCGACATTGCGCGGATCACCCGGCAGGCGATCCGGGACAATGAAAAGGTGGCGCAGGCGTGGGCGGAGGCGCTGGTGGAGGCCGGATCTCACTACAGCACCGGACGGGACGGATTCTATGAGGAATTGCAGGACTTCGCGGAACTGGTGGAGGAAAGCAGTCCTGTTCAGGCCGGGGAGTTGTTGCAGGAAACACAACAAGTGGAAGAAGCGGAGACCGTACAGGAAGAGACTTCTGTTGAGGCGGCGCAGGAAGAGACCGTTCCGGAGGCAGCACAGGAAGAGACGCGGGCCGAGGAACAGACCGTGGAAGAGGCCGAGGAACAGGAACCGGAGGAAATCCGGGAGGAGGTCGTGGAACAGGTTCCGGAGGCGCGGCAGGAGGAACAGATTCCGGAGCAGAAGCCGGTGGAAGAGGCTGCGGAGACGATTCAGGACACGCAGGAGGAAGCACCGCAGGAACAGGTTCCGGAAGAAGCCGCACGGGAGGAACTCCCGGAACAGGCCGAAGAACAGGCCCCAGCGCCGCAGGAACAGAGTCTTGCGGAGAGTGCCGCGGACATGGTGCGGTACGCGCGGGCAATTGTGGAAACTGTCGAGGAAAGGGCCGAGGAATCGGAGGATCTGGCAGACAGCGAACAGATAGACGCCCTGAATCAGGCGCGGACAGAGCTTGCCATTGCCGCCAGCGACGTTATTCTCAACGAGGGGAACACGGAGAAGGCACAGGCGGCGTATGAGGCGGCGGAGGACGCCATTGTGGACTTCCAAAGTCTAATCGAAGATTTTGCCGGGGGCCGTATTTCTGCGGAGGAGTATGAGGCGAAATACGCAAAATACCGGGAACAGCAGGATGCCGAGTCTGCCAGATTGGAAGAGAGATGGAAGAAGGCCCTTAAAGATTACGAAGAAAGCGCAAAAGCATGGGAAGAAGCGCATAAAAATACAGAAGAGAAACTGAAAGCGCACGAAAAAGCTGCGGAAAGGTGGTATGAGGCCGAGAAGATGGCGTTAGACGCCGAGGATTCGCTGAAAAAAATCGAGGCGCACTATCGGCAGAAGTACGGGAAGAGTTTCCAAGCGCTGGACGGGCAAAAAAATAACGCCCGGGGGGGCGATAAGTTTTCCGTTAGGACAGCCTTTGCAAACGAGTTACAGGAATGGTTTGACACAACGACGCATGATGAAAGAAAAGTAAGCGGCAAGCGTTTTCTGGTTGGCACGACAACAGATGTGCTGAAGAGCATCGGAGTGAGGGACTACCAAATTTATTTTGGCGGCTCTAAGATTGACAAAATCCTTGAAAAGAACAGTTCTATGAACCTTGATACAATCAAACGGGCAGTAAACCTTCTGGAAGACCCAATTTTGATTATGCAATCTCGAACTGTTGACGATAGCATCGTGCTTTTCGGGGATGTTTATACATCCGGGGGGAAACCTGTTATGCTCTCTTTGCTGCTCAATCCCAAAAACAAAAGCGGCGAAATTCTGGATTATGCGGTGATAACAAGCACTTATGGGAGAAGGACGAACAACCTTCAAAATCTTCTGGACAGTTCTCAGATTTACTATGTAAATGAGGACAAAAATAGAACCGATGGATGGTTACAGGCACTCGGGCTACAATTGCCGTCAGCAGTAACCAAACTCGGTTCTACAGGTAAGATAGCAGATTTGAACGGCAATGTCAATAGCATGACCGAGAAAACTTTGGATATTCGGTATTCCTACCGGAACAATCAGGAGAGCCAGGTGGAGAGGCTGGCGCGGAAGAATGAGGAGCTGAAGGCGGAGGCGGAGTACCTGAAGCAGGTGGTGCAGATCCAGAAGAGAGGGAACACGAGGAACCTGCGGGACCGGGAGAGCGTGAACGCCATTGCGAAAAGTATTCTGGAATCGGTGAACGCCAAGGACGGCGAGTTCGGGAAGAAGCTGAACGACTTCTACCGGGACATGGTGACGGTGGAGATGGACTACGACACCATGCAGGAACGGGCCGGAGAGTTGGCAGACCGGGCGCTGGAACACCATCAGGCGGAGCGGGACGGCTACGCACAGGAGGTGCTGGATTTCCTGAAAAAGCGGCGGGTGAGCCTGACGGAGGGCCAGATCGGGGACGCGGAGTACACCTACGGCAGCCTGAGCGAGTTCAAAAAGGCCATTAAGGGAAGCATCATCATCGACCAGAATTTCACCACCAGTCTGGATCAGCTTTGGCAGGAGGCAACGGCGCGGTTCCCGGACCGGTTCGGCGCGGATACCACGGAGGCGGATATGCCGGACGGGATCGCGAATATCGTTTCCTGGGCCACCAGTGCCGAGGCCGACAGCGAGGCGAAATTCCAGTACTACAAGGCGGAGACAAAGGCGGACCTGACCCAGAAGATCCTCATGGGATTCCTGGACGCCAAGCCCATTGAGAGTGTTTCTGACACGCTGAAACAGCAGCTGGCGGAGTTGAAAAAGCAGCACCAGCAGGAAATGAAGGAGCTGCGGAAGAGCTGGGACGCGGAGGCCAAGGCCATGGAGCAGAGCCACAAGTACGACCTGGAGGCCGAGCGGAAGCGGGGGCAGGCTGCAGTGGAGGCCCTGAAGTACCAGCAGGAGGTTATCCAGAAGGCCCAGAAGGGGCTGTGGGAGACCGAGCGGGCGGACATCAAGCGTAGCTATGAGAAGCAGATGAAGGAGCTGCGGGAGCAGAACACCCAGAAGGCCCACGAAAAGGTGGAAAGCCGACACAGAACCGAGGAGCGGCACAAGCTGCAGGACACGGTTGACACCCTGAACCGGATGCTGCTGCGGCCTACCAATACTTCCCATGTGCCCCAGGAATTGCAAAGCAGCGTTGCCATGGCGATGAAGGCCATTAACAAGGTAATTCTGGACAGCAAGGCCGGGCAGAACGCGGACCGGCTGGCGAAGTACGCGGAGCAGCTGCGGGAGCTGGAGAAAAATCCTTCCGCCAACGCCGAGAAAATTGCGGACCTGAACCGGAAAATCGGCGACCTGACGGGCAGGGACATCAGCATGAAGGCGGCGCTGACTTCTTTGCAGGAGCAGTACGCCAAGCTGGAAGGGCAGGACGGCGGGCTGTTCGATGAAAACATTGAGACTCAGATCAAGTACGCGAGAGAAATCATCGGGGATACAGCCTACAAGGATCTTTCTCTGAAGCAGCTGAAGGAAGTGCGGGATACCTATACCGCATTGCTGACCACCATCCGGAATGCCAACAAGGCGTTTGTGGCGGGGCAGAATGCCAGAATCGACGACATGGTGAAGCGGGTGACCGGGGAGCTGAGCGCGCAGAAAAGGAAGAAGCCCACACAGACGGCCATTGGAAAGAAAATCGACCAGTTCTTCTGGAACAACGAGAAGCCGGTGTATGCCTTTGAGCGAATCGGCAGCGCGGTCATGAACGAGCTGTACCGGAATCTGCGGAACGGCGAGGACACCTTCTACCGGGACGTGAACAGCGCCAGAGAGTTCTTCCTTGGGGCCGCGGAGAAGAACGGGTTTGACAAGTGGAATCTGGACGAATTGCAGGAATTTGAGGCTTCCAACGGGCAGAAGTTCCAGCTGAGCCTGGACGAACGCATGAGCCTGTACGCCTACAGTCTGCGGCCCCAGGCGAGAGACCATCTGACCAAGGGCGGCATTGTGCTGGCGGAGAACACGAAGCGGCTGCGGCGAGGGCCTCTGGGGGTGAC
>ERZ1035006.1441-NODE-1441-length-15719-cov-16.422561_pt1 | contig 15719 bp, 14 predicted proteins | sample MGYA00520694_ERZ1035006 | MGnify/ENA primary metagenome ERZ1035006 (study PRJEB33766, sample SAMN09781746) | gut metagenome | biome: gut microbiome | host: Homo sapiens | place: Madagascar | study: EMG produced TPA metagenomics assembly of the PRJNA485056 data... | reverse complement strand
AAGACATCCGGCCTTCCATTATATTTTATAACATCCATTACTCCCATCTTAAAGTTCCCCACTTTTTCTGATTTATAGCGTCTCACTGACAGATTCCGTCTGCGTCATACTACAGATACATTTATCATAACTTTCCTGTCGAGAAGTGTCAACCACTATAAAAAGGCGACCTTGCATTCCATGCGGAATAGTCGCATATGCTTTTGCACACTTTTTGCGATATGCTGTGTCATTTGAGGATACCTTTACTAACTTCTTTCATACTCTCTTTTTCTTCTTTCACAATCAACGGAATTTCTAAACAACCTTTATTCTGCTATATTAATTTCTGGTGATTTCATCAAGCTCATTCATTTCCAACACCTCTTCCGTATTCGCACAGTTTATCCGGAGGTTTCCCCAAGAGTTGAATACAGTCTAAGCGAACTTGGACTTACTCTGAAACCTATTCTCGACTCAATGGTCGAATGGGGGAACGCCTATAAAAAAATGTAGGAAGAATTTTTTATTTATCTGTACTCAACAATGTCTGTCAAAGGTTTCCGTGGTCTTTTGGCTGGGGCTTCATTTGCAAATCCGATAGCGACAATTCCTGTCAACTGGCTGTCTGTTTCAATGAAATCTATAAGTTCATTATATGCAAAACACGTATTTGCAATCCATAATGTACCTAATCCATAACTTGTCGCAGTCAATATCATGTTTTCAATAGCAGCGCCTATCGATAGCGAATCACAAATTTCCACAATACGTTTTTCATCTTCAATACTATCAAATGGAGTTTTCTGATTTGTATTAAGCACTGCTATAAGACATGGTGCTTCTTCCATAACTCTAACAGTATTCTCAGCATCCGGTATAGCAAATGCCCATTCTGGCATAAGTTTATGAGTGATTTTTTCTAACTTTATTCCCTGGTGCATAACATCAACCAGCTTAGACTTTTCTTCACCTTGATATACAATAAATTTCCAAGGCTGTCTGTTTTTGGCAGATGGAGCAAGAGTCGCACTGTAAATTATATCTTCAATTGTTTCCTTACTGATCTCATGCCTTTTATATTTTCTTATACTCCTTCTGTTCTCAATTTCTTTAATCATAGATCTTCCCTTCCTATCAATTATCGTCTATAAGCACTCTTGCGATACTATGCACTATCCTCACATTTCATATAAAATTTTGAATTCTACAAACTTGAATTATCTATTTGCATAATCAATCAAAATCTTTTTGCAACTACTACAACGATAAGCTTCACAATGAGGGATTCCGCCTGAACCTTTACTCAGTTCCAAATCGTCCGATTTTTTAATACGAAAAACTTTTGTCAGATTATCAACTGCAAAAGTAATGTCTCGTGAGCTCATTAGGTATCCTCTTATCATTTCTTCACCACAATATGGACATTTCATGCTGATTTTAAGATTAAGTTACACATCCAACAACTCAATTAACTTATCAAGAAATGCCTCTTCCCCCCATGTATTAATTTTGAAAAATACAGCTTGGCTTCCTCCCGCTGTAATTGCGGAAAGTTGTACTGGATCACTATTTATTTCCATAGGCATCATAAATTATAAGTTTATGCCCCCAGGCCAACTGGCCTTTTACTACATAAACAGTGTTGCCTGCTTCATCATAGATATCGTAGCTGTCAAACCATGAAAACAACCTTTGTTTAAACAATAGCTTCATAACTTTTCACCACTCTCTCCAACAAATATAATAGTTTCTTTATAAGTACCATAATACCATGCCGGAACACATAAAAAATATACTAAATTTCATTTTTCACATTGGAACCTGTTTTTTATCTGTCCGGCTGTTGTATATATGGAGGAATCTTCATACAACTATCGGATTTTGATATGGCTAAAATGCAGTGGCTACAGAATAAAATTTTTTAAAAAGTGATAATACATGCATGATAAAAGGTGCCGCAAAGCGACACCCTTAAATATGTACTGATATTTATTTTTAGTCCAAACTATTCCTCATCCAAAATTGTATTAAGAGCGATAAGTTCTTCCGGTTCAAGTGGTTGAATAATAAACGGTGAATGGCTTACACTTCTTTAAACTTCGGATGCTTGGACAATGCCATTGTCACTGCAAATCCAACAACAAGTGAGATCAGAATTCCGATCATATAATTCAGCATTCCGCCGGACTTGATGCATACGAATCCGATGATTCCTGCTGCTCCCGGGGAGATATTCTGAACATTTGTCAGTGTCACATAAGCACATCCTACAGCAGAACCGAACATTGCTGCATAGAATGGATATTTCATCTTCAAGTTGACTCCGAACATTGCTGGTTCTGTAATACCAAGCAGTGCTGAGATACCGGAAGAAACCGCGATACTCTTCATCTTCTTATCCTTTGCACAGAACATTGCTGCCAGTGTTGCTCCACCCTGAGCCACATTGTTGCATGCTGCGATTGCAAAGAGGAAAGATCCGCCTGCTGCAATCAGCTGGATATCAACCGGGAGAAGGCTGTGGTGCATTCCCGTCATTGTTAATGGTGCATAGATAAATCCGAAAATAAATCCACCGACAACACCTAATGTATCATGGAGCCACAGAACACCATTTGTAATCCAGTCTCCGGCTGTACGCATCACTCCACCTACCACTGTAAATGTAAGGAATGCTGTTACGAGTACGGAAAGTGCAGGTGTCAGGAGGTTGTCCAGATATTCCGGAACTACTTTGTGAAGTTTCTTCTCGATAAATGCAAGGATTGCTGCCGCTGCAAGTACCGGAAGTACAGTTCCCTGATATCCAACCTTCTCAATTGTCAGCGCTCCGATATGCCATACCGGAACCGTTCCCTCTGTAATGGCTGTACCATAAGAATATGCATTCAGAAGATCACCGGATACCATGATCATTCCCATAACTGCTCCAAGATAAGGATTGCCACCGAACATCTTTGTTGCTGAGAATCCTACAAGAATTGGCAGGAATGCATATGCTGCACTTGCAAATGTGTTGATCATAGATGCAAGATCTGCAATATTCGGATATACTTCAACAAGTGACTTTCCTGAGACAAAAAGTCCTTCTGCTGTCAGAACATTGTTCAGACCCATCAGAAGACCACTGGCAACCAGTGCCGGAATAATCGGTACGAATACATCCGCCAGCATCTTTACCAGTTTCTGTAATGGATTCATCTTCTGGTCAGCAGCCTTTTTCACTTCATTTTTTGTACTTTTTTTGATGTCTGCATACTGAATAAAATATTTGTATACTTCATCTACTGTACCGCTTCCAATGATGATCTGGAACTGACCGCCTGTGGAAAATTGTCCTTTTACAAGCTCTGTCTTGAGAATTCCATCTACATCTGCTTTGCTCTCATCTTTTAATACCAGACGTAATCTGGTTGCGCAGTGAGCCGCGCTGATTACATTTTCTTTTCCGCCTACCAGACGCAGAAGTTCACTTGCTGCATTCTGGTAACTCTGCTCTTTACTCATTCTAACTCCTCCTGTAACTTCATTTCTTTTCTATCTCAATCAGGATCTTCTTAGTACCATCGTTGTACTTGAAAAGTCCTGTCTGATTCTTGGTATTCGGATTCCTGCATACATCAGTTCATCCCCGCCATACTCCTGCCCGGTCTCACAATCTATGTAAACTGCATCCGGATCCAGTCCTTTTAATCGGATCACTGGAACCCTGTAGGCTGAGCGCGCAAGGATCTGCACGTGAGTGAAGATGACTTCCATTCCATCTTCTGAAACAATATTCCAGGCACTTTGATTCTCCTGAAATGAATCCGCCAGCCGGTAATAAGTTCCGAACTGTACGGTTCTTCGTCTCCTTTTATATTCTGCAATCTGCTCTCTGACTTCTTCTTTCTCTTCTTTTGAAAGCTTCTTCAGATCCAGTTCATATCCAAGATTGCCTGCTGCCGCCACGGCAAATCTTGTAGCAAGCGGTGTGGTCCGCCCGACCTGATGATTCGGACATGCTGACACATGCGCTCCCATTGTAACTGTCGGAAACAGAAGGCTTGTTCCATGTTGGATCTTCAACCTACAGACCGCATCTGTATTATCGCTGGTCCATGTCTGTGGCATGTAATAAAGCATTCCTGCATCGAATCTGCCACCTCCACTGGAACAGCTTTCAAACAACACCTGTGGAAAACGTTCTGTCAATGTCTCCATTACCCGGTAAAGTCCAAGCACATATCTGTGTGAAAGTTCATTCTGATTTTTCCTGTCAAGATAAGCACTTCCAAGATCCGTCAGATGCCGGTTCATATCCCATTTCACATAACTGATATTTCCCGGTACCAACACCTTACTGACTGCATCGATCAGATATTCGCAAACTGCCGGATTCGACAGATCCAGTACCAGCTGATGTCGGCTGAGTATTGGTTCGTAGAGTGGACTTCGGATCACCCAGTCTGGATGCTCTCTGTAAAGGTCACTTTCCCTTGAAATCATCTCCGGTTCAAACCAGATTCCGAAATCAATCCCCTTCTGTTTCACCTTTTTGGCCAGGCTCTGCAGGCCATCCGGAAATTTCTTCTTATCTTCCGTCCAGTCCCCCAAGGAAGTCGTATCTGTATTTCTTCCCTTGAACCAGCCATCATCCATCACCAAAAGTTCGATTCCAAGCTCCGCTGCTTCTTCCGCCAGCGTCAGCATTTTCTCTTCATTGATTTCGAAATACATACCTTCCCAGCTATTCAATAGAACTGGCCGTTCCCGGTCTCTGTACCATCCCCGGCAGACGCGCGTTCTGTATAACTTGTGAAATGTATTCGACATTCCGGCAAGTCCATTTACACTATAGACCAGTACAGCCTCCGGTGTGCAGAAGCTTGATCCCGGCGAAAGCTGCCATCCAAACTGATACGGATTAATTCCAAGCTGTACCCTGATTGTTCCATACTGTCCACACTGAACACATCCATAGAAGTTTCCACTGTAAATCAGGTTTACTCCAAGCACTTCCCCTTGCTCTTCCGTAGTCCCGGGACTTAACAATCCGATAAATGGGGTTGCCTGTGGGCTGCTCGTTCCACGACTGCTTTCAATCGTGACTGAATCCGCACACAATGGACGTCGATACACGTTTTTCTCTTCTGTATGTGCACCGGATAATGTCAGTACATCATATTCCTGTGTTGGAAGATCCATGTTCATGCTTAAGAATCGACAGATTTCTATCGGTTCTGTTCCGTCATTGATCCATTTTGCGAATCGTGTGACCACTGCATCTTCATAGATGGTGTAATATAGCAGAATTCTCTGATTTCTCACCTTATCCTGAAGCGTAATCTCCAGTGTCATTGCCTCGGTGTCCGCATCAGTATAGACATGTGGCAGGCCATCCGGAGCAATCTTTCCATTTAGAATACGATAGCTGTTATAGAAAAATCTTGCGTTTCTATCTCCATTTCTATCTTCTAGTTCGTAGGCCGGACTTCGGAAGTCCCCCTGTCCGGACTCCGGAAATTCCCTCAACTGTGTATCCAGAGAAAATGTCCTGTCTTCCTCTACCGGATTCGCACAGAATCCACGGTCGTAATAATAATCCTTGATGCCGCTGTGCCATCTCTTTATTCTTTTTCCGTAGTAACAATGCTTTAAATATCGTTGTTTTTCTACTTGAATCACATAACTGATCTTATCGTTGTATAGATGAAAAACCTGCTGTTCTTCCTCAAAACTGATCTGCATTCTATTCCTCCACTCTCTCGTTCTGCTTCATTTCATCGCTTGACTAAATGCATTATAACTTCCATCTCTTTTCACTTTCAATGGTAATGCAGATTAGTGAATGGTAATTTCTTGCTATTTTTTATTGATTGCTATATTATAATATCGGATATAAAAACCCAAAACTAAGATTTCTACAGATTGTTTCGTGTTGCGCCCCGCAATCTTCATTTATTTTGAAAGGAGTACTTTTTATGACAAACACAAAATCATCTACCCAACCGCCTTTTGATTCCGTCGGTTTTCATATAACCTCTGCGCTTCCCCTCCAGACACTTCGCGGAATCGGCATGCATCACATCACTTCCCATGACTATCATTGGGATAACCGAGTCCGCAAAAACTCTTATGTATTACTTCAGTACACGATTTCAGGAAAAGGAAGTTTCCAGACACCAAACCATACCTATCCTCAACAGGCGGGTGATCTCTTCCTTGTTCAAGTACCCGGAGACAGCCAATACTCATTACCCGATGATTCGGAATGCTGGGATGTTCTTTATCTGGAATTTTCCTCCGAGTGTCTCCCTCTTCTCTACCACATTCATCAATCCTGTGGACCTGCTTTCCACCTGGAAGCATCCAGTACTTTGCCTGAACAGATGAAACATCTCTATGCTGATGCGATTTCCAATCAGTTAGCATCGGTATTTGATAATTCCAAAGCGGCCTACGCTTTTCTTTTGGATCTGGCAGATTATGCATTGGAACACCCGACACTTTCTTCACCTCGTGTTACACTGGCCAAGAATTATCTGGATTCCAATTATTACAACACGGATCTGAACCTTGACGAAGTCGCTGATGCCGTCGGGCTATCCAAGTATCATCTTTGCAGAGAATTCAACCATCTCTATGGAATCTCGCCCGGAAAATATCTGGCGAATCTGCGTCTTCAGAAATCCTGTGCGCTTCTTTTACAGAGCCGCCAGCACACAATTGCCGAAATCGCCTCCATGGTCGGATTTTCAAATGATAATTATTTTTGTAAGGTCTTTCGAAAAGCTTTCGGAACTACACCAACTCAATATCGGCTTCAAAATCAGAACTATGATCTCGTCCGCGTTCTCCATGATTCGCATCCCAGGATTCCATCTGATAAATAACCGCCTCATATGGTCTGAGTTCTGTAATTTTTTCCGCGGCAGGCGTATCTGCATAATTACTAAGCATGACCTGCCCGGCTCTCTTACACTGTAACTTTCTTGTCTTCTCATGAAAGTTACAGACAATCAGCCATTTTTCCTCCTCCAGCGTTCTTGTATAGATATAAAGGTCTTCATCCTCCGGGAACAGCAGTTGATAAGTTCCGTATACCATAACTTCATGTTCTTTCCGAAGCTGGATCAATTTCTGATAATGATAGAAAACGGACTCTGGATCCGCTAATGCCTGTTCTACATTGATTTCCTTATAATTTGGATTGACTCTGTACCATGGAGTTCCTTCTGTAAATCCTGCATTCTTTTCGGCATTCCACTGCATCGGTGTCCTTGCATTATCCCTCGCCTTCGCCCGGATTGCATACATGGTCTCTTCCTCTGTGAATCCCGCTTTCAGGCGTTCTTGATAAATGTTCTGTGTCTCAATATCAGGGAATTCATCAATCGTCTGAAATGGAACATTCGTCATTCCAATCTCTTCCCCCTGATAGATATACGGTGTCCCCTTCATTCCATGAAGCAGTGTCGCAAGCATTTTTGCAGACAGGACACGATAGTCTCCGTCATTTCCCCAACGGGAAACGATTCTTGGGAGATCATGATTATTCCAAAATAAACTGTTCCATCCATGACCTTCTAACTCTGTCTGCCATTTGCTGAAAACACACTTCAGATCCGGCAGATAAAGTGGTTTCAAATCCCATCTTTGTCCGCCCGGTTTCTTATCCAGCTGAATCTGTTCAAACTGGAAGATCATACTAAGTTCTTTTCTTGCCGGATCAGTATATAATCTTCCGATCTCCGGGGTCGCCCCCCAGCACTCACCAACCGTCATGCTGTCCCTGTGACCAAAGGTCGCTTCGTTCATCTCTTGCAGGTATTTATGAAGCATCGGCCCATTCTCTTTGATCTTCTGATCCGGTATCTTTCCAATCAGATCAATCACATCCATACGGAAACCTGCAATCCCCTGATCCAGCCACCAGTTCATCATGTCATAAATTTTCTGCCTCAGCTTCGGGTTCTCCCAGTTCAGATCTGGCTGTTTCTTACTGTAAAAATGCAGATAATACTCATTCGTCTCCGGCGAATACTCCCATGCACTTCCACCGAAATTTGACATCAGATCATTCGGTGGCTGTCCATCTTCACCTTTCCTCCAGATGTAGTAGTCCCGATATGGATTATCCAGGCTTTTCTTTGCTTCTATGAACCATGGATGTTCATCTGATGTATGGTTCACTACCAGATCCATAATGATTTTGATATCATTATCTTGACATTTTTGTATCAATATCTTCATATCTTCCATTGTTCCAAACTCCGGGTAAACCGTACGGTAATCAGAGATATCATATCCATTGTCATCCTGCGGCGACTGATAGATTGGACAGATCCAGAGTACATTAACTCCCAGTTTTTTCAGATATTCAATTTTCCCTGTAATTCCTGGAATATCCCCCATTCCATCCCCATTGCTGTCCGCAAAACTCCGAGGATATATCTGATAAACGACACTGCTCTGCCACCATTTCTTCTCCATCTCATGTCCCCTTCTTGCTTTTTTTATTCGAACCAAGTATAATACAAAAAATAAAAAGATACTTTCATTATTTTATCAGAAAATAACACAATATTATGCACCAGTTCAGCCATGCGGCTGTATAAGGACAGACTATCGTTATAAGCTCGCTTATATAAAATAGTCTGTTCTTATGCAGACATAGGGCAGACGCCCCTAAGCGAGGATTCGTCACGCAGTGTCGAATTCGAGCTGCATGGCTGAACTGTTTCACTACAAGAAAGGAGATCACTCATGTCACGTTCCTTAAAAGAGACAAATTTTCACGGAACCCCTATGTTCCCCTTACAGATTTATTCTCATAAAGATAAAAACGGTTTCTATTCCGTTACTGCCCACTGGCATGAGGAACTGGAATTTCTCTATATTGAGGAAGGAACTATGCACGGAATCATTTCCGGAACCCCTTATGAAATGAAAGCCGGTGAATTCTATTTCATCAACTCTGGTGAACTGCATGAACTAAGCGCACACAACCATTCCCTGCATCATGCAATTGTTTTCGATCCCCAATTACTTAATTTTGATTTGTATGATGCCTGTCAGCACAATTTCATCCAGCCAATCACACAGAAGAAACTGCTCTTCCCAAACAACATCTCCAGTGCTCTCAGTCAGGAAGAACAAGAAAGTCTCCGACAGCTTTTTCTTGAATTGCTCTGTAATTACCACTACCCGGAACAATGTGCACTTCTCAAAATTAAGATCTGTCTTCTACAGATTTTGGAACTCTGTTTCCGCACAGAAATTCTTATACAGAACCAAACTACCGGAAAGCAGCTCTCCTCCATGAATCTGCTGAAGGAAGTGCTTGATTTTATCCGGTCACATTACGCCGAAGAAATTACATTAAAAGAACTTGCTGACATTGCCTGCATGAGCCCGACCTATTTCTGCAGATATTTCCATCAGGAGATGGGAAAAACACCGTTCGCCTTCCTGAATGAATACCGCATCAAAAAAGCTGCTATCCTTTTGGATGACAGCTCACTGTCTGTTTCTGATATTGCCATTAACTGTGGATTTGACAACATCAGCTATTTCATTCGTAAGTTCAAAGAATACCAGGGAATCACCCCAAAAAAATACAGAAGCCGGAAGATGCCAGAATAATATTTCTTTATTTGAGAAAAATTCAGCAAACAAGTAGCAAGTACAACATTATAGGGATCTTTAAAAGACAAAGATGACCCAGTAAGTGGATGTAATTAAAGAAATAGTATGATATCATGTGAATAACAATCGGAATTGATAAAGGAGCATCTGCATGAAACGATTATTATGTTCGCACTTTTCAAGTGTAGGAAATTTGATAGAAAAAGAAATTGAAAAAAGGACTAATTTTTATGAACAATGTAAAAGAGAGAATCAAAATATTTTCAGGAGCGCAGCTTAAATACATCGCTTTTCTATCCATGCTTATCGATCACACAAACAAAGCGTTAATCTATCCGAATTTGGATGGAGGAGCATTGAATCGGTTGAGTGACTTTTTTGATATTTTAGGAAGAATTGCATTTCCAATATTCATCTTCCTTCTCGTGGAAGGCTATTTCCACACAAAGAATAAATGGAAGTATTTAATTACACTTCTTGTATTTGGAGTGATATCAGAAATTCCTTTTGATATGTGTACAACAGCTACATTTTTTGAAGTCAACTGGAACAATATTATGTTTACGTTAGCCTTGGTGCTTGCCATGATCTGGCTGATCGATGTACTCAAGGAAAAGATGGCAGCATTGCCGAAAGCTTTATGGTATTTCGTATCATTTCTCATTGTGACAGTATTGTGCTTTGCTGCAATGAATCTGGGATTAGATTATGAACACCATGCTGTGCTAATCGGATATTTCTATTATATTTTTCATGACCGACAGGCACTTGCGATTCCATTTTCCTATCTTTCTATGTTTAAAGAACCGTGGGCTTTGCTTGGATTTGGTCTGACACTTACTTATAATGGAGAACGCGGAAAACAAAATAAGTGGTTTAATTATCTTTTTTATCCAGTACATTTGCTGATTTTAGGAATTATAAGAATGTGTCTTAAGATTTGAATATGAAATATTTTTGCTTACAACATTGAACCCATCGACTATAATTCTCGAAATCCAAGGATTATCTTCTTCCATCTTGAAATGGATGAATTTTCTCAAATTTCGCATGAAATTCAGGAATATCTTCAATTGAATGATTTGCCTTTTTATTAATCTAGGTTCATTTAGATCCGTCTTTTTTATTGTTTCAATCTCTTTTCTCTGCTCTTCACCATCCATTAATAATTTAATTCCTACAAACAGAGCACTACCATATAATCCACTCTGGATTACAAAGTTCCAAATGGCATCCGGCAGACCATCTGACAAATATCCTAAAGCTAATAATCCGAGAAATAGTATTAGTTTTTTTAATAACACTCTAACCTTTTTACTCATGAAGATCTCCTCTAACCAAACAAAGGTACTAATTCAAAACTATAAGCTGCGTTACTTTTTACAAGGAGCTTGTGAACAGTAATACCTGTTATTGTATCTATCTACAAACATACCTTTCCACTCTTGAAATCCAATATTTTCTAGTATAAAATATTCTCGTTAAATTCTTGACGAATAGCAATATAACAACGGCAGTTCTCTTACTGTGTTACCATTCAAAGCAAGAGAACCGCCGAATTACAAAAGAATAAGGAGTTATATCATGGACAATCATTTTAACACTCCCGCAGAAGTCATTGATCTGAGTATCAAGGCCTGCGAGAACAAAACCCGTCTTCCACTTGGAAAAATGATTCTGCTCGGCATCATGGCCGGCGCGTTTATCGCTTTCGGCGGTGCTACAAGCAGCACGGCAGCACACGCAGTAGAAAATGTTGGCGTAGCAAGAGCTCTTGCCGGATCTATCTTCCCTGTCGGACTGATGCTCATCGTATTTCTCGGCGGCGAACTTTTCACCGGAAACTGTCTGATCATCATGGATGTATTTGACAAGCGTGTCACATGGGGCGGATTATTCCGAGATCTTTTCATCGTATTTTTCAGTAACCTGATCGGTGCTCTTTGCGTGGATCTGCTTATTGTATACAGTGGAAACCTAAACTACTCAGGCGGGCTTCTCGGTGCTTATACAATCAAAGTTGCTGTTGGAAAGATCGCAATTTCACCACTGCAGGGAATCACTTCCGGAATCTTATGTAACATCCTGGTATGTCTTGCAGTACTGATGGCTACTTCCGCAAGAGATATTGCCGGTAAGGTATGGGCAATTTTCTTCCCGATCTGTGCCTTCGTAGTCGGCGGATTCGAACACTGCGTTGCCAATATGTTCTATATCCCGGCCGGTATCCTCGCTTCACTTAATCCGGCTTACGTTGCGAAAGCAGAAGAAGCTTACGGAATTACAGCTGAACAGATTGCGACACTGACACCACTTCACAGCCTTGCAAACTTTATTCCGGTCACACTTGGAAATATGCTCGGTGGTATGATCTTTGTCGGACTTCCGCTGTATCTGATTTATAAAAAGAACTGGGAAAATAAATAAGGACTGTTTTAAAGAAAAACTCATGTGAATTTCTTCTAACGAACTCACATGAGTTTTTTCTATTTCTGAGATTGTTGGCGTAGGTGCTCAAAAAAAGAACCTGAAACAAATCAGTTTCAGGTTCTTCAGAGGCGCAGACCGGATTTGAACCGGTGAATCAGGGTGTTGCAGACCCACGCCTTACCGCTTGGCTACTGCGCCGTATTTATTTAACTATTAAAGTATAACAAAATACACGCAGTACGTCAATGGTGTTTTCTTTGATTTTTAACTTCTTTTATTATTCAACTTCTACAGGAATGAATGAAAATGTTGTCACATCAAACAATCCCATATCTGTCAGCTTAATCTCCGGAATTACTGCAAGTGACATAAAGCACAGTGTCATTACCGGCTCCACATCTCCACAGATTCCAAGTTCTTCGTATGCTTTTTCATGAATGTCTGTTAATTTCTGATCTACCCATTCTCCGCTCTGATCACTCATCAGTCCGGCAATCGGCATTGGCATGCTCTCGATCACTTTTCCTTCCTTCACAAGAACAATACCACCTTCCTGCTCGATCAAACTGTTCACAGCAAATTCCATCTCTTCATCATTAACTCCAACAACAATGATATTATGAGAATCGTGAGCCACTGAAAGTGCTACAGCACCTTCTTTGATTCCATATCCTTTCAGGAATCCACAAGCTACATTCCCTGTTCCCTGATGACGCTCAACAACAGCTACTTTTACAAGATCAACTTCTGGATTTCTTACGAACTCTCCATTTGCATCCAACTCAATCTCTGCTGTATCTTTCGCTGTTACAACTCCACCCGGAAGAATCTTGATTACATTTACTTTGTTTGATTTCAGGTTCATTTTAAATTTCTCTTTGGAGAACTCTTTTACAATCACACTTCCCTTAACAGAAGAGATATCACATTTTTTGATCTCCGGCAGATATTTTCCTTCTTCTGCTACCAGGGCACCTTCTATAAATACACGGTTTACATGGAAATCTTTCAGATCATCCAGAAGAACAACATCCCCACGGTATCCCGGTGCAATTGCTCCTCTGTCTTTCAGGTCAAAGCATTCTGCTGCGTTAAGTGTTGCCATACGAATTGCTGTCACAGGATCAAGACCTTCCTCTACACAGATACGCAGATGATTATCAAGATGTCCTTCGTGAAGGATTGTCTTCGGCTGACGGTCATCAGAACAGAGCAGGCATCTTCTGCTGTTCTCTGCTGTCACACCTTTAAGCAGTGTTCGAAGGTTATGGCATGCTGATCCCTGACGAAGCAAAATGTACATTCCTCTCTCCAATCGATCACTCATCTCTTCTACGGTAGAACATTCATGATCAGCTGCGATTCTTGCTGCCGCATATGCATTCAATTCTTTCCCTGTGATTCCTGGTCCATGTCCATCAATAAATTTGCCTTCCTGTTTTGCTACAATGATCTTATCCAGATCACTGTCTGCTGCATTGATCACACCCGGGAAATTCATGAACTCACCAAGTCCGGCAATTCCTTCTCTTGTGATTGGCTCTTTCATTGCTTCTGCATCGATCACCGCACCTGAGTGCTCGAATGGTGTAGCCGGTACACAGGATGGAAGCTCATATTTCACATCAAGCACTGTGTTCTCAGCTGCTTTCATCATATAGTCCAGACCGGCGATTCCACATACATTTACGATCTCATGTGGGTCTGCCATAATTGTTGTTCCTCCATGTGGAACTAACAGGCGTCCAATCTCCTCTGGACTTACATAAGAAGATTCGATATGGATGTGGCTATCGATAAATCCAGGTGCTGCATATCTTCCTTCTGCATCAATCACTTTCTCGCCTTCATACTCACCGATACCTGCAATCTGATCTCCTGAAAATGCAATGTCTCCTTCCTGGATCTTTCCTGAAAATACGTTTACAATCTTACAATTTTTGATCACCAGATCTGCCGGAACTCTTCCTGCAGCTGTATCAATAAGTTTCTTTAATTCCACCTTCATTGTTGCTACGTCTTTCACGTCAGAAGTCCTCCTCTTTATTTTTCGTCTGAATCCTCTTTGCTTTTAAATGGAATCACTTCGCATTCATTTGAAGCTTCTTCGTCTTCGTCTGAATCTTCTTCGTCATCTTCTTCGTCATCTTCTTCCTCAAGAAAGCTTTTGATTTTTGATAAACAAATTTTGATTTTCCTAAACGAATTTTCACCCTTTACATCGGTTTCATCTTTCTCTGCATCCGGCACAAAATTCTCTGATGACTGTTCCTCTGTGTCCTCTGTAATCACAGGCATCGCGATTGTCTCACCCAAAGTTTCAGACTCTTCTGAGCTATCTCTGTTTTCGGTCACTGCCTCTGTTTCAGTCGCCGCATTTATTTCTGTAACTCCTTCTGTCTCAGCCGTTTCATTTATTTCAGATGTTACATCTGTCTCAGCTTCTTCTGTAGTTGCATCTGTCTCAACTACTCCTTCTGCTTCTGTAGTCAGATCTGCATCCGTCTCCTCTTCTGTTTCGTCTGTTCCATTAATTCCTTCTAACAGCGCATCAACTGTCTTCTCTTCCTCTGACACTTCTTCTACTTCTGCCTCTGGCTTCGGTTCACACGGCATTCCCACTGTAAAGCAGCTTCCGGATCCCAGGATACTTTCTGCATCCACCCAGCCATCGTGTACTTCAGCAATCCATTTTACAACAGAAAGTCCCAGTCCAAAATGACCTTCTCCGGCACCTAAAGGATCTCCTCTGAAAAACCGATCCCATACGTGCGGCAGATCCGTCTCCGAAATTCCAATTCCCGCATCTGCAATCTTACAGGTAAATTCACTGCCTTTGCTTTCAACAACAACTTTGATCAGTCCAATCTCCCGGCTATAATCAATGGAATTCTCCAACAGATTTAACAACATCTTCCGATAACAGTTCTCATCCACTTCTGCGTAAATCTCCGGTTCAATCTCATATTCTATCTGCACCGGTTCATCTGCCTCCTGAAGTCTGCTGATCTGACCTTCTATAATTCCTGTTGTCAGTTCACTGATATTCATACGTTTTTTATAAGCCGGCTGGCATCCCTGATCTGCCTTTGCAAAAAATGAGACTTCCTGAATAAAATCTGAAAGAATCTGTGCCTTCTTCTGCACCAGTTCAATCTGCCAGCGCTGACGCTGGGACAGTCGCCAGTCGCCAAGGCACCATGCGCTTCGTGTAAGGATCACACTGACCGGCATCCACATCTCCTGTACAACATTTTCTGCAAAATGTCCCTCCTCGCGCACATCCTCAAGTAATTCATTCAATGTCAGCTGCAGTCTCTCCAATTCCGCATCAGATTCTTCCAGTTCCAACTGTCTGGAGAAATCTTTTGTTCTACAGATTTCCGCCGCTGACTCTGCCATATCTGCAGTCCGTTTCAGAACCTCTCTTACCAGAAAGTATCCAATTGCAAGAGATGCGATGAAAACGATTGGAAGTACCACCTTCGCCATCGCTTTTGCTGACTGCGCATCTGTTCCACTTATCACTGTAGCAAGAAACAACGCAATGCCTGTTGCCACGAATATGCACCCTGTATATTTTAGTGTTAATTTTATTTTCAAAGATATTTTTTTCATTCGTACTCCTCCAATGGAATCTCTGACATTCCAAATTAGATTATAGCACATTTTAAAAC
>ERZ1035006.1434-NODE-1434-length-15746-cov-5.379007_pt1 | contig 15746 bp, 13 predicted proteins | sample MGYA00520694_ERZ1035006 | MGnify/ENA primary metagenome ERZ1035006 (study PRJEB33766, sample SAMN09781746) | gut metagenome | biome: gut microbiome | host: Homo sapiens | place: Madagascar | study: EMG produced TPA metagenomics assembly of the PRJNA485056 data... | reverse complement strand
TGTAGTCTCGAATTTTTGTTTTTTCGAGTGTCTACTCTATGGGGAGCATATCAGAATTTTGCGGCAGCCCCTTCCTGTTTTCAGCGCGTTCCGGGATGGAAGTATGGAACCGAGACGCCTTTGCCTGGTTCCGTTTTCCTGCCCTTATATCTCAGCCAGCATCCTCCGCGCGGTTTCCCGCATCAGATTCTCCGAAGGACTTTTTCTATCCTTTTTTGCCACTTCCACGATCAGCCGCTTCACATCCAGATTGTACTCCTTTGCCACTCCCGCATCCGCCCTCCTATCAAAAGATGCGGAAAGGAACGTCTCCACGAACCATAACGGCAGGCTCGTGGGGACGTTCCTGTTCAAGTATCGGCGCGTCAGTTCCGAAAGACATCAGCACGGACGCAGATAAAGGCATTTGGTATTTACGATAATTCCACCCAAAGCGCGGGCCGGACCGCAATGGACCCGTTTTTGATATTTCCGCCTGTGCCGTCAATATCACCGGCCGCGTAAACAAGTCCGGCATCGTATGGAAATACCCCCGGCGTCCGGAGCCACCACCAGCAGCAGCCGTTTTCGTCCGCGATACCTGCGCCGTTTGCGCGCGCGTATTCCGTGGCTTTCACGAGCCTGTCCGCACTTCCCGCAAAATAGGCTGCCGCTTCCGTCCGGCTCAGCAAAAACACCCTGTCTCTGGTATCCGGACCGCCCTCGATCCCCTCATAATCCGGGGTGGAAATATCCGCGCGCAGAATAATGGCCTGTTCCCGCTCCGTAAAAGCACTCCGCAGAAACTGCCCGTTCAGCCATTCCCGAATGTCACTGTCGGCCCATGTCGGATAAGAATCTCCGTTGTGATAGCGTTTTGCCGTCAGCGCGTAGCGGGAAAGGAGAAGCGCCCTTTCCCCGCTGCTGTCAAGGGCGAGGACCCGCCACTCAATTGGTTCTTTCCCGTTTTCCGTATTATTATCCTGCTCAAAGCTGCCCATACGGACATATGCTCCAACCTTTGCCTCTGATTTATCCAGGCAAAAAGGTTCCGCTTCCACCTGGACATCGGGATCCGAATCATCCTCTTCGCGTGAATAGACCGCGGTCAATTGTCCGTCAGAGGTCCCTCCCCAGGCTTCCAGGGAGTCTCCCTTCCGGCTCCGTATGCTGACAAATACGGACTGCATATCCTTTGAAACATACAGGTTTACGTCATATTCGCCGCTGCCCTTTTCATCCTCAGCCACAAAGTCTCTCTGGGAATCCTCGGTCCAATCAAAATTCAGGATGATTGCCGCGGCCCCATCCTCGGGCCAGAAAACAAGACTGCTCCCCCCGGAATAACTTTCAGGCCATAGTTCAGATCTGAACGCCCCGTAATGGAACGCGTATGTATTTGAGAAGATACAGTTCCCATTGGTTCCCCAAAAGCCCAGGCTGGAGCTCCCATCTTGGAGATATATGCAGAATTTCCCCTGCGGAATGCTTTTATGGCCCTGCGGGATATAATACAGCTGATCCTCTGTGAATACGCTGTATGGACAGCCGGGCAGGCAGATGCAGTATTCGCCGGATTCTTCCAGTCCATAGGGTTCAGCCTGGATATAGCGGACGCCGTCCTCTATCCATTCCGTACCGGTATCCCTGGGGTAGCTGAGTTCCTGGACGCTCACGGCATAAACATAGTCCGATACTTTTCGCGGGGAGGAAAATACACCGGAAAAGTCACACAGATAGCAGGTTCCGCCCGGATAATCCTCGTCAAGCTCGCCCAGATTCCAATCCCGATAATCTCCGTCAAAAGAACCGTCCTCATAGACATTGAGCCGCGTTCTCCATCCTCCGGCGCCGCCGCTGTACGTAAAGCGGCTTGGCAGAACGGAGAACAGATTGTCTCCGGCCTTCACCTGAAGATAATCGGCGCTTCCGAACAACTCCGATTCCGGGGGAACGGAAAACTGTTCGGAGGCTCTCTCAGAGGATTCCGCTGAATCCGTACCTGAGGGTCCGACCGCGTCTGATTCCGACGCGGCGCGCGCCTGCGTATTTTCAGTATCGCGCGCTTCCGTCCCGGCATCCGCTTTTAACGGTTCTCCGGCGCTCTCCGACTTCAAGAACCACAGCAAGCCGATAAGCAAACAGCAAACTAGAAAGAGCAGAATCAGTAAAACGGCGAGGATGTACTTCTGCCCGCTCCGTTTTCCTTTCTCTGCGCGGTTTTTATATCTCATAGGCCAACCTCTTTCCGATACATAGGTCGATTATCGCGCGATACGGAGGCATCGGCGCTTAACGGAAAATCCGGCGGGTCTGGCGACGGCCCTCACGCGAGCCATTTATAGTTGACCCAGCCGTCGGTCCCATTGTAGGATATCTTTGCCCAGGTCCGCCCCTCATACTGCTGCTGTGTATATCCGTAGACATAAACCACCGCGTTGTTGGGAAGGGACCCGATTTCATACTGATCCGCGGTAGACACTGTGGAGCAGAACCGCAGGGTGCTGCCCTTGCCAACGTTTACGGTCATATTGTATCCCACAGAAATCAGCGCCGGATTCGTCTGCTGGCTTTCGGCGGCACTTACCGTAAAGCCGTGTTCGATCATCGTCTGCACGGTCTGCTGGCCGTTGTTTTCAGCCCGCGCCTGGACATAGTACGTATAGCTTCCCGCGCTCAGCGTACCAAACACAAGGTCGTTATTGATCGTCGTGCGCAGATCCACGGTAGTGCTGTTGGGGGTATACCATCCGCTGCACACAGTGTTCCCGTTTGCATCCAGAATCGCGCCGTACAGCTCCGTAATGGTTCCGCAGTCCGTTGAAATGGTTCCGCGGATTCCGAAATTGGCGCCAAGCTTTTGATCCTGGGGCAGATTCTGCCCGCTGATGGAGAGGACCGGCGTTCTCGCGGGTTCCGTCTCCGAGGGCGCGACGACCTGGAATACGTGCCGAATGAGATTCCGCGTGGTCTGTTCACTGCCGTTCTGCGCCGTAGCGTCCACAATATAGGTATATTCTCCCGCCGGGAGGTTGCCAAAGATCAGGTCATTGTTGATCGTGTATCGCAAATCAACGCTGGACGCGTTGGGATAATACTGCCCGCTCTGAACCTCACGGCCTGCCGCGTCAACCAGGCTGCCGCGCAGATACGTGATCGAACCGCAGTCTGTAGAGACCGTGCCCCGAATGCCGAAGTTGCTGCCCTGCTGCAAACTTCCGGGCAGCGTTTCATTGGAGAGCCAGACAGACGGCGTTTGGCTTGCGGGCGCCGTCGCCGCGGGTTCTGTCGTTGCGGGCGCTGTCGCCGCGGGGATCGGATCGGATCCCTGTGCGCCCTGAACCTGGAATTGGCAGTCAATCAGCGTCTGCGTCGTTTCCTTATCGCCATTTTGGGCCGTTGCCTGCACACGGTAGACATAACTTCCGGCATTCAATCTGTCAAAAACCAGATCGTTGTTGATGGAATACCTCAGATTGTCTGATGTCTTGTTTGGATAATGCTGCCCATACTGAATGACATTTCCGCTCGAATCCCTGATTTCCCCATAAACCCAGGTAATCACGCCGCAGTCCGTCTTTACGGTGCCCCGCAGCCCGAAATTTTCGCCCTGCTTTAATGCTTCGGGAACCTTCTGCCCGCTGATTGTCAATGTCGGATATTGTGCATTTCCTGTGGATACACTGCTGATACTGCCTTGCGCCGTTTCTTTACACCACTTAAGATAATTATCATACGTGTATGTATTTTCCAACCCGCGCTGGGCATTCACGCAATCCGTACCCAATTGCTTTAAGTCCTTCTTCTTACAAATTCCATAGCATATATCCAGCGCGGTATTTTCCGCACTTAACCAGGTGCGATAGAGCTTTTCATAGCTCATAATATCTGCTGCTGTTCCCGTCTTACTTAAAAATTTATTACGGTAATCAAGAACACATATTGCCAGGGCATCCGCGAAACTCACAGCATATGTCGCCTGAATGATATCGTCCGCCTTCGCATCGGTATACAGTGCATTTGCGATCAATTTGACGGCAACCTGCGTCAACGCTACCGCTGCAGTGCTGGCGCCGGTGACACTATAGAGCAGTTTCTCCATGCTTTTTGCAAGGATTGAAATTGCCTCCGGGTTAAGGTAATCGCGGATTGCGTGCCAGATGGAACCGTTTGTTTTTTGCTTGTAAATAATTTCCAAGCCCTTATACAAATCGCTGGATTTGATATTGCATTTTTCCAATTCCGTCATGAGATCCTGGATGATCGCCAAATCGAAACAGTGTACCTGAAACAGCCCAACAACAATATCCGAAATCAGCAGCGCATCGTCAATTCCGTCCGCGACTCCCTTGCACAATTTCTTTAACTCACTGGAATTGCTTGCATCCTTTATTACCTCTTCAATTTCTCTGCTGGTAAAGTGTAAGCCAAGATTATCCGAAAATTCCTTCATCGCATCCCGCATCATGAAAATCTGTGCTTCTGTTTTTATATCACCCACTGTTTTATAATTCTTTTTCAAATTCTTAATGGCTTTCTCAAAGCAATCTGCCGTTTCCTGAAACTCACTTCCCACACTTAAATAATCTTCCAGGAAACAATTGGTCGCCTTTATCAGATTTTTCTCCGCGTACGAGCGTGTAAATCCAAATTTACTTGCAATATTTTGAAACTGTATAGTAAGTCCGTCATTCAATGCCGTTATGAGAGCCGCCACAAACGAATCTCCCTTATTGTTGTACGAATTGAGGACAGCATAGTAAGCGCTTTCACATGCGGCGGTTCCCTCATTCATTCTTTCATTTGTCAAGTATTGCGGATAATTCAAGAATAAGGATTCTGTTGACATTTGTGTTTCTGCCGCAAGGACGGGGTTTGCGAATATTGGCAATACAAGCAATACAGTCATTGCCAGGCACAAAAACCGTTTCATTTTTACAGATATATTCACAGTAACACTTCCATTTCCGATATTCAAGATTGTGTTGTAATCCGTTTCCCAACAAGCTTTGCCGCGGCCCTTTCCTTTCAGAGAAAGTATAGAACGTCAAACGCTCAATGCCTGATTCAACAATACAATTTCAGGTGTCGGCATTTATCGCGTTTCAGGAAAGCTTTTCAAAGCAGCATCTGGATTCCATATTCTCCTTGTTTTCCTGCCAATAAAGGCCGTCCCCGCCGAAATAGAATTTTCCCTCACCGTCGGTATATCTCACTTCCTCGGTAGAGTTCCCGTTGCCGTCACTGATCGTATTCCATGACTCGCAGGAATCGTAGCGGATACAATCGTTTGTCTCGTCGTACCACCCAATGGCGCTCCATTCTGTATTATACGCCGCCCCGCTGCTCCAATGGAGGTAGATTATGTATGTATCCGATATTCCGGGCGAGATGGACAGAAAACAGCGCTGCCCTTTTTTATCTCCCCAATTGCCAAGGAATCTGCTTCCCCCGGACTGCGCGGGTATCTCGGTGATGTCCGTATCCACATAGTCCATGTTGATCCACCCCTGGGCGGAAATATACCCCCAGTCCGTTCCGCCGACCGTTTCAATTGCCGAAATCGTCACAATGTCTCCGGCTTTCAATCGACCGACCTGGCTGTAACTCGTTCCGGGACCTCCGCGAACGTTCAGTTCACCGGCGTCCCATTTGACGCGGACCTGCATGGATACGCTTTGCGAGGAGGAGGCGGGCGGATCCCCCGCCTCAATATAGTCCATACATACCCAGCCTCGCTCGATTCGTCCCCAGGTGTAATCCCCGTCCCAGGTGGTTTCCAAAATATCGACCCTGGTACCTTCTCGCAGTCTACCAACCTCCGAATAACCCACGCCCGGTTCGGACCGAATCACCAGCTCTCCCACGCCGAGCCGGACATAACCAGTCTTCTTCCCGGAAGATGTTTGTGGCAACTGTGCCGAAGACTGTTCCTGCTGCGGCGTTTCCGAAGGCTTCTGGGAGGCAGAATTGGTTGAATTGGAAGCATACGGCTTCGGAACGGTTGGCGGGGGCGTAGTTACCACTGGGGTAGCTGCTATTGGAACCGTTGGATCCGGTGCATAGGCTTCCTCTGGCTTTAGAAGGAAACTCTGCACAGGAACGTTAAATTCTGACAGTTGATTTATAACACTCCGGTGGGATAGTTGTTTTCCCTCCAGTTGGCAGATTTTTTCCCGATCCCCCCGATAGCTTTTGGATGCCCCGTAGCCTACAGAATCAGCACAGGCTTCCTTCAGCTTCTCAGAAAGATTTCCAAATTCCCAGCTGTCCGGGTCGTTTATGGAATCCTTTTCCACATATGCGCAAATATACTGGTAGTTCAGGAGGAATTTGCGGTATTCTTCCTTGCCGCCCAGGATATCTGTTGGATAGTCCTCATCCGTGTCTTCCGGCTCTGCAACTGAAACAACCTTAAAGCACTCTTTGTTCAGCATTTCAAATTGAATAATCAGACTATTTCCGCCATCCACGTCGGCGTACTCTGCCTGAACGATCGTCTTCCCGTCAGCATTCTTTTCGCTGCTCCAATTCCCTCCTGTATGCGGGATGCCATTGTAGGCACAGACGTAGTCCAACATTTCCTCTACGGTCATGTCGGTGTATTCGCCCAGATATCCAGTTTTAACAACCTGCGTTGCATCCATTGTCCCTTGCCAAATCTGCAGTACAATCCATCCTATTACAGAAACAGTCAGCACTACCAGCAAAATCAGAAGAACAATTATAGTGCTTACCTTTGCACTGCGCTTTTTCGGGTGCACTCGGCTTTCGGAACGGTTTTGCGTTCTTGAACCCTGTGCATTTGTCAATTGTTTTCCGCACGCTCCGCAAAACAATGCATCTGCTTCATTATTCGTGCCGCAATAGGGACATCTCATATTTCTTCCTCCGTTACGGATTGTTTCCGCAAACTGGCACTGAACAGATCTGCGCAGGAAAATACTATTTTGCTACAGATTTAATCCAACGTCGTTGGCGGTTTAAAGTTCTTTTTAATCCGGGAACTGCTGGCGGCTGCAACTGCCTTTCTTTCGGCAATAGTCTCATCAGCCGATTCAACCCGAGGTGCCGGCTCCTTGATACGCCTTGCCGCAACCGCTGCCATGCTGCATTCGTCACAAAGTGTGACTCCGGGCTTTACAGGCTTTCCGCATCCTTTGCAATAATATGCAACTGCCGAATGTGTAGGCTTTTTCAATTTGGAACCAGTCGAAACCATCGACTGCTTTGCACCGCATTTCGAGCAAAATGCGTTTTTCTTAGGGTTCGTGTTTCCGCAAGAGCAGGTCCAAACCAGCTTATCCACAACATCTGCCTTAAAATCTGCCGGTGTGAAATCTGCAGGGCGTCCCTTACCACACTTTGGGCAGAATTTGCTAGCAGCAGTGTTCGTTGCTCCGCATTCGCATTTCCACATCATTTTTTTGCTGATATCGCCAATTCCGGCACCAACCGCCCCCAATGTAGCGGATGTATCCCTTTTCTGGAATACAAAATTGGCAATCAACATTATGCTTCCGAGAATAGGTGCAAAACGAATATGGAGAATAGATGTGCTCTTGATTCCAGCAAGGCTCAGCAAAAATCCACTGCCGAAAGCCTCTTTTATTTGCAGATTTACATAGACGGTAATAATGGCATACAGCAGGAAAATAAGCAGATAGATGCACATTGCGCCAATAAGCGGTGCTTTTTTTCCTTTTAACTCCGCATAAATGCAGCATACGCCCATTCCAGCAAATGACATAATCAGCACCCATTGTATGAGTGCTATTAGAACAAATCCTGCTTTGGAAAACCCAAGGTTCTCTTCCTTGTCAGATTCCAGCAAAGCACCCTGAATTTTACCAAGCTGGCTGCAAATACTTGCCATTTCAACAGGACTTAGCCTACTGTCCCTAACCGCTTTCACCATGTTGGTAACCGCTTTCTTTACAGACCGGAGACTCTTCACTGCGTTGTGCGGTAACTCATCCTCAAAAAGGAAATCGTCAAGAAATCCTAAATCATCTAAGATTTCATCTGCCAATTCATTGATACTCAGTCCTTCAAATTCGTCAAGTATTTTTTCCAAGTCCCAGGTACTTCCACTCTCTGTCCGCAAGCCTAAATAGACCCACGGTAAAACCATGGTAAGTATGCAAATGAAAATCACAACAATTGTTGCAATTTGCTTGACGTTAAGCCCTCTGCCAATGCCTGTATCTGTCAACATAGTATTCTCCTCTCTGATTTGTTCCTTCCAATTACATCATCTGTGATTGATATCTAAGTGCCGGTTAGGTAGAATTGCTATTTTCTTCTTTAGCCAGATATCGATAATAGTTTTCTTTATAGCCGTTCCACAATTTTTTGATCTTTTCGTCCGATGCATTCTTCAGTGGGTGTGCATACCGCCTCACCAGGAATCGAAAACGTTGTTTTAACGAGTCCTGAAGGCTTGAATATGTACCAAATCCGAACGCTGCTCCAACCATGGAATAGTCATCTCCTGCGATTTCTTCTAATCCCGCATGAACACTGCGTTCAAAATCTGCAAGGCATTTACTCTTCAGCAGATACTCAATGATATATGCCTCAAATTCCATCGGAGTCCGGATATACCCAAAGCAACCGTCCGATGCCGCAAAAATCAGGAAAGGCTTTCGCATAACCAATCTGGTGCTATGGATGACAAAAGGCTTTGTCGCAGAAATGACATTGGTCAAAACACCGTCCGCAGAGATGTTTTCGAACGCATCTAGGCCATCCAAATCATCATATGTTATCTGTGCCAAACCATCCTCATTCAAAATGTATACCCGGGAATCACCTGCCCAGAAGCAATTAACTACTATCGTTTCGGATTCCGGAATGCAGTATGCAATAGCGGCGGTTGTCGGGAATTCTTTCGCCATTGACCCGCGCAGTTTTGTTTCCCCCTGCCGTCCGCTTTTTTCTTTGCAGAAATGTAATGCTTTTTTGACAATTTGTTGGATTTCCTGCGCTTGTTCCTCAATCTGCGTATTAGTATTGCAGTTTTCAAACCATTCCTGTACCGCACCTGCTGTTGCTCTTGCCGCTATATATGCGCCAGTCTTTTCCCGGTAGTGCCTATATCTCTTTGCGCCAGAGCCACCGCACCCATCGAAAACTCCCAGTAGCAAGGCATCCTCACGGATATCATAGCAATAGCTGTCCTCGCCATTTTCGGGAATCTTCTCTTTGTAAACACGAAGCACGCAATCCATGCTGCGAAGGATATCCGGAACGCAGTTCTGTACGATAGACATACAATTATCCCTTTCTCACCGGTTGAGTGTCCTGCTTCTCCGTCTCCGTTGGCGACTTGATTAAACGGACTGCTTCTGAATTTAAGGTACTTCCGTCAGTACCCGTAACAGTGCATATATACTTTGTGAATACGCTTTCATCTCCAACTGTTGTTACTTTGAGCCTTGAACATCCGGGTTTAGATAGGATTTCAAACCGTTCATCGGGTTCAGTGATTTCCACCCAGTTATTCTCACCTATCAGGTATTTCCAAACTGCACTCTCGCCCTCATACGCAATCTCAAACTCTGCTTCTGCGCCCATTTTTGCCGGATTGCTCGGTTGGGTAAGTATGCGGGGCTTCGCATTTTCCGTTGCGGTAGCAGTTTGTGCCGGCTGTTCCGGATTGGTTTCCGGCTGGTTTTTCTCTGGCTGGAGCTGTGGCTTCTCTGATGCAGAGGGCTTTGGAATGATTTGTTTGTTATTGTTATTTGCTAACTCAAGCATGTCAATTCGCTGGTTTAGCTGCTGCTCGTTTTTTTTCATTGCACGCAGCTCCGCAAACATAAATATTTCCGACACGATAGAAACCAGAAGCAGTACCAGTATGATTATCCGCAGTATCCGAATTCTAATTCTTCTTCTTTTCCTGCCATCTTCCGCAGCAAATTGGTCAGCGCACTTCAGGGACGGCACAGGTTGCTGCACGATTTCTTTTTTCCATTCAGCAGATTCTTCCCTTTCTGTAAAAATATCCCAGAATCCGTTCCCCCCTCTCCGAGCTCCCTGAGGCTGCCCGCAATATGGACATACCCGCTTCTCTGGGCTTATTTTCTTTCCACAAAAATTGCAAAACATCTGTAATCCCTCATTTTCGCAGTGCCTGGCCGCAGGCGCAGCATCTATCATTCCTTTGACTATTGAAAGTTTCACAAAATGGGCAAATAACCAGCCCGTGTTCGTTTGCATACTCCTGATTTTTTGACTTTTTCCTGATTGTGACCTTCCTATCTGATTTCTCAAGTTTTGGTTGCTTAAATTGTGAAATAGCGGGAACTTTCTCGCTTTCTACCTCCGACTTTGAGTTGCCCGAAATGGTGATTATTGCAATTAATAGCACTACAGCAATCAGCAACAGTACCAATGCGAAAACCGCAACTATCAGCATTTGAAACTCGTATTGTTCTCCAAATAGATTCAGATAGTAATAAGTATTATAAAGTCTGTCTAATAAATCTATCATTCAAGATCACCCGGATGGTGAAATCCCTTTTTCCCTTTTTCTGAAGTCACAGGGGTTACAGGCACTCTATCGGCCAAGGCTCTATCCAACGTTCTTAATATTTGTGCTGCGCTTGGACGAGAATCCGGATTCCTTTCCAGCATTTTGCTGATAATCTTTTTAATAACTATTGGAATATCATTGTCAAGCAAAACTGGGCTTTCGTCCAGAACCGCTTCAAAAAGGTACTCATAATCAGAATACATTATGGGCAGCTTTCCAGACCAATATTGGTGAAACAATATACCTAACGCAAAAATATCTATTTTCGTTGTTATAGATGCTTCTTCTTCCATCATGTACAGTCGAACTTCAGGAGCAAGATATATCTGATCTCCTTGAATTTCCTCCGGGACCGAGTCCTCAAAAAAACTGGAATCAAAATCTATGATTTTGCCTGTGTAGAAGCCGGCAGGTGTTTCCTGAATCAGGATGTTTTCCGGCTTAACATCCGCATGCACAATTGATCGACTATGAAGCTTCGCAAAACTGTACAAGAGGGAACGCATCAATACATATTTCCTTTTCAGATCCAGTTTTGAAATCTGCTCTATCGTTATTGTGGACGGTGTTATCCTCTGCATAACGGCATAATATTTTGCCCCTTCACGAAAAAAATCCTCTACAATAACAACGTTTCCTGTTCGGCACAATTCGATTGCCCGGTACAGACGTGTTTTCTCTGCGTAAAATTGCTCACACTGTTTTTTCTTTTTCCGCACCATTTCCGGGCTTAGCTTATGTGAATCCAGCGGATACTTGGGTGCCAAAAACTCTTTTATAAAGAACTCATAGCCGCCTTTCTCCGCAAATCCCCATTTACAGAAGCCGGCATTTTCTGCAGAAAAGTCTTTTGTCATATTATATCCGTTGACGATATGCATGCTTTACCATCCTCGCTGCTTTGGTTACTCTGCTAGGGGCAATTATTCGCCGTTTATATGGTGTTGCAGATTTCACTCAAAATCTCATCGTATTCAAATTCCTTTAGGCCATTTCCTGCAACAGAGGGAAAATGCATAGTATTGTCCCAGCTATCGGCTATCGTTGTCCAGTAATCTTCCTCCGGCGCATAGATTAAGAGTCGCTTTGCTCTGTTGTCCATCTGATCCCACCAGCTTGACAACTGGTTAAAGTCTTCTGCCATTTTCCCGGGATAATACTTCGACTTTCTTCCGAATCCGAGTTTGTGAGTAGCTGCATCCGTCCACACGACAATTACATGCCGACGTTTATCGCCATCGTGGGTCCAATCTGTTCTAATTGCGTACGCCAGTGCCTCAAGTCCGTCTTCCGGATCGTCACCGCCTCCAAATGCCTTTATTGTACTTACAAGCTCGCGAAATTCGTTCTGTTCCGCTGGCATTTGAAAGAAATCTGTTGCCAGCATTGCGTCTTCAGCGTCTGCAATATAGTCCCGGAAAGCAATTACCTTAATGCGAAGTTCATTCACTTGCTTTCCTTTTTTGCGCATGGAACTAATCAAATCCCCATAAAAATTCAGTGCGTTGGATTTGACTGTGTCCAGAATGCCCCCCATGCTCCCTGTTGCATCGATGCACATAACGATGTCAACATTGTACTTCAAGCTATAATTACTGCCCATATTCTCTCTCCTCCTTAATTAGTTTTATTTTTGAATTGTTGCATTTGCAATCGCCAGTAATGGATAATAATCATACATGGTTTGGTAGGTGCTATCATAAATCTTGCCGACTCCCAAGAGAACAATCTTCAGTTCTCGTACGCCTGTTACATCCGCATGAATAGTGTACTGATCGTAAGTATCTCGAGTGATTTGCGGTCCTTCATACAGCAGCACACCGTCTCCATAAACCTTCGCAATTGTCTTCTGTGGCCAATTTTCCTCCTTTACAGACAGAGATTTATAGGTTCTGAACAGAGTTGCATCAAAACTTTGGTATTCTCCATAAAGATAATAGGTTATATAACTATCTGACTCGCTCTCTGCAATATCAGCGCTCGTACGACTTCTTGGCAATATAACCGTGTTTTTGTCATAGACATTGCCATTAACATCCGTATAATTGCTTTCGTATGTCGCACCAACCCACATATAACTCGATACAGCTATGGGTTTGAACTCTTTCAATAAAACCGGAGCATAACCTTGATACTTCGCAATCAAGGCGTCAACACCATCCCCGTATAGACCGCTTTCCTGTAGAACGTGAATGGCCGCTTGGTAATCCTTATTGGTGCCGAAAGCGTTCTCGGCCTTTTTTTGCCACAGAATCTAGCCACTCAGTGTCAATTTTTTGCAATTCTGCTGTCACCTCATCCGGATACGCTTCCAGCCCAGAAGCTTCAAAGCCCTCCACTGCTTTTTCCCGTGCCTCGGCATAGCGTTCCTCTTGTCGAAGCTGCTCCGCCTGATCAATGCTACTTTGCATCCACTGCTCGGGTATATAGTCCAGCATACCTGCCAAAAACTCGTTATTCCCCCAGAGTTCAATTGCGTCATTTACCAGATCAATAGCCTTCTGAAAATCCTTTTTCGCCATGGCATCATCGATTTCTCTGTTCAACGAACGCATGCCGTCATTGATAATCTCAGCTTGCTTTGTGCGTGCGGTTTCATAATTGGTATCTGCAGCAATAACGTTTTCCAGGAACTGATAAGCAGCCAGATAGTTCTCTGCTGCGATTGCGTCCATGGCATCGTCATAGCTCCTTTTAGACTGAGTCAGCGCATCGAGCTTTGACAGAATTTTTTGGGTATAGGAACTGTGCGACATCTCCAAAGTGTAAATTGTAGTCAGCGTTGCCTGGGCATCGGCAGCTGAAACCTTACCGCTGTTCAAATCCTCATAGAGGTTTTCAATATAAGCCTGGAGAGAATCCTCTAAGTCAAATTCCTTATCGGAGTTCCCGGCGATTTTCTCTCGGAACAGTCGGTTTGCTTCGTCCGCATCTCCGTCCTTAACGCTTTTCATAACAACACTGACACCACTGCAGCCAGATAACAAAAGCAAGCAGCAAGCAAGGCCAACGGATAACAATCTTTTCTTCATAGAATAATCCTCATTTCCCAATTTGATATGCCAGCGCAATGAACTGGTACAGAACGTACAGTTTGCTAACCAGATAAAATGCTACTGATTTTTAATAATTTTATTGTAACTCTTATACAATTTATTTGCAAGTACTAATTGGATGATTAACTGTACTTTTTTATCCGTTACCTTCCTTTAACCATCTCAAAAAGGTACTATGCGTAATCCCCAGCCGCTTTGCCGCGGTTCTTGCAGACACTTCTCCACGCAGCCACTGCGTTTTCAGCAATTCGAAGCTGTCTGGTTTTGCCATTGGCTTTCTGCCGAATCTCACGCCGTTCTGCTTCGCAGCTGCAATTCCCTCGGCCTGCCGCTGGTGAATAAACTCCCTTTCCGTCTGGGCCACATAAGACAGAAGCTGCAAAACGATATCCGCAATCAGTGTTCCTGTCAGATCGCGGCTTTGGCGGGTGTCCAGCAGAGGCATATCCAGCACCACAATTGCCGTCTGTTTTTCCTTCGTAATAATGCGCCACTGCTCCAAAATCTCATCATAATTTCGTCCCAATCGGTCGATGCTCTTCACCACAAGTGTATCACCTTTTTTCAGCTTTCTAATCATTTTCTTATAGTTCTGCCGTTCAAAGTCCTTTCCGGACTGCTTGTCCATGTAAATCCGGGCTTCGGAAATTCCAAATTCCCGCATTGCAATTAGCTGCCTCTGCTCATTTTGTTCTCTTGTTGAAACACGGATATACCCATACTCCATGATACAAACCTCCAATTTATCAGTATTCGGATAAATTGTAATACAATTTGCTAACCGTGTCGTATCGAGTAATAGTGGTATATCACTAATATAGCACATATTTTGCAATTAGTGAAGTGTCACTAATGTGTAAAAGCCGGACGATGTATCATAGCAGTGATAAATCGTCCGGAGGTTTTTATGGATACGAGGGAAGCCATTGCAAATCGAATCCGTCAGCTATGCAAAGAACACGGAATTACCCCCAATGCACTGAGTAATATTTCTGCCGTTCCTCAGGCTACGGTTAAAAGCATTCTAAACGGAGAAAGCAAAAATCCGGGAACTGTTACAATCAAAAAGCTCTGCGACGGACTGGAAATTACGCTGGGAGAGTTTTTCTCTACGCAGGAATTCGATGAATTGGAGCAGGAAATAAAATAACACTGAGAAAAACAGCAGGAGGATTTCATTTCCCCCTGCTGTCAAATTCTATTCTACATCAATCTTCCAGTCCGTGCAGCGTGGCATCCCTCAAATAATTCTTCATCTCCCCGGACAGTACCAGTCCGGCGTATTCCATCGGTGCATGGTACACCAGCCAATTGAGGTCTGCCATCTGTCCGTTCGTAACATTGTAGAAGTTTTCCACTTCTTCACAGTCAACGGTCAGAACGGAACCGTCGCTGTAGGTGAGTTCCACGGAATTGATGTCTTGCCGATAATATCCATGAAGCAGTTTCAACATTGGGTATTTCCTCCATTCACTTTTGAAATCCTATAATACATCTGCGCAAAAAGCCGTCTGGACTCCTGAAAAGGAATTCAGACGGCTTTGCGTTTGACACCACTCTTTGCTTGCCGCCTGATATGTGTGCATTCATTGGCGTAAGCTTGGCGTAATATGGTATTTTAAAGATTCAGGAGCGAGAAAATCAATACATTTTCGCACCAGCGGGAATGTGGTTATCCAGCATCAAAAGATGAAGTTTTTCCTCATTTTCTTCCTTATGCACGGCACTGATCAGCATACCCTCGGAGTCGATGCCCATCATCTTTCTGGGGGGCAGGTTGGTGATGGCCACGCAGGTCTTGCCCACCAGTTCTTCCGGCTCGTAGTAGTCGTGGATGCCGGAGAGGATCACCCGGTCCTTGCCGGATCCGTCGTCCAGCAGGAACTTCAAGAGCTTCTTGGACTTCTTCACGGCTTCGCATTCCTTGACCTTCACGGCACGGAAATCGGACTTGGAGAAGGTGTCAAAGTCCACGAAATCGGTGAACAGCGGCTCGATCTCCACCTTGGAGAAGTCGATCTTCTCCTGTGCAGCAGGAGCCGCCACAGAGGCAGACGCCGACTTTTCCTCGGTCTTCTCCGCCTTGGGCATATCCGTTGGCTTCATGGTGGGGAAGAGCAGCACATCCCGGATGGAGGCGGAGTCCGTAAGCAGCATGACCAGCCGGTCCA
>ERZ1035006.1430-NODE-1430-length-15768-cov-31.626997_pt1 | contig 15768 bp, 16 predicted proteins | sample MGYA00520694_ERZ1035006 | MGnify/ENA primary metagenome ERZ1035006 (study PRJEB33766, sample SAMN09781746) | gut metagenome | biome: gut microbiome | host: Homo sapiens | place: Madagascar | study: EMG produced TPA metagenomics assembly of the PRJNA485056 data... | reverse complement strand
CCCTCGGCCTCCTTTGTCTTGCTGATGGCTGTCGCTTTGATGATCGCATTCTCCTCAAAAGTCTTGCCATCCTCCACGATGTCTATATCTATGCCTGCTTCCTTCATAGACACAATCTCATACCCACAATCCGCTAAGATCATGCGCACCTCCACCATCTTATTCGCATTGCCGGTTGCAAAAATAATCTTCTTCATCTGCCTGTATCTCCTTTTTCTTATTTTTCTTCTATTATGTATCTCTGATTGGAGCTAATCGTCATTTCCTGCTCGCTTTACTCCAACTCCTTTTTACCTACAGCTTTCTCGCTTGGAGCAAGCCGCCCTTTCCTGCTCGCTTTACTCCTACTTCATTTCACCAAGCGCACCTTGAAGGTCACGAACAACAATGCCTGCAGCCAACATTCATGCAAACCGCAAAACTATGTAGATGCATGTATTTGTAAATGTATTCACACATATATGATATGTTTGTAGCTTAGATATACTTGGTATTCTGTTCATTTCCAGAAATGTCCAAACACGGATGTTTGGACAAGCCGCCGTTGAGACATGGATGTCGAATCGGCGGCGGTTTCGTCCGCAACCAGAATATACATCAGAATACCTAGTATATCTTAGCTGCAATACATTATATATGTGTGAATACATTTACAAATACATGCTCTTCATATTCTCTGCAGTTCAGTTTGCATAATCACTGCACCCTCTTGTTCGTAAACGCCTTCAGGCACACATTGCATTTCTCACTCGTCTCTGCCCGATGCCACATCTCTCCATACAAACTGATGTAGCCCTCGCCATCACTGATATCGAAGCTTGCCGTCCGGTCATCTGCATTGTACTCGATTGCAATCGGATGTACAGCGCCCGGTGTCTTGATCTTCACGATAACTGCATAACGCTCTTTGTCATCAAGTTCGATCTCCTCCGGGAAATCCACCGTGTAATACCCTGCATACTGCATACTTCCGGATGTCACGAACTCCCGGTTCTTGAACGAATCTACATCTTCGAAATTCCGTACAACATAGACTTCAAACTCAGTATCTTTGTCGGTAGCATAGAACGAAACAGCCGCCAGATTCTCTCCTTTTCCTGCCTCATATACATTAGAAAAATACGCATCTTCTTTGGAGAACCCAAGCTGACCGACCCAGCCAAGTTTATCTGTCTGATAGATCTTATCATAATTATCTTTCTCTCCTACCCGCGTATATACGACAGATTTCCGACAAATCTTTGTATCATAATAAGATACATAGAAATATCCGTCATCACCAAATCCTTCACCCCAACTATTCTTGCAGATAAAGGCTCCATCACCCTCCGGCTGGATTGTGAAATTATCCTTCGGATAAGTGTCATCCCAACCTACGACAACTACATCATGATTTGGCGTCTCATCCCCATCATAATAATACGCTGCATATTCACTTGAATAATACATCGAATAACTGTCTACATATTCCAGTGCCGAATAAATGGATGTCTCAATCGCACCATACCGGAAGATCGCACTTTTAATCGTCTCATCTTCGCGTCCATTGATGATCAACGCTTCTTCAAGGTGCTTCTCCGCTGGGAGATTCGGATCACTCATGCCATCTCCATATGGATCATCTTTCTCCAGCACCGGTCCCTGCCAAGCTGCCAGATACGCGATACTCATCGTGTGCTCTCCACCACTGTTTACATCCAATGCATAACTGTTACACATTGACATATGATCGACAGAGAAAATATCCTCTTCCATCGGTCGGATCGTCGTCTCCAAAGCTCCGAGCGACGCAAATGCCCAGCATGTACCATAACGCCCCTGATCGCGCACCGGAGACACACGCCCATACTGGCGCATATCATATTTCTCCGGCAATGGATTCTCATCCGGCAATCGCGCCAGATCGACCCATTTCTGGCTGACATTATACTGAACCTCATAACTCAGATATTGTGCAATCTCATCGATTGGAATCATAAGCTTGTCTGTAGTCTCATCCACATAGACAACGTCTCCCAGCTTCACACTCACCTTCTTATTGACCGTCGCCTTATCCGATCCCACAGCAAGCGAAATACTGTTGTCCCCCTTCATGATGAGAACACTCCCATCAGGATACCGCTGCACCGAACACAAAAGCAGACTTCTAAGGAACTCGCCTTCTACCATGAGATGCATATTGTCACTCACATAAAAGGTATATCCGAACTCCTCCATACTCCCGCCGCCAACTGTGATGATCACATCGTCCCCATTCATACGGGAACGGATATTTGCCGCAAATGCATCACTGCACGTTGCGAGCGCATCCGACTCATCAATCGTCTTGACCGGATTCCTGCCCAGAAAAAATGTAATTGTCACCAGCGCTGCAACCAGCACCGGAAATATCCAATATCGTTTCAAAACTTAACGCTCTTTTCTACTGTTCTTTCGGCTCCTTATTCTTCGGTGGCTTCGGTCCCATAAACTGATAGAAATAGGACTTGAGCATACCATTGTAGATCTTACGGTTTCGATCTGCTTTTCTTCCAATGTATTTCTCCGCATCTTCATACGATGTAATCAGATACATCGACCAATCCGGCAGATTCGCAAAGCTTTCCCCGATCGTCCTATAAAGTGCCGGTAACGCCTCCTTGTCTTCCAGACGCTCACCATATGGTGGATTCGTAATGATAAAACCGTAATGCTTCGGATGACGTAGATCCTTCACATCCCGCGCCTGAAAATGTATATAATCCGCAACGCCTGCCGCCTTCGCATTTGCCATCGCGCACTTTACGATCTCCGGGTCTAAATCATAACCCTGAATATTCATCTGCACATCACGGCAGATCATATCTTCCGCCTCATCATACGCGTTGTACCACACCTTCTTCGGCACAACCTTGCCCCAGCAATCCGCAGTAAATTCACGCATCATGCCAGGTGCGATATTGGCCCCAATCATAGCCGCCTCGATTGGAAATGTACCGCTGCCGCAGAATGGGTCTACCAACACACGATCTTTGTTCCATGGTGTCAACATCAAAAGTGCTGCTGCCAGTGTTTCTGAAATCGGCGCCTTTCCGACAAGCGTACGATATCCACGCTTATGCAGTGAAGTTCCGGATGTATCGAGACCGATTGACACCTGATCCTTGAAGATAAATACACGAATCGGATACTCGTCCCCATCTTCCTCGAACCGTTCCACTCGGTATGTATGCTTCATGCGCTCCACAATCGCCTTCTTCACGATAGACTGGATCGCACTTGCAGAAAAAAGCGCGCTCTTATTCGTTGTCGCCTTCGTCACCCAGAACTTTGCATCCCGCGGAAGAAACTCCTCCCACGGAATTGCCTTTGTCCCTTCAAACAGTTCATCAAAATCCGTAGCCCGGAAGCTACCCATCTTAAGCAATATTCGCTCTGCAGTCCGGATAAATATATTCGCACGGGCAATCGCCGTCACATCCCCGCGAAATGTGATTCTTCCGTCTTCTACGGTCACGATCTCATAGCCCAGATCCAATATTTCCCGCTTCAGCACCGACTCCAATCCAAAATGGCACGGCGCAATCAATTCATACATATTTTCCATGCTTGTATTTCTGCCCTTTCTTCCCCTGTTTCAATTTTTGACCATACTTAGTTATATTGTAAATTTATCTTTGTACGAAGTCAACAAAATCGAGCATTTTATTCTTACATTTTGCACAGGAAATTTTTACAAATGTTACACCATTCATGCTACTTTTCAACTGAATTTCACATTTAAATTCCCCGCACACCACGACCACTACAATATTTAATGCCTGTTTTTCGTCAGTGCTCCACGATACCCGGAAATTCCCCCAACGGTGTTGATGACCTTATACCCTTTTTCTGTCAATATCTTTGCAGCCAGCGTACTGCCTCCCCCGTTCGCGCAATAAACCAATATCACCTTTCCCTTCGGAAGAGAAATATTGCCTGCCTGTATTTCTTCCAGAGGCAGATTTATCGCCATCGGAATGTGACTTTTTGCAAATTCTTCGCTCGTTCGAACGTCAACGATGATTCCTCCATAGTTAAGAGCCTCACTCAGGATGTTCCGAATATTTATATTATGAAATCGCATCGCTCCGCCTCCTTTCTTCTTACTAATAGGATATGCAGCGACTTACAGAAATGCTAAAAGATTGCAGAAATTTGACATCCCCAAAAAACGGAACTATTGCCGGTGTTTTTCGATCACATAAAAACGGCTGCACGAATCATTTCATGCAGCCGCCTAAAAAGAGGGGGTTTTAGTAACAGTCTGTACTGTTACTTGAATTATTTTTCTGGCTGTTCTTCTGACTATTCTTCATCTTGCTGTTTGAAGCTGTTTCCTTGTTTGTCTGATTGCTTCCTGTATAATTTGTCTGCTTGTTCTTCTGCTCGTTTGACTGATAATTTTTTTCTGCCATAACTAATCTCCTTTTTGCTTTGCAGGTTTCCCTGCATTTGTAATTGCTACATAGAGAAGTATACCCATATCAGAAAATTTCATTCAACCATAAGTAAAAAACAAACAAAAAGTTCACAAGTTTCACGAATTGCAGTAAAACTATCACAAATACAAGGCAGGAATAATTGCTTCAATGATTCGCTTTCAACCAACGTAAATAAAGATGTCTGTTGATATCAATTTATGCACAGACCGTTGAAGCACGCTGGCACTTAATGAGCGACTGTTTCTCCGTCGCGAATTTAGTACCATTGCGTGCTGAACCGAGCGAAAGCGCGTCTGAGCATGAATTGAATATCATAGACATCTCTTTACCACTATGTTCCCTATGCGAATCACATTTATTACAATTCATTCAAACTTGCAAACCGATACCCCTCTGCCTTCAGGTTTGCAATCACCTTTTCCAGCGCCCCAGCATTCGATGACGATACGTTGTGCATCAGAATGATTGCCCCGCTGTGATGATATTTATTGAAATGGTCGATCACGAAATCAACACCCGGCTGGTTATTCACATCGAAATCCATATATGCCATGCTCCAAAAAATAGTTTTGAAACCAAGGTCCTGGGTGATTGCCAGTGTCCGTGCGCTATACTCACCGCATGGCGGCCTCAAGTACGGGTCCATCGCATATCCCGTTGCCTCTTTCATATACTCCGCGCATCCATTCACTTCCTGCACAATCTCCTCATAGGACTTATCCGGCATGCATATATGGTAGATGGTATGATTTCCCACCTGATGTCCCTCCTCCTTCATTCGTTTCGCTATGGCAACATTATCCCGGATGTACGTCTGTGTCACGAAAAAGCACGCCGGGACATCTTCCTTTTTCAAGATATCCAGAATCTGCTCGGTATATCCATTCTCATACCCGCAGTCAAATGTCAGATAGACGACTTTTTCATTCTTCTTTGAAGCAGTCTGATCCAAATAGTACGCGTCATATTCGGAGATATCGATTGTATCATCACACCCGCTTGGTCCGTGGTTCATATCCCGTCGGAACCACCAGGAAAGCTTCGTGTTACTATAATTTTGATACGCTTCTTTTTCTTTTACATGATTTTCAATCGGGTATGTCTGATACCGGCAGAAAACCTTCCTGCACTGATCAAACATACTTTGAATCGGGCGTGCTGCATCCTCCTGCTCCGCATATCCTTCGGTTGTACCGTTCAACCCATCTTTCACATCACTCGTCGGATTCCCGGATGTATCATCCACTTGCCCCGATTCACTTCCACCAATTTCCGCCGTGTCAGCGCCATATGTAAGAATACAGAAACTGCCGATAACCAGGCAGATCAGAATCCCTGCAAGGCAGACCATTCCCTTCCATCTACAACTACCAAAATGTTTCGAACTACTTTCTATTTCATTTTCCGTTCTATATTTATTCATGAAGAAAAGAACTCTTCCAAAAAGCGATTGAGTGTCTCTTCGCTGGCAGCACTCTCTTTTTCCTGCATCGCCTTATCCGGAGCCGCTCCATCCATATCCGGTTCTGGCTGTGGCGATTCTTCTTTTTTGCCGGCACCTTCCTCCTCTCCCTTCGGCATTTCCTGCTTTACTATAAATGGACGCACCACATTTTCTGTCTGCTCCCGCGGTTTTGGAATCCGCTCCAGATACCCTCGAATATTCGCTTTCAGGATTTCCACTTTATTATTTATTACCAATATATGATCCAGCACGAGTAAACATGCACATACCAAAATACTGTTTGCTAAAAAAAACTGCATGTCCGGACTGCCTCTCCAGCTCGGATCATAATATAGATATGCCCCTGCCAGTGTGCCACATACAACAAGTGACAGCACGGTTCCGCTCCGGTTCCAGAATTCCATTGGCCGCGTCAGGAAACGAATGCCCCGCACAAAGCTTTCTGCATATGCTTCCTCATCGCCTCCGCACAAACCAAATCCTTTTTTGTTTTCATACTGCCGACACATATTACGAAGCTTCTTTCGTTTTGTTTCTCCCAGATTTGTCGATGCACGCACCATTTTACTCATGTAAGCATTTGCCAGTATCTTCATAAGCACTCCCAGCACTCCTAACCCCCACAGTATGTAGACTCCGGTAGAAACTTCCATGATTTTTTGCAGCATACAAAATCCCTCCATTAAGATTTTTTGGAACGACAGCCATTCTTCTCTCCACTGTCTGATGGCGATTATAGAGAAGGTGAACTTCAGAATGCAACCCCTGTTCGGTCGTAAAAATCCTTGTAAATGTGACAGAAAATATGGGTTTAAGGAACTTTATATTTATGCTATAATATTTTTTACTAAGCGTATACTTATCTATATACAGTTACACAAAAGAAAGGATGATTCACCATGACGTATAAGACAAAGGGAACCTGTTCCCAGATGATAGAATTTGAGATTACAGATGGTAAGGTGCACAATGTAAAATTCACAGGCGGGTGCAACGGAAACTTAAAAGGCATCGGACAGCTTGTGGAGGGCATGGACGCAGAGGAAGTTATCAACCGACTGGAAGGAACGACCTGCGGATTCAAGAGCACATCCTGCCCGGATCAGCTCGCACAAGCATTAAAGCAGGCACTTCACGCATAGGTTCAAGGTTAAAGTAGGAGGATCAACCATTCATGAAGCGTATTATCTTAACCGGTGGCGGTACCGCCGGTCATGTAACACCGAATATGGCTCTTATTCCAACCTTAAAGGAACGAGGCTATGATATTCAATATATCGGTTCCTATGATGGAATGGAGAAAAAACTAATTGAAGATATGGGCATCCCATATCATGGAATTGCAACAGGAAAGCTGCGCCGTTATTTTTCCATGCGGAACTTCTCTGACCCATTCCGTGTAATCAAGGGGCTGAACGAAGCAAAGAAACTCATGAAAGAATTACAGCCGGATGTCGTATTTTCCAAAGGTGGATTTGTCTCTGTTCCTGTCGTACTTGCAGCAAGCGCAAAGAAGATTCCATGTATCATACACGAATCCGATATGACACCGGGGCTGGCAAATAAGATCAGTATTCCAAAAGCTTCCAAAGTCTGCTGCAATTTCGCAGAGACAATGGAAAATCTTCCTGCGGGAAAGGCTGTTGTAACCGGAACTCCGATCCGTCAGGAATTATTTGCGGGCGATGCAGTGAAGGCAATGACCTTCTGTGGTTTTAAGGAAGTCCTCCCGACACTTTTAGTCATCGGCGGCAGTTCCGGAAGCGTCCGTGTAAATGAGGCTATTCGTGCCTGTCTCCCGGAACTGACGAAGAAATACAATGTCATTCACCTCTGTGGAAAAGGAAATATCGACGAAAGCTATATTGGCACCGAACATTATGTGCAGTTCGACTACATCAAACAGGAATTAGCCGATCTGCTTGCTCTTGCAGACATCGTTGTCTCCCGTGCCGGAGCGAATGCAATCTGTGAACTTTTGGCGCTTCGCAAACCAAGTGTTCTGATTCCGTTATCGCTTGCCGCAAGCCGAGGTGACCAGATCTTAAATGCCCAGTCCTTCGACAAGCGGGGCTACGCGAAGTTATTACTGGAAGAAGATCTGACGAATGATTCCCTGCTCGCTGCTGTCAATGAGGTATACGAAAATCACGATCACTATATCAAGGCGATGGAACTTTCTACGAAGTCCGATGCCATTACCATGATCTGTGATATGATCGACGAATTAGCAGATAAATAAAACAAAAATCCCCTGAACATATCTCTGCTTGGTATTAGCCGAGACACAACTCAGGGGATTTATTTTTATTGATCGTTTTAGATTGATGTTCGAGAGAACCGTTCTCTTATCTTCTCTATCCCATCCAGTACCAATTGATTCCGAAACAGTAACATAATCACAAAATATCCGATTGCACCACCTGCAACGGTCAATGCAACCGTCAGAAGATCCGAAAACTGTTTTGCCGAACATAGTTCAAAGATTCCAACAATCGGAACACATGCGATGACACTCTGAAGCACCTGTTTTCCTAACTTTGTAACCGGATACATCTCTCTTGCCTTGATACCTGCATATATGAAGATTGCACATTCTGCTATCACGGTACTGATTGCCGCACCGAATTTTCCCATAAGGGGAATCGTGATTGCATTCAGACAGATATTCGTGACTGCTCCGATCACTACTCCCGTGGATGCCCATTTATCCTTCCGGTGCACGATAAACAACTGATTAATCAAAAAACCATTGAAGGTTGCAACGATCACATTCAACATTAACACCTGCATCGTCGTTGTAACATCCAGATATTTACTTCCTGCAAATAAATGCAGAACCTGCCGGCTGAGACAGAACATCCCGATTGCCATCGGAATATTGAACAATAAAATCAATCTTGCCGTCAAATCGTTCAACTGTTCTGCCTGCTTCTCATCCCGTTCCATCATATATGCAACCCGAGGCCGGATGACAGCATTTAACGATCCAAAAAAAGATGTCAACACCGAAGCAATCTTGATTGCCGCCGCATATAATCCGACCTCTCCGTCGTCTCCCGTGATATACCCAAGCATCGAACGATCCATAACCAGATATACCGATGACGCGACATCCAGCAGAAAAATATAAGACATTGGCTTTATATGCTGCCATAACCCTCTGCTTATATGAAAACGGAAGGTCACATACTTTCTTGCACGGATAAAATTCATGATATTGGAACCGACACTGGATATTACCATCGTCAACGCATATATCATATAATCATTCTCGGATTTGACACAGGTAAACAACATCACCACCGACACAATCTGGAAGAAGAAGGATCGGATCGTAATATACTGGTATTCTTCATAAATATTGTACAGCCACTCAACACCGATCGTCGAAAGAATGATCGTCGTTGAAAAAAGGAGCATCAACGTCCTATATCCAGCCAGCTTTGGTATCGCAAGCGCTGCAAAGAAAAGAATATATGCAATCGCGGATGTGATCAGATTGATTGACAACATATCACTGGCAAACTCGTCCATCTTCTTTCGGTCATCCCGGATACGCGCCCCCTCACGGATTGCATATCCGCCAATACCAAACGCCTGCAGCAACGTAAAATATGTCATGTTCGCCTGCGCATAGTCAACTTTGCCAAGCGCCACAGGTCCGAGCACTCTGGACGAATACGGAAATGTAATGAGCGGAATGATTACACCCATCATAGTCCGCATCATATTAAATATAAAATTAACACCTAATGATCTCTTCTTTTCCAAATTTTATCCCTTTTATACTTACATAAATATCCGAAAAATAAAAGCTGTCACACAACGTAACAGCTTTTAAAATAATTCTTTTTCCAACTGGAAGATGAAACTGTCAAGCAGCTGCATACGCTTTGTATATTCTGCTCTGGCTGCATCTGTCTTACATCTTCGAATCTTTGGTTTGTTATTTCTATAATAATTCTTGATCCGATAATACGCTTTCTTATAGCTTGCATCATCTTCACTCGCAGTCGCCATCGAATCCCACAGAACGCTGATTGCACCAACTTCATCCAGCAGATCCGCATCCATCACAATCTTACATTCCAAAGACAAATCCGCATCCGAATCCTTATCCTCGTGAATCATAATAATCTCGCCCACACGACGAATGATATCCGGATCAATTCCGATACTGTCCATATACTCAACTGCAAGCTCTGCACCGACTTCCCCGTGCGGACGTTCATCATCCCATCCGATATCATGAAGCAGTGCTGCAAGTACAATCACATCCAGATCTCCACCAAGCTTTGACTGTAACTTGATCGCCCATCGATACACACGCATCGTATGTTCAAACCGGCTGCGAAATGGATAGTTGGAAGGCCTGCCGTTCTCAGAAGTCATCTTCTTGACATATTCAATTACTTCTGCATAATTTACACTCATGCCTTTGTTTTTGCCACCCGATTCTTTTGTTCTTCCCAAAGTTAGGTATCATTTACCTATCTCTAAAATGATACCATTTTTTTACCAGAATTACTACCTGTATTTTATATTTTTTTTACCGTGCGGCTGGTGTTGTGAAGCTCTCATGAGCGTTACCGGGGCAGTTAACTCAGTCCAGGCTGCCTCGCGGCGCACAGGAGGTTCTACTTAGTGCTGCTTCGTTCCCGACCTGACACGGTTCATAGATTCCTGTCGCGCAAGACCCAAACATCAACGCCACTTACCGAGGGCAGCCTCACAAGGAGACAACCCGAAACCAGCCATCACCCCCTCTGTAGCGGATTGAGGGTACAGGGCACCGCTATCTCCCCGGCTGCACGGAAATTTTATAACAAGTCCACGCATATCCGTCCCGTATCCCATAATTTGGATACAGACCGACAAATACCTTTATAGTATATAAAAATAATTATGTAAAGTCAAGACATCCCACCATTTTCTTTCCTGCTTTTCTCCTTCTTTTTCGCACGCAACTCTGCGAAAAATGCAGACATCATGGTGGAACATTCTTCTTCCAGAACACCTCTTGTCACATCTACCTGATGATTAAACTGTTTCATATCCAGCAGATTCAGAATCGAGCCTGCGCATCCCGCTTTTGGATTCATACATCCTATCACAACCTTCGGAATCCGCGCCTGCACAATGGCTCCGGCACACATCTGACAAGGTTCCAGCGTCACATAGAGCGTGCAATCCTCGAGCCGCCAGTCTCCAATCACCTTGGATGCTTTTCGGATTGCCATGATCTCCGCATGTGCGAGTGTCGTCTTGTCCACATTCCGCCGGTTATATCCTCGCGCAATCACTTTCCCTTCATACACAATCACACAGCCGATCGGCACATCCCCATTCGCTGCTGCCTTCTTCGCAAGCGTCACCGCCTGCCGCATATATCGTTCATCCTCGCTTAATTTTCTCATATTGTACCTCGTAAATTTTGGTTCCTTTTATTGTGTGTTCCCACAAAATGTACTATACTGACTTGGAGATGAAGCCAGCAGAAAGGAGACGCCATGGGACCACTGATCAAATACACAAGCCGTTTAATCTTACGCGTAGAAAATGAGTCAAAGGCCAAACAGGTCTTAGATCTCTATCTGCGTAACCGGCTCCCATTCGAGCAGTACGAACCAACACGCCCGGCATCCTTTTACACACAGGACTACCACTGGTCTTCCCTGCACCGCGAATACATCGCATATACCATGGGAACCTTCCTGCGCTATTACATCTACCTGAAAGATCGTCCGGATAAGATCATCGGCGCTATCAATCTGAATATCTACCGCACAGGCCGTGAGCCTTATGCTGAAATCGGCTACAAAGTAGACGCCCTCTATCAAAACCATGGTATCGCTTACGAAGCGTGTGAAGCGGCTCTCTATGTACTTGAACACGACTACCAGATTCACCGTGTGGATGCCCGCATCCATCCGGATAATATTGCGTCCATCACACTTGCTACAAAGCTTGGATTCCGCCCGTTGCAGTTTGAGCCACAGAGCGCCAATATTTTAGGGCACTATGTTGATCTGATGCGTTATACAAAACTCCTATAGATACCTATCTTCTATCCAACCCTGTCACTGACGTTCCACGACTTCAGACACCCAATAACCAAAGTTTCCGGTCAGGATCTTTGTCTTTCGAACCGGGATAAATACACGAAATCCAAACATATTCGCCAAGTACCGTTCTTTGTTCGTGAAGATTCCCGGCACACCGATCACTCGCAGTTCCGCCTTATTCATCTTCACTGTTCCAAGCATTAGATACTGATATTTGTAATATCCATGTGCGAGAAAGCTGTTCACTCCCAGCTTCCAGTTCGCCATATCCAGCTTCCCGATATCCTGCGGTGCAATCTTCACACCATCCACGATCTGACTTCCGGCAAATAATGGCAGTTTCGGATATGTCGCGATCATCTCCTGATATCCATTTGTGTCCGAAGGAAGCGGAATCTGCGGAATTTCTTCAAAGATCTCCTCCTGTGGCTTTGCCCCGGCACCCGCATATTCGACCTTCGGCTCTTCCTCTTCCACAAGTTCGTCCTGCTCCTGCCGGTCTGCCACCTGCACCTGCCGCAGATCATAGCGTTCTGCCACCCAGATACCGGCTAAGATCTCGCCATCATCGCACACGAAATACACGCCATCATAGTCCGGGAATGCAACACCATCGCCAAGCGGATTGTTCCACGGAAGCTCCACGCTTGTCAGTATCGTGTCGCGCTCCCCTGCCGCAAACTGCACAGTCGTAAATGGCTTCGCCTGCCCGTGCCACAGCAGATATGCATAACACGTACACGCATATTCCTTATACATTTTCATCCCCATTCGTATTCTTGTCACATCCGTATTTTTGTTGCTGATTCTCTGTACTTTGATGAATCCGGCAATCTCGCATCTCACATACTCACGATACCGGTAAATATAAGACACCCATCTCCTCTGCTGCATCACAGACCACGCTCCCCCTTCATACTTCTTCGCAGAGATTGTAAGTCATGCTGCACAAATATATCCCCATACACCGTGCATTTTCACAATCTTCTGACAATACGTACTATATATGTATGCCGGTGCTTGTCCATTTAACACAAATTTTGTTCGACATTATTTTTCACTCAACAAATCGGAAAGCCTTGCAAACTGTTCCAAGGTCAGCGCTTCCCCGCGAATACTCTCAGAGAGTCCCATCTCCCGCAGTGCTTCCACAACAGAGTCTTTACTGATTGATAATTCGGCAGAATTGTTGATACCATTTTGAAGTGTTTTTCTCCGCTGGTTAAATGACGCACGAATCAGCCGGAACATAAACTTCTCATTCTGCACGATGATCTTCGGCTCCGCGTGTCTGGTCAGCCGGATGACTGCCGAGCCGACATTTGGACGCGGCATAAAACAATTCGGCGGCACATTTGCTACGATATAAGGTTCCGCATAATACTGCACGGCAAGAGACAATGCGCCATAGTCCTTTCCGCCCGGACCTGCCTGCATCCGCTCGGCAACTTCTTTTTGTACCATAACCGTGATGGATGTCGCTGGGATATGGTTCTCAAAAAGTCCCATGATAATCGGCGTTGTAATGTAATATGGAAGATTCGCTACAACCTTCACCGGTCTGCCACCGGTCAATGCCATGATATCCACCTTCAGAATATCCTCATTTACAACCGTGACATTATCGTACTCTGCAAGCGTCTCTCCAAGGATCGGAAGCAGATTCTTATCAATCTCCACGGCGAACACTTCCCCCGCCGCCTCTGCCAAATACTGCGTCATCGTGCCAATTCCCGGACCAATCTCCAGTACTACATCATCCTTCGTGATCTCCGCCGCCCGGATGATCTTCTCGATCACATGTCCGTCAATCAGAAAATTCTGACCGAACCGCTTCTGAAATGCAAAATTATATTTCTGTATAATCTCAATTGTGACTTTCGGATTGCTTAACTTTTCCATGCCGTTACTCCTACATTTCTTTATTTATCTGATTCTGGTTTGCCTGGATGTTATACATCTGATGCGCATTTTTCCAGGTTGCCTCATACACCTTTTCCACGGGGATCTGCTTGATATCCGCGATCGCCTGTGCCACATAGACGAGCTTGGATGAATCATTCCGCTTACCGCGAAATGGCTCCGGGGTCAGATACGGCGCATCCGTCTCGAGCACAATATTTGAAAGCGGGATATACGCCACTGCTTCCTTTAACTTCTTCGCATTCTTAAATGTCACAACACCACCGATACCGAAGTAAAATCCCATATTCAGAAAGTCACGTGCACTCTCTTTCGAATAAGAATAACAATGAATCACACCACCGATTTCCTCTGCGCGGGAAGCTCGCATGATCTGAATCGTATCCTGTGCCGCGTCCCGGCTGTGAATGGCAATCGGAAGCTTTAATTCCCGTGCAATCTCCATCTGTCCGGCGAACCATTTGTGCTGCAATACCCTGTCTGTTTCTTCGTAATGATAATCGAGTCCGATCTCGCCGATCGCCACGATTTTTTCATGTTTTGCAAGTTCCTTCAAACGCGCTGCATTGTCGGGATTCTCCAGCTCCGCGACCTCAGAAGGAAAGATACCGACCACGCCATACATATTCTCGTATTTTTCAGTCATCCGAACCGTCTCTTCACTCGCCCTGATATTCGTTCCGATGTTCGTCACCGCGTGTACACCTTGTGCTTCAAATCCTGCCAGAAGTTGTTCCCTATCTGCATCAAAGCTTTCATCATCATAATGTGCATGTGTATCAAATATATGAATCATCTTCATTTAACCTTGCCTTACCATAATAATGCGTTTATTTTACCCTACACCGGATATTCATGCAACCCCAGTCACAAATATCTGTGCATCCACTGTCTGATCTGCCCCTATTCTCTATAATATTCCTGAAATTCTTTCCTTCCGCTATTGAAATCCCGTTGTAAATTCGGTAAAATGTTATTTAGGTATTTGTACACGCAAGGAGGAGCATTATATGACTATTAATGATTATTTAGATATGGAAGCACTTGACAATATTCTGGAACAATGGGCTGCCGCTACACACATGATTGCGGTCGTATTGGATGACGAAGGAAACTTCCTCTCTAACAAGCTCGGTTTCTCCAGAAACAATGTAGAAGCATTCAGCGAGAGCATCGAAGTAGATGATGTCGAAGTCGCAACTGTAGTTGGAGGACCTCTGGATGAGGATACCGATGAAGAAGTTGTCGAAGCTGCTGCCGCTATTCTGGTTGCTGCTGTTCAGAATCTGTTGGAGGCTGGTTACCACAAGAAGAAATACGAAGAAGCCATTGCTTCTTTCAACGAAGAGATTGACGGTGCTGCTGCCCTGATCAAGGAGCTTGCCGGAAAATCCCAGGGATTAAAGAAGATTGAGAATAAACAGAATATCCTTGCACTGAATGCTTCCATCGAAGCTGCACGTGCAGGCGAGGCAGGCCGCGGATTCACCGTTGTTGCACATGAGTTTGGTAAGATGGCACATGAATCTGGTGTTATCAATGACTCTATTCAGAAGACTTTACAGAAGCTTGATGCATCCATCAAGAACTTTGAAGCTGAATAAACAGCAGGGATTTGAGGATGTGAAAACTTTTTCACAAATAGAACATATTTTAGACACAATTTATTGGTATAGTATGCATTGTAAGAGCTTTTCATATATTTGAATCCTCTCTCCCCTCAAACAAGTGGCGAATTAATTCCCTCCCCGGTTTTTCTCGCCACTTGTTTTCTGTTTATCACGATTCATTCACACTTAAACTCAATAATTGCGAAATGCACTTGAATTTGTATATATATTACCTGCAT
>ERZ1035006.1429-NODE-1429-length-15770-cov-12.326694_pt1 | contig 15770 bp, 11 predicted proteins | sample MGYA00520694_ERZ1035006 | MGnify/ENA primary metagenome ERZ1035006 (study PRJEB33766, sample SAMN09781746) | gut metagenome | biome: gut microbiome | host: Homo sapiens | place: Madagascar | study: EMG produced TPA metagenomics assembly of the PRJNA485056 data... | reverse complement strand
ATCAACCTCACCGGCAGCCTGCGGGGCATGAGCCAGCAGCTGGTGAAGCAGGAGATTCTGGGCCACCCCAACGACCAGCTTCGGGAAGACGTCACCCAGCTTCTGCAGGATCTCCAGGAGGGCGGAGAGGCCTACGGCATCGACACGCCCCTGCAGAACGTGGAATACCAGAACGATCTGTCCCTCCTTGGCCGCTATTGGTACACACTCCAGGGGGAGATCGATACGGTCCGGGTCAAGGGCCCGGAAGGAACGGAAATTCTCTACGTCAGCGACCACTTCTATGAGATCGCGAACCGGGCGGTGGGCATCTCCCAGGCCTATTCCGACCAGATCACCAAGGACCTCCTCATCACTGAGAGCGGCATGATCCTCTGCACCCTGCTCATTATCGCCCTGTCGCTCTTCTCCTCCATCCAGAACCGGAAGCTCTCCAACGCCAACTCCGAGCTCAGCCACACCGCCTTCCTGGACAAGCACACCGGCCTTCCCAACAAGAGCAAGTGCGAGGAGCTGCTGAACGCCCCGGGAGAGCTGGACCTATCCACCGCCTGCATTATGTTTGACCTGAACAACCTGAAAAAAGTCAACGATGCCATGGGCCACCAGGCAGGGGACAATATGATCCGGGACTTTGCCCAGCTGCTGCGCAAGGCCGTGCCCCCTACGGAATTCGCAGGCCGCTACGGCGGCGACGAATTCGTAGTCATCATGAATGGGGTGACTCCGGGAGAGGTAGACGCTTTCCTGGAAAAGCTGGCAAAGATGACCGTAGATCACAACCGCTCCGGCACCCAGCTTATGTCGGTGATCCCCTTGAGCTACGCCGCCGGTTTTGCCCACTCCGCCCAGGTGCCCAACAGCACCATGGCAAGCCTCTTAAAGGCAGCCGACGCCAATATGTACGCCAACAAAGCCAAGATGAAGGCCGCTCTGGGAAAAGAAGAGCAGGCCAGCTTCCGGTGATGCAAGGGGCTGTCTTGCGAAGAACGAAGCTGTCATTGCGAACCAGTCCGCAGACTGGTGTGGCAATCTCCGAAAGTCTTCAAAGTGCCAAAATCGAGCAGCCCCATGCCTTCTCCTGCCTGGAGAAGGTGGCCCCGCAGGGCCGGATGTGGAGGGGACCCCTTACGTATTAGGCCGGGCTAAGTTGGATGATTCAGGCTAAAAATTGGCTTTCTCCGTTTTCATATAGGACAAATCTAATTTATAGCGGGTCCCCTCCACACCCGCCGCCTGCGGGCGGCACCCTCTCCAAGCAGGAGAGGGCAGGAGCTGCTCGTCTTCGGCACTCCTATATCTTCGGAGATTGCCACGCCAGTGACGTCGGTCACTGGCTCGCAATGACATTTCCGCTTTTCCGCTTGCCTTTTCCCCTGCCCCGTGGTAGACTAGGGGCATTGCGTGTCATCCCGCGCGAGAGAGGAGAAAATCATGAACGAGAAACAGAAACGCAGCGCTTTTTCCGGAAAAATCGGATTCGTCCTGTCTGCCGCCGGGGCCTCTGTAGGCCTGGGCAATATCTGGCGGTTCCCCTATCTGGCCGCCAAATATGGCGGCGGTATTTTTCTGCTGGTCTACATCATCCTGGCCCTGACCTTTGGCTACACCATGATCGTAGCGGAGACCGCCATCGGCCGCATGACGGGCAAGAGCCCCGTAGGTGCTTTCACCTCCTTCGGCTCCGGCAAGGGGCTGAAATTCGGCGGCTGGATCAACGCCGTCATCCCCATCCTGATCGTGCCCTACTACTCTGTCATTGGCGGCTGGGTCATCAAGTATCTCCTGGGCTACCTGCTGGGTCAGGGGAGCCTGCTGGCCGCCGACGGCTATTTTGGCAGCTTTATTTCCAGCGGTCTGTCTGTGGAGCTGTGCTTCATCGTCTTTATCTCCATGACCCTGGCCATCATCTTCGCCGGTGTGGAAAACGGCATCGAGCGGGTATCCAAGGTCATGATGCCCATTCTCGTGGTGCTCTCCGTGATCATTGCCGCCTATTCCATCACCCGGCCCGGGGCTCTGGAGGGCGTCAAATACTTCCTGGTGCCCAATCTCCAGAATTTCTCCTGGATGACGGTGGTCTCCGCCATGGGGCAGATGTTCTACTCCCTGTCCATTGCCATGGGCATCCTCATCACCTTCGGCTCCTATATGAAAAAGAGCGTGAGCATTGAAGAGTCCACCCAGAATGTGGAGATTTTCGACACCGCCATTGCCATCATGGCAGGGCTTATGATCATCCCCGCCGTGTTCGCCTTCTCCGGCGGGGATCCGGAGGCCCTGAAAGCCGGTCCCTCCCTGATGTTCATCACCATCCCCAAGGTCTTCGACTCCATGGGCCTGGGCACCGCCATCGGGATCCTCTTCTTCCTGCTGGTGCTCTTTGCCGCCCTGACCAGCTCCATCGCCCTGACGGAAAGCGCCGTGTCCACCCTACAGGACGAGCTGGGCTGGAGCCGGAAAAAGGCCACCAGCATGATGGGCCTTTCTATGCTGGCCCTGGGCACCCTGTCCTGCCTGGGCTACGGTCCGCTGGCCAACGTGACCATCCTGGGAATGCAGTTTCTGGACTTCTTTGATTTCCTCACCAATTCCGTGATGATGCCCATTGCCGCCATCGTCATCTGCATTGTGGTCTCCAGAGTCATCGGCGTGGAGCGCATTGAGGCGGAAATGCTGGAGGGTCAGGGCACCTTCAAACGGAAAAAGATCTTCAACGCCATGATCCGCTTCCTGTGCCCCTTCTTCGCCGCCATCATCCTCATCAGCTCCGTAGCCAATGCCTTTGGCCTCATCTCCATGTAAAAAGGCCCCTCATGACCTGCGCCGCTGGCGAGCTAAAAGAGGGGCTGTTAAGAAACGCTGTCATTGCGAACCAGTGACCGAGGTCACTGGTGTGGCAATCTCCCGGTTGCATGGGAGGGCCAAGACCACAGAATGAACGATCTGAAAATCTTGGGGATTGCCACGCCAGTGTGCGCACTGGCTCGCAATGACAGGGCGTTTTCTAACAGCCCCCTGGCATAATGCCCTGACACCCTCTCTAAGGAGAGGGTTTTTTTACGCCTTTTCGAAGGCCTTGGCCACATCCTTCAGCAGCTGCCGGATGGGCAGGTGCTGAGGGCAGGCCTTTTCGCACTTGCCGCACTCCAGGCAGTCGGACGCTCTGCGGCCGGGGGCTGTGTGGACCTCATTGTAGTAGTGGTCCGCGTCCCAGTTCTTGTGGATCTGCTTGGTGTTCATCACGGCGAACAGGTCCGGAATGGAAATGTGCTGGGGGCAGCCGTCGATGCAGTAGCGGCAGGCCGTACAGGGGATCATATCCTTGGTCCGAAAAATCTCCCGGACCTTCCGGATCGCCGCCATTTCCTTCTCATTCAGGGGCTGGAAATCCGCCATGAAGGAGGTATTGTCCAGCATCTGCTCCATGTCGCTCATGCCGGAGAGGACCATCCTGATCCCCGGGAAGCCCGCCGCAAACCGGATGGCATAGCTGGCGGGGCTGCCGCCGCGGAGGTCCTCCAGGACCTTTTTCGCCTCCTCAGGCAGGTTCACCAGGCTGCCGCCCTTGACCGGCTCCATGACGATGACAGGCTTGCCAAGCTTCCGGCAGACCTCGTAGCACCTTCTGCTCTGGATGGCGAGATCCTCGTAATCCACATAGTTGAACTGGATCTGGACCGCCTCCACCTGGGGGTACTCCGTGAGGATCTGCTCCAGCACCTCCGCCCGGTCGTGGAAGGAAATGCCCACGTGGCGGACCTTCCCCTCGGCTTTCAGCCGGAAAGCGGTCTCGTAGGCCCGGCAGGCCTTGAAGTGGGCGAAGCTGGTCTCGTTCTGGGCGTGCATCAGATAAAAGTCGAAGTAATCCACCCCACAGGCCTCCAGCTGGCTTTCGAAGAAGGGCCGGATGTCTGCCTGGGTTTTGAAGAAGCAGTCGGTGAGCTTGTCCGTCAGGATGTACTTCTCCCGGGGGTAGCGGCTGGTGAGGGCCACCTTCAGGGCCGTCTCGCTTTTGCCCTGGATGTAGCCGTGGGCAGTATCGAAGTAGTTGAAGCCCCGGTCCAGAAAGGTGTCTACCATGCGCTTGGTCTGCTCTATGTCTACCTCTTCCCCATTCATAGGCAGACGCATACAGCCGAAACCGAAGTTCTTTTTGATTCTCTCCATTGTGTTCGCTCCCTCTTTGTACAAAATGTTCGTTTTTGTTTCCTTTTCCAAAAGGACTTGACAAGGGGAAACTTGGGTCTTATAGTTTCCTGTAGAAATAATTTACACCTTAAACACAGTTTCAGTCAAGAGGTTTTTTCATGGCAAATGCATTCAAACCCATTCCCAAGGCCATTGAGGTCCGTGGAGCCAGGGTCCACAATCTGAAAAACATTGATGTAGACATTCCCCTGAACAAAATCGTGGGCATTGCCGGGGTCTCCGGCTCCGGCAAATCCAGCCTGGCCCTGGGGGTGCTCTACGCCGAGGGCTCCCGGAGGTACCTGGAGGCCCTGTCCACCTACACCCGCCGGAGAATGACCCAGGCGGAAAAGGCCCAGGTGGAGGACCTGCGCTATGTTCCCTCTGCCCTGGCCCTGCACCAGCGGCCGGGGGTCCCCGGCATCCGCAGCACCTTCGGCACCTCTACGGAGCTCCTCAACGTACTGCGGCTCATGTTCTCCCGGCTGGCCAGCCACCGCTGCCCCAATGGGCACTACCTGACCCCCAGCATGAATGTGGCCGCCGGGCTGGAGCTGGTATGCCCGGAGTGCGGCGTCCACTTTATGCCCCCCGGTGCCGAAGAGCTGTCCTTCAACAGCACCGGAGCCTGCAAATGCTGCGACGGCACCGGCATTGTCCGGGTGGTTGACGAGTCTACCCTGGTGCCGGATGAGTCCTTGTCTATCGAAGAGGGGGCTGTGCTCCCCTGGCAGACCCTGATGTGGTCCCTCATGAAGGACATCGCCCGAAAAAAAGGAGTCCGGACAGATGTTCCCTTCCGGGAGCTGACCCCTGAGGAGCGGGAAACGGTCTTCCACGGCCCTGCGGACAAGGTCCATCTGCTGTATCAGAACCCCAACACCGGGGCCATGAGTGAGCTGGACTTTACCTATTTCAATGCGGTCTACACCGTGGAAAATGCCCTTGCCAAGGTGACCGACGAGAAGGGCATGAAGCGGGTGGAAAAATTTCTGAAGCAGGGCCCCTGCCCGGAGTGCGGCGGCTCCCGGCTGTCGGACCGGGCCCGGGCCCCAAGGATCAACGGAAAAAATCTGGTGGATGTGTGCCGGATGCCCCTTTCGGAGCTGTGCCAATGGGTAGAGGGGGTCCCGGAAACCCTTCCCGGCGAGATGACCGCCATGGCGGAAAGCATCCGCGATTCCTTTTCCGGTATGGCCCGGCGGCTTCTGGAGCTGGGCCTGGGCTATCTGTCCCTGGACCGGGAGGCCGCTACCCTCTCCACCGGCGAGCGGCAGCGGGTCCAGTTGGCCCGGTCCGTCCGCAACCGGACTACCGGGGTGCTCTACGTGCTGGACGAGCCCTCCATCGGCCTGCACCCCTCCAATATCGAAGGTCTCCGGGGTGTTATGCGGGACCTGATTGCCGACGGCAACTCCATCGTCCTGGTGGATCACGACACGGAGATCCTGAAAGACTCCGACTGGCTCATCGAAATGGGCCCGGAAGCCGGAGAAAAGGGCGGGCATATCATCGCCCAGGGCACCATTGACCAGGTTTCCCAGAATGAAGCCTCCAAAATCGGCCCCTTCCTCTCAGGAAACGCCTCTATGCAGGTCCGGCAAAAAACGGAGAAACACCAGCTCTTTGACCTGGGCACCATCGAGATGACCACAGGCCCCATCCATACGGTCCATCCTCTGACGGTCCGTCTGCCCAAGGGCCGCCTCACCGCCGTCACCGGGGTCTCCGGCTCCGGCAAGACCACCATGGTCCTGGAGAGCCTGATCCCCGGCATTGCCGCCGCTACCCAGGGGGAAGCCCTTCCCGGCCATGTGCGCTCCGTCAGTGCCCCGGGGATCCGGCAGATCAAGCTCATCGACGCTACCCCCATCGGCATCAACGTCCGCTCCACCGTGGCCACCTACGCAAACGTCCACGATGAACTGCGGAAAATCTATGCCCGGACCCCGGATGCCAAGACCCTAGGCTATAAGGCCGGCGACTTCTCCTACAACACCGGCAAGCTCCGCTGCCCCACCTGCGACGGCACCGGCTCCATCAGCCTGGACATCCAGTTTCTGCCGGATGTGGAAATCACCTGTCCGGACTGCGGCGGCTCCCGATACTGTGCCGACGCCTTCCGGGTCACCCGTCCTCCCAAGGAGGGCCCGGCCTACTCCCTGCCCCGACTCATGGAAATGAGCGTAGAGGAGGCTCTGAAGGCCTGTGACGACCTGAAGCTGGTCCGGGGCCGCCTGGCTACCCTGCAAAGCCTGGGCCTGGGCTACCTGACCCTGGGAGAGGCCACCCCCAGCCTGTCCGGCGGCGAAGCCCAGCGGCTGAAGCTGGCCAGCGAAATGGGCCGGGGCCAGGAGGACAGCATCTTTGTCTTCGACGAGCCCACCATCGGCCTCCACCCGCTGGATGTGCAGACCCTTCTGCGGGTCTTCCAGCGGCTCATTGACAGCGGAGCCACCGTAATCGTCATTGAGCACGACCTGGACCTGATCCGCAATGCGGACTATATTGTGGATATGGGCCCCGGCGGCGGCACCCAGGGCGGCACCATCGTGGCCAGCGGCACCCCGGAGGAAATCAAGAACTGCCCGGAGAGCATAACCGGAAGATACCTATAAGCAGGAGGAACACCATGCCCATTTGCATCCCCAACGACCTGCCGGCAGCGGACGTGCTGCAGCGGGAAAACATCTTTGTCATGCGCTCCACCCGGGCGGAAACCCAGAACATCCGTCCTCTGGAGATCGTCCTTTTGAATCTGATGCCCACCAAGATCGTCACCGAGACCCAGCTCACAAGACTTTTGGGCAATACCCCCCTCCAGGTCCACCTGGAGCTCATGACCGTCAGCTCCCACCAGTCCAAAAATACCCCTCAGGAGCATCTGCTGTCCTTCTACAAAACCTTTGAGGAGCTAAAGCATCGGAAATTCGACGGAATGGTCATCACCGGGGCTCCCGTGGAGCAGCTGCCCTTTGAAGAAGTGGACTACTGGCAGGAGCTGTGCCGGATCATGGAGTGGAGCAAAACCCACGTCCACTCCACCTTCCACATCTGCTGGGCCGCCCAGGCGGGGCTCTTCTATCACTACGGCATTCCCAAATATCCCCTGGCCCAGAAGCTCTTCGGGGTCTATCCCCACCAGGCGGACTATAAGCGCTCCATCCTGCTGCGGGGCTTTGACGACACCTTCTACGCCCCCCACTCCCGGCACACCACCGTCAGGCGGGAGGACATCGAAAACCGGCCGGAGCTGCGCATCCTGGCCTCCTCCCCGGAGGCAGGGGTTTACGCCCTCATGACCAAGCACGGCCGCCAGATCTTCATCACCGGCCACGGGGAATACGACCCGGACACCCTGGAAAAGGAATACCTGCGGGATAAACAGCAGGGTCTCCCCATTTCCGTCCCCGCCCACTACTATCCAAATGACGACGACAGCCAGCGGCCCATAGACACCTGGCGGAGCCACGCCAACCTGCTCTTTTCCAATTGGCTCAACTATTTCGTCTACCAGACGACCCCTTACGACATCATGACCGTAGGCAGCGCCGCTACCTACGAAAAGGGCGAATGACGCAAAATCCCCTCTCCGAAAAAATCGGAGAGGGGAAAACATTATCCTTTTTTCTTCAAAACGCCATCCACGGTCTTCGCCAGAGTGCCTCCCAGCAGGCCGCAGGCAGCGGCCTCTACCAGGCCCTGAACGCCAACCAGCAGCACCACAAACATAAAGGGATTGGCAGCGCCCTTCTTCACCACCAGGTTCTGGACGAACTCCGTCCGGTAGAACACCAGCACGATATAGCCCATAAAGAACAGGGTGTTGAGAACCGGGGCGGACACGGCACCCACAAAGAAGCTCCAGATCCTCTTTTTATCCAGCTTGGCACAGAAGCGATACACCCAGGCACAGCACAGGCCCATGAGCATCCGCATACCCACACACAAAATCACCGTGTGCACAGGGCTGACGGCAAAGAAAGCCCCGGTCATGGCAGACCGGCCGGAAACGGCATCGTACAGGCTGAGCAGACCAAAGACAGCGCCCAGCACCAGCCCCTCCAGGGGCCCGCAGAGAATGGCGGCCATGGCGATAGGCAGGGTCAGAAAGCTCATGTTCAGCGGCCCTACCGGCACCGCTCCCAAGCCCAATGCCCGCATGGCCAGCTCAATGGCAAGAAGCATGGCAAGGGTCGTCAGACGGGTGACCTTTTTCGAAGTGGTTTTCATATTCAATTCCTCCTGCTGCCGTTCCTTTTTTGGATACAGCGCATTTTTATTGATCTGCCGGAGCTTCCGGGTCCCATTCCGCTGCCGTTTCCAGCCTGGAATACAGCGCGGAGGACACAACCGGAGCAGCCGGACAAACAGATATAGTATACACGCATTTCGGTGAAATGCAAGAAATAAATTACGGAAAGCCAAAAAAACCGGAGATTGCCGCACCGGTGCTCACACCGGTGCGGCAATGACGATCACTTGTTCAGGGTATACAGGTAGGCCAGGCCCTTGAGGATCATGTCCGGGTCATAGTCGTGGGCATGGCGGACCAGGTGGTCGATATACCGGGCGCCGCCGCCGGTGATGACCAGGCTGACGGGACTTCCCAGCTCCTCTTCAATGGAGCGGACGATGCCGTCTACCAGGGCCGCCGAGCCGTAGACCGCGCCGGAACGCATACATTCCGCCGTGTCCTTCCCTACTACGTGGCCCGGGTCCTCCAGCTCCAGCATGGGCAGCTGGGCCGTGTGGCCGGACAGGGCCCGCAGCCCCGTCTCCATACCGGGGCAGATCACGCCCCCAAGGAAGACGGCTCCCTCTTTTATCACATTGAAGGTCGTCGCCGTGCCCAGGTCCACGGTAACCAGGGGCAACGGATAATGGGCGCAGGCCCAGGCGCTGTCCACCAGCCGGTCCCGGCCCACCTTCTCCGGGTGGGGCACCTCCACGGTAAGGCCCAGGCGGCTTTCCTGGGTGATGACCAAGGGGGCCACGCCAAAGATGGAGTAGCAGCTCTCCACCATCACCTCCAGCACCCTGGGCACCACGCTGGAAATGACCACGCCGGAGAAATCCTCCAGCTCCCGGCCCAGCGTTTTCAGGCGCTTGAGCAGATGGACGGTATAGTCCGCCGCGTCCCAGGTGCTGTTGGTATCCAGCTTGGTTCGGAACCGGACCCGGTAGGCGTTGGGGTAAGAAATCTCCACGCCGCCGAAGGACACGGTGGTATTGCCGATGTCAACGACCAAAATCATATTCATTTCCTCGTTTTTGGGGCTCATCCCGGCGAGGCCGTGGATGGCTGGCTTTATTATACAGATTTTCCCGGCCCTTGGCAATTGTTTTTCCGAAAAAATTTCGGCTTCTTGCAAAAGCCGGGCAGATGCGGTATACTGGTAGTATCCTACCAAAAAAGAAGGCAGCTTATGGACAACTTACACGGAAAATGCGTGCTTCTGGGGATCACCGGAGGCATTGCCGCCTATAAAATGGCCAACGTGGCCAGCGCCCTGCGAAAAATGGGGGCAGACACCCACGTGATCATGACGGAAAACGCTACCAAATTCATTACCCCCCTTACCTTCGAGACCCTGACCAACAACCGCTGCGTGGTGGACACCTTCGCCCGGGACTTCCAGTACGATGTGGCCCATGTGTCCCTTGCCAAGGCGGCGGACGTGATCCTCATTGCCCCGGCTACCGCCAACGTCATTGCGAAATTGGCCCACGGTCTGGCGGACGATATGCTGACCACCACGGTACTGGCCGCCAGGTGCCCCAAGCTCATTGCCCCAGCCATGAACACCGCCATGCTGGAAAATCCCGCCACTCAGGAAAACCTGTCTGCCCTGGGCCGCTACGGCTTCACCGTCATCGATCCCGCCGTGGGGCTGCTGGCCTGCCAGGATGTGGGCCCCGGCAAGCTGCCGGAGCCGGAAACCCTGGTAGAGGCCATCTCTATGACCATTGCCCGGGAAAAGGACCTGGCCGGTGTCCGGGTCACCGTCACCGCCGGTCCCACCCAGGAGGCCCTGGACCCGGTGCGGTACCTGACCAACCACTCCACCGGGAAGATGGGCTACGCCATTGCCCGGGAGGCCGCGCTGCGGGGGGCGGAGGTCACCCTGATCTCCGGGCCTGTCAGCCTGAAAACCCCCGCCGGGGTCCATGCTGTGGCCACTGTCAGCGCCCAGGATATGTTTGAGGCGGTGAAGGCCGCCCTGCCGGAGACGGATATTCTCCTTATGTCCGCTGCCGTGGCGGATTACCGCCCCGCCTCCGTGGCGGCGGACAAAATCAAAAAGCAGGAAGGCGATATGTCCATTCCCCTGGAGCGGACCCCGGAAATTCTCACCTGGGTCAGCCAGAACCGGCATCCGGGGCTTTTCGTCTGCGGCTTCTCCATGGAGACCCGGGATATGCTGGAAAACTCCAGAAGGAAGCTGCAAAGCAAGCACCTGGACATGATCGTTGCCAACAATCTGAAGACGGAGGGTGCCGGCTTTGGGGTGGATACCAACGTGGTGACCATCCTCACCCCGGAGGAAACCAAGGAGCTGCCCCTCATGGAGAAAGCACAAGTGGCCCGGGTATTGCTGGACGAGATCCGGGCAAGAAGGAGCTGACCATGCGATCTCACACCATCCGCAATCGATCCCTCACCTCCGGCAGTATTCCCGGGAGCATCCTGCTTTTTGCCCTGCCCCTGTTTCTGGGGCAGCTGCTGCAGCAGTTTTACAACATGGCCGATGCCTGGGTCATCGGCAACTTCGCCAGCAACAACGCCTTCGCCGCCGTATCCAGCGGCGGCAGCCTGACCTTTCTGATCATCGGCTTCTTTAACGGCATCGCTGTCGGCGGCGGTGTGGTCATCTCCCGGTATTTCGGAGCCAAGGACCGGGCAAACACCCAAAAAGCCATCCATACCGCTCTGCTTTTCGGCATTCTGGCCTCTTTGGCCGCCACGGTGGTTGGCCTGCTGCTGGTCCCCACGCTGCTGCGGCTCATGGGCACCCCGGAGGAGGTGCTGCCCTACTCCCTGGAGTATTTCCGGGTTTATTTCGGCGGTGTGTCCACCATCATCCTGTATAATATGTGCATGGCCATCATGCAGGCCCTGGGAGACAGCATCCGGCCCCTGTTTTACCTTTTTGTGTCCTCCGTGATCAATGTGATCCTGGACCTGTGGTTTGTGGCAGGGCTCCACTGGGGCGTCACCGGTGCCGCCGTGGCTACGGTGATCGCCCAGGGCCTCAGCGCCGCCCTCTGCCTGGTGCGTATGTCCAGGGACACCGGGGAAATGACCCGGCTCCAGTGGCGGCTCCTGCGGTGGGACAAGTACATGATGGGCCGGATCTTTCGCCAGGGCCTGCCCACCGGCGTGCAGAACGCCGTCATCAGCCTGGGAAATGTGGTGATCCAGAGCAACATCAATTCCTTCGGCTCCTACGCCATGAGCGGCCTGGGGGCCTACAGCAAGATCGAGGGCTTCGCCTTTCTGTCCGTCACCGCTATGAGCATGACCCTGCCCACCTTTGTCAGCCAGAACCTGGGGGCCGGAAACATTTCCCGGGCAAAAAAGGGGGCTGTCTTCGGCTGCCTCACCGGCATGGCAGCGGCGGAGCTGACGGGCATTGTCATGTTTGTCTTCATTCCCCAGCTGCTGACCCTCTTCATCGATACCCCGGAGGCCATTGCCTACGGCACCCTCCACGCCCGGATCGATACCCTCTTTTACTGTATGCTGGCCCTGGCCCACTGCTCGGCAGGTGTGCTTCGGGGCTGCGGCAAGTCCACCGTGCCTATGGTCATCATGCTGGGCTGCTGGTGCGTGCTGCGAAGCGTATATGTGACCCTGATCCTGAAGGTCATCCACCAGTTCCGGATGATCTGCTGGGCCTATCCCCTGACCTGGACGGTGAGCTGCGTATTTTTCGTGTTCTACCTCTCCCGGCTGGACTGGAACAAATCGGCAGCGGTCATTTGAAAACCATGTAAAAGGATGCCTCCACGCCCCTGACAAATTGCACAAAAGGAAGGTTCCGGATTTGTAAGGATTTCCAAAGTTTGAAAAAGTCCTTGCAATCCGGAACCGTTCTTTTTATACTGGTATAGAAGCCAATGCCTTTTTCGGCCTAAGGAGGAATCGACTATGAAAAAGATCATGACCCGATTGCTGTCCCTGGTGCTGCTGGGGACCTTTATCCCCAGCTACGTCCTGGCGGCTGACTGGAATCTGGATAATGGTGATATTACCGTCAGTGCTACGGTAGAGAGCCAGACCGTTTCCCAGGCGGGAGGCAGCCCAACAGTAGACAGTAATCCCGTCATCACCAGTAACGGGAAGACAAACAACACCGTCACCATCACAGCGGAGAAAAACGCCACCGCCAACGTGACCCTGGAGAATGTCAACATTGACACCGGGACAACAGGTGAGGCGGCCATCACGACCTCTGGTGAAGGAAACGTAAACATCGAGCTGAACGGAACCAATAGGGTTCAAAGTGGCAATACCCACGCCGGTGTGGAAAAGAAGGACAACGGCACCCTGACCATTACGGACGAAGATAAGGATGGCAGCCTCACGGCCACCGGCGGCGGCGTCGGCGGTGCCGGTATCGGCGGCGGCTACAAAGGCAGCGGCAGTAACATTACCATCGAGGGCGGCAAGGTAACCGCCACTGGTGGCAGTGCTGGTGCCGGTATCGGCGGCGGAGCTGGAGGCAGCGGCAGTAACATTGCCGTATCCGGCGGCGAGGTAACGGCCCAGGGCGGCTTCGACGGTGCCGGTATCGGCGGCGGAGCTGGAGGCAGCGGCAGTAACATTACCATCTCCGACGGCAAGGTAACCGCCACTGGTGGCGGTGCTGGTGCCGGTATCGGCGGCGGCTACAAAGGCAGCGGCAAGGGCATTACCATCGAGGGCGGCGAGGTTACGGCCCAGGGCGACCTCGGCGGTGCCGGTATCGGCGGCGGAATTGGCGGTACCGGCAGCGATGTCACGATTTCCGGTGACGCGCAGGTGAAGGTACAGGGCGGTGCGGCAAATGAACGCTGGAAGGAAGGTGCCGCTATCGGCAACGGCGGCTCCCGTACAACGGAGGGAAACGAAGTCTCCCCCAATACCTCTGATTTGAAAGTTGGCGGATTCATCCAGATATACGAGCCCGGTAAGAATATCAATACGGACACGCCCTACAAAACCATCACCGGAACAGTGGGCGATCATTCCTGGAACGCTGGTGAGGTGACCACCGCCGAGACGGTGCCGGAGAGCAAGGCGGCGGCCTACTGGGTCTCCGACTCTGAGGGCCAGAGTATCCCCTACCAGGCCCAGCAAAAGGACGGCGTACTCACCGTGACCGTCCAGGCGGACACCGCCTCCCTCCGGGGCACCACCGGGAGCCTGGGGCAGCTGGAGGCCCAGGGCATTGCGGAGATCCGGTTCGTCACCAAGGGGGCCCAGTCCGCGTTCACCCTGGCGGACCTCCTGGCCTCCGGCACCGGCAGCTTCACCCTGACCCACGAGGCCGAGACGGTGCGCTTCACCCTGGCGGAAAAGGACATCAGCGGAATTCTCAAATGACCAGCTGAATCACGAATATGTCATTTTGGGCCTAAGGAGGAATCGACTATGAAAAAGATCATGACCAGATTGCTGTCCCTGGTGCTGCTGGGGACCTTTATCCCCAGCTTCGTCCTGGCGGCTGACTGGAATCTGGATAATGGTGATATCACCGTCAGTGCTACGGTAGAGAGCCAGACCGTTTCCCAGGCGGGAGGCAGCCCAACAGTAGACAGTAATCCCGTCATCACCAGTAACGGGAAGACAAACAACACCGTCACCATCACAGCGGAGAAAAACGCCACCGCCAACGTGACCCTGGAGAATGTCAACATTGACACCGGGACAACAGGTGAGGCGGCCATCACGACCTCTGGTGAAGGAAACGTAAACATCGAGCTGAACGGAACCAATAGGGTTCAAAGTGGCAATACCCACGCCGGTGTGGAAAAGAAGGACAACGGCACCCTGACCATTACGGACGAAAATAAGGATGGCAGCCTCACGGCCACCGGCGGCACATGGGGTGCCGGTATCGGTGGCGCTCGCAACGAGAATGTCAGTAACATTGCCATCGAGGGCGGCAAGGTAGAAGCCACCGGCGGCTTCGAGGGTGCCGGTATCGGCGGCGGTCAAGGAGGCAGCGGCAGTAACATTACCATCTCCGACGGCAAGGTAACCGCCACTGGTGGCGGCGGCGGTGCCGGTATCGGTGGCGGTCACGCAGGCATCGGCAGTGACATTGCCATCGAAGGCGGCAAGGTAGAAGCCACCGGCGGCTACAGCGGTGCCGGTATCGGCGGCGGAGAAGGCACCTGGGGCAGTAACATTACCATCTCCGACGGCGAGGTAACCGCCACTGGTGGCGGTGCTGGTGCCGGTATCGGCGGCGGCTACGCAGGCGGCGGCGAGGGCATTACCATCGAGGGCGGCAAGGTCACAGCCCAGGGCGACATCGGCGGTGCCGGTATCGGCGGCGGAGTTAACAACACCGGCAGCAATATCACGATTTCCGGTGACGCGCAGGTGAAGGTACAGGGCGGCAGGGCAAATGAATACTGGCACAAAGGTGCGGCTATCGGCAGCGGCGGCACCCCTACGACGGAGGGAAATGAAGTCTCCCCCAATACCTCTGATTTGACAGTAGAGGGATCCATCCAGATATACAAGCCCGGTAAGAATATCAATACGGACACACCTGACAAAACCATCACTGGCACAGTGGGCGATCATTCCTGGAACGCTGGTGAGGTGACCACTCCTGCCACCTGTACCACCCCAGGGGTAAGGACCTACACCTGTACAAAGAATCCAGCCCACACCAAAACGGAACCCATCCCGGCGCTGAATCATCTGTTTGGCGCTTACACCTTCAACAACGATGCCACCTGTACCCAGGACGGCACGGAGACTGCCAAGTGCGAGCGCTGCAATGAGACGGACACCCGGACCAGGGCGGGCACCAAGCTGGGACATCTGTTTGAGACCTATGTCTACAACAACGATGCCACCACCAAAGCCGACGGAACGGAAACCGCCCACTGCGCCCATCCGGGCTGCACCGTTACGGACACCCGGACGGCCAAGGGCACCAAGCTCAGCGAACACACCGCCGAGACGGTGCCGGAGAGCAAGGCGGCGGCCTACTGGGTCTCCGACTCTGAGGGCCAGAGTATCCCCTACCAGGCCCAGCAAAAGGACGGCGTACTCACCGTGACCGTCCAGGCGGACACCGCCTCCCTCCGGGGCACCACCGGGAGCCTGGGGCAGCTGGAGGCCCAGGGCATTGCGGAGATCCGGTTCGTCACCAAGGGGGCCCAGTCCGCGTTCACCCTGGCGGACCTCCTGGCCTCCGGCACCGGCAGCTTCACCCTGACCCACGAGGCCGAGACGGTGATCTTCACCCTGGCGGAAAAGGACATCAGCGGAATTCTCAAATAACCGGCTGAATCACGAAGCTGTCATTGCGAACCAGTGACCGATGTCACTGGTGTGGCCCCGCAAGGGG
>ERZ1035006.1427-NODE-1427-length-15780-cov-11.356566_pt1 | contig 15780 bp, 14 predicted proteins | sample MGYA00520694_ERZ1035006 | MGnify/ENA primary metagenome ERZ1035006 (study PRJEB33766, sample SAMN09781746) | gut metagenome | biome: gut microbiome | host: Homo sapiens | place: Madagascar | study: EMG produced TPA metagenomics assembly of the PRJNA485056 data... | reverse complement strand
AAAAACCCGCGAGAATTGCTTGCCAATTCTCGCGGTTTCGATTATAATACCCAAAGAGAATCAAATACTACATGAAAAGGAGCACAACCGCCCATGAAAGCCCCAGATTATTCCATTCCCGTGCCCCAGAATCCGGCGCTCCATGACTATATGATGATGTACGCGGTGGCCCAGTTCAACCGCCATGACCAGGATCTGCTGACGCAGCCCTTTGACCGGCTGATGGTCTCCGCCCGGATCGCCTTCTATTTGCAGTTCTTCCTGTGGATGCGCCGTATCGAGGATTACGTGGTGGACATGGAGTACGGACGGCTGGTGGTGGGGGTGGACATCACCGCGAAGAAGACAAGACAGCGGCCCCACCTGGGCCTGGATATACTCATTCGCAAGCGGGGCGACGAGGCCGCCGGTATCCCTCCCGTGAACGTCCTGTGCGCCGAGGTGAAGGCCGCCGGAAAGCAGGAGGGCAACAAGGCGGAGGAAAACCGCCTGCAGAAGCTGACCGACACCAAGTGGGACTTTCACTACCCCTCGGGCTACATTCTCCGGGCCGAGTTCAAAGGCGAAAACCGGACAAACCTGCGGATCAAGCGGGTCTTCCGCGGCGGCGAGAAGGTGGACCTGCTGGAGCCGGTCTTTTGAATGCCAAACATAAGAATGGAGGACACATCATGTCTCTTTTTAAAAACAAAACCCTGATGATCACCGGCGGTACCGGCTCCTTCGGTAACGCCGTTTTAAACCGCTTTCTGGCCACGGACATTGGCGAGATCCGCATCTTCTCCCGGGATGAGAAGAAGCAGGACGACATGCGCCACGAGTACCAGGCCAAGATGCCCGAGGTGGCGAATAAGATCAAGTTTTACATTGGCGACGTCCGGGACCTGCAATCCGTCCGGGGGGCCATGACCGGGGTGGACTATATCTTCCACGCCGCCGCCCTGAAGCAGGTGCCCTCCTGCGAGTTCTTCCCCATGGAGGCCGTGCGGACCAACGTCATCGGCACGGACCACGTCCTCACCGCCGCCATCGAGGCCGGGGTGGAGTGCGTCATCTGCCTGTCTACCGACAAGGCCGCCTACCCCATCAACGCCATGGGCATGTCCAAGGCCATTGAGGAAAAGGTGGCCATTGCCAAATCCAGAATGTCCGGCAAGACGAAAATCTGCTGCACCCGCTACGGCAACGTCATGTGCTCCCGGGGCTCCGTCATCCCCCTGTGGATCGACCAGATCAAATCCGGCAACCCCATCACCGTCACCGAGCCCAACATGACCCGGTTCATCATGTCCCTGGAAGAGGCTGTGGACCTGGTGCTCTTCGCCTTTGAGCACGGCGAGAACGGCGACCTGCTCATCAAGAAGGCCCCCGCCTGCACCATCCGGACCCAGGCGGAAGCCGTCTGCGAGCTCTTCGGCGGCAAGAAGGAGGAAATCAAGGTCATCGGCATCCGCCACGGCGAGAAGATGTATGAGACCCTCCTCACCAACGAGGAGTGCGCCAAGGCCATCGACATGGGGGACTTCTACCGGGTCCCCGCCGACAACCGGGGGCTGAACTATGATAAGTACTTCAAAGAGGGCGACGACAAGCGGAACACCCTGACGGAGTTCAACTCCAACAACACCCGCCGCTTAAATTTGCAGGAGACCATCGATACCATCGCCTCCCTGAGCTATATCCAGCAGCGGCTTGCGGAGAAGTAAAAAATACTGCGTCATTGCGAACCAGTCCTCGGACTGGTGTGGCAATCTCCCGGATGTTGGAACGCTTCCCGTTCAACCGGGGGATTCCCACGCCAGTGTGTACACTGGCTCGGAATGACATCGTTCCTTTACGGAGGATATTATGGAACACAACTTCAAATGGAAAAACAACGGCCGCACCAAAATCATGATCGGCTGCGGCACCCGGCCGGAGATCATCCGGCTGGCCGCCGTCATCAAACGCTGCCGGGAATATTTTGACTGCTGCGTGGTCTACTACAACCAGAACTGGGACCGGAACCTGAGTACCGTGTTCTGGGAGGATTTCGAGCTGAAAAACACCTTCGGCCAGTTCGGCCCGGACATTCTGGTGCCTGTGGTGGGGGAGAACCTGGGGGTGACCTGCGGCAACATCCTGGGCCGCAGCTATGAGCTTCTGTCCGAATTACAGCCGGAGGGCTACCTGGTGCTGGGTGACACCAACTCCTGCCTCTCCGCCATCAGCGCCAAGCGGCTGCATATCCCCCTTTTCCACATGGAGGCTGGCAATCGCTGCAAGGACGAGTGCCTGCCGGAGGAGACCAACCGCCGGATCGTGGACGTGATCTCCGACGTGAACCTGTGCTATAGTGAGTTCGCCCGGAAGTATCTGGCAGACACGGGCCTGCCCAAGGAGCGGACCTACATGACCGGCTCTCCCATGGCGGAGGTGCTGCACATGAATCTGGACAAGATCCGCAAGAGTGATGTGCTGGAGCGCCTGGGCCTGGAAAAGGACAGGTATATTCTCCTGTCCGCCCATCGGGAGGAAAACATCGACTCCGAGCAGAACTTCCTGAGCCTCTTCACCGCCATCAATGCCCTGGCAGAGAAGTACGATATGCCCATCCTCTATTCCTGCCACCCCAGAAGCCGTCACCGGCTGGAGAAGAGCGGCTTCCGGCTGGACCCCAGAGTCCGGGTCAACGAGCCCCTGGGCTTCAACGACTACAACAAGCTGCAAATGAACGCCCTGGCCATCGTCTCCGATTCCGGCACCCTGCCGGAGGAGAGCAGCTTCTACCTCTCCATCGGCCATCCCATTGCCGCCGTGTGCATCCGCACCTCCACCGAGCGCCCCGAGGCCCTGGAAGCCGGGGACTTCATCCTGGCCGGCATCACCACCCGGGAGCTGCTGAACGCAACGGATATGGCCATCGAGATGAAGCAGAAGGGTGTCCTGGGCAAGCCCTGCCCCGACTATGTGGATGAGACTGTTTCCATGAAGGTGGTGCGCATCATCCAGGGTTATGTAAACGTGGTCAATAAGATGGTGTGGAGGAAGTACTAAATGAATATCCTGGTCACCGGCGCCAAGGGCATGGTGGGAACCGCCCTGTGCGCCAACCTGAAAAATATCCGGGACGGCAAAAACCGCACCCGGCCCAATCTCCATATTGACGAAATCTACGAGTACGATATGCAGTCCACCCCGGAAGAGCTGGACGGGTATTGCGCCAAAGCCGACTTCGTCTTCAATCTGGCCGGTGTGAACCGTCCGGAGAATCCTGAGGACTTTATGAAGGGCAACTTCGGCTTTGCCTCCGACTTGCTGAACTGCCTGAAAAAGCACAGCAACAAGGCAACCATTATGCTGTCCTCCTCTGTCCAGGCCACTCTGGCCGATCGGTTCGGCAACTCCGAGTATGGCCGGAGCAAGAAGGCTGGGGAGGAGCTGTTCTTCGACTACGCCAAGGAAACCGGGGCAAAGGTAGCGGTCTATCGCTTCGTCAACCTCATGGGCCATAGCCGCCCCAAGTATAACAGTGCCATTTCCACCTTCTGCTGGGCGGTAGCCAACGACGAACCCTTTACCGTCAACGACCGGTCCACGGAGCTGGAAGTTCTCTACATTGACGACCTGGTGGAGGGGATGTTTGACCTCTTAGAGGGCAAGGAGCAGCACTGCGAGTTTGATGGTGTAGAGACTGTTCTTGCCGAGAATGGCCGCTACTGCTGCGTCCCCGGTTCTCACAAGGTTACCTTGGGTGAAATCGTGGACCTGCTGGCTCAGTTCAAAAACCAGCCGGTATCCCTTCTCATGCCCAGGATCCCCGATGGCAGCTTTGCCAAGAAGCTGTTCAGCCTGTACCTGACTTACCTGCCCAAGGAGAAGTTCAAATACGCCATGAAAATGAACTGCGATGCCCGGGGCAGCTTCACGGAGCTGGTCCACACCGCCGACTGCGGCCAGGTGAGCATCAATATCTCCAAGCCCGGCATCACCAAGGGCCAGCACTGGCACAACTCCAAATGGGAGCAGTTCATCGTGGTCCACGGCCACGGCCTGATCCAGGAGCGGAACATCCACACGGGGGAAACGGTAGAATTTGAAGTTTCCGGCGAGAAAATCGAGGCCGTCTACATGATCCCCGGCTGGACCCACAATATTATCAACCTGAGCGATACCGAGGACCTGGTAACCGTCATGACCTGCAATGAGGTCTTCGACCCAGGCCACCCGGATACCTTCGCAGAACCGGTATAACATAACTGCCGCGGCTTTTCGCCGCGGCAGTTGCCTTACACCTGATAAAATTCCTGATACCATCTGGCGAATTTCCGCAGCCCCTCCCGCAAAGGCGTGGCGGGCTTGAAGCCGAAGTCCCGCTCCAGGGGGGCGGTGTCGGCGTAGGTTACGGGCACATCGCCGGGCTGCATAGGCACCAGCTCCTTATGGGCTTCGAAGTCATAGTCGGCGGGAAGCACACCGGCGGACACCAACTCCTCGGAGAGGATCTGGACGAAGTCCAGAAGGTTCTCCGGGTTGCTGTTGCCGATGTTGTATACGGCGTAGGGAGGAATGGGCAGGCCATCCTCCCCGTTTTTCTTTTCCGGGGCCCCCTGCATCACCCGCAGGACCCCCTCCACAATGTCATCAATATAGGTGAAGTCCCGCTTGCAGTTGCCGTAGTTGAAGATCTGGATGGTCTGGCCCTTGCGCAGCTTGTTGGTAAAGCCAAAATAGGCCATGTCCGGCCGGCCGGCGGGACCGTAGACGGTGAAGAACCGCAGACCGGTGGAGGGAATGTTGTAGAGCTTGGAGTAGGCGTGGGCCATGAGCTCGTTGCTTTTCTTGGTGGCGGCATAGAGGGAAACCGGGTTGTCTACCTTGTCCTCGGTGGAGTAGGGGACCTTCTTGTTGGTGCCGTAGACGCTGGAGGAGGAGGCATAGACCAGGTGCGCCACGGGGCTGTGGCGGCAGGCCTCCAGGATGTTGTAGAAGCCGATGAGGTTGCTCTGGATGTAGGCATCCGGATTGGTGATGGAGTACCGGACTCCGGCCTGGGCGGCCAGATTCACCACCACATCGGGCTTCCATTCGGCAAAGATGCGGTCTACAGCCACCCGGTCGGCGATATCGCCCTTCACAAAGGTCCAGGCGGATCCGGGATGCTTTGCGGCGCTGGCCTGAATTTGGTCCAGGCGCCAGTTCTTGATGGATACATCGTAGTAGTCGTTCAGGTTGTCCATGCCCACGATGGTCACCGGGGACACGGTATCCAGGAGCTTCAGCACCAGGTTGGAGCCAATGAAGCCTGCGGCACCGGTGACGAAGACGGTTTTGTTTTTCAGATCGATCTGTTCCATCGTATTCACCTCAGTCCCGCTTGAAGATGTCCCGGGTGAAGACCTTGTCCTGCACATCGTCCAGGCAGGGATCGTACCGGTTGGCGATGATGCAGTGGGACTGCTTTTTGAATTTTTCCAGATCGTTGACTACCTTGGAACCGAAGAAGGTCTCACCGTCCTTTAGAGTAGGCTCATAGATGATGACGGTGGCACCCTTGGCCTTGATGCGCTTCATGACGCCCTGGATGGCGCTCTGACGGAAGTTGTCGGAGTTGGCCTTCATGGTCAGCCGGTATACGCCTACCACGGTCTCGCCCTCCTTGCTGGCGCTCCAGCTGTCGTTGGCTTCATAGCCCCCGGCGATTTCCAGCACCTGGTCGGCGATGAAGTCCTTTCGGGTCCGGTTGCTTTCCACAATGGCGGTCATCATGTTCTGGGGCACATTTTCAAAGTTGGCAAGCAGCTGCTTGGTGTCCTTGGGCAGGCAGTAGCCGCCGTAACCGAAGCTGGGGTTATTGTAGTGGGTGCCGATCCGGGGGTCCAGGCATACGCCGTCGATGATGTCCTTGGTGCATAGCCCTTTGGTCTCGGCATAGGTGTCCAGCTCGTTGAAGTAGCTGACCCGCAGGGCCAGATAGGTGTTGGCAAAGAGTTTTACGGCCTCGGCCTCGGTAAAGCCCATGAACAGGGTGGGGATATCCTCCTTGATGGCACCTTGCTGCAGCAAGGAAGCGAAAATCTCAGCCTTTTCCCGGCTCCCAGCATCGCAGGAGACAATGATCCGGCTGGGGTAGAGGTTGTCGTACAGGGCCTTGCTCTCCCGCAGGAATTCCGGGCTGAAGAGAATGTTGGCGGTGCCGTACTTCTCCCGGACGGAGGCAGTGTAGCCCACAGGGATGGTGGACTTGATGACCATGGTGGCATTGGGGTTCACCTTCAGCACCAGCTCGATGACGGCCTCCACGGCGGAGGTGTCGAAGTAGTTCTTCTTGCTGTCGTAGTTGGTGGGGGCGGCAATGACCACGAAGTCCGCGTCCCGGTAGGCGGATTCCCCATCCAGCGTGGCGGTCAGGTCCAGGTCCTTTTCCGCCAGGTACTTTTCGATGTACTCGTCCTGAATGGGGGATCTGCGTTTGTTGATGAGGTCCACCTTCTCCGGGATAATGTCCACGGCGGTGACATGGTTGTGCTGGCTCAGCAGGGTGGCAATGGACAGACCCACATAGCCCGTACCGGCCACGGCTACCTTGTACCGCTTGGCGGGAGCAGCCTTGGGGGTGGATTTGGCATCGTCCACATACAGATTGGTAATGTCGAAGTCCAGAGCCTCTGCCAGAGCCTCCAGCTGCTCAATGGAGGGCTTGAAGGTCATATTTTCCAGCTGGCCGATCATAGAGCGGTTAATGCCGGTAAGCTTCGCCAGATCGATCTGGGTCAGCCCCTTTTCCTTGCGCTTTGTCTTTACGGTTTCGGCCAGAAGACGGAAGGAGAGCTTTTTCATAGGGAAGTATCCTTTCTAAAATGATAGAATTTATAGCACATTAGAGAGCAAAGATGGAAACTAGATTTGCTCTTTTTAGAGATTCTATCACAGAAGCAGTGGAAAATCAAGAGAAAAGCGGAGATAAATAGAAAATTTTTGAACTGGGTACATATGAAAGAATATGGAATGCTATAATAAATAGCATAAATGGAGATGGAAGCCTGGGCTTGCTTTTTGACGCATATGTGGTATACTTAATCATGGATATTTGTCAATTTTACGAAACCCCTTTTAGATAGACGATGGAGGTTACCATGGATGATATTCAGGTGAGCATTATATGCAATGCCTATAATCATGAGAAATATATCCGGGATGCGATGGAAGGATTTGTCATGCAGAGAACGACCTTTCCGTTCGAGATATTGGTGCATGACGATGCTTCGACAGATAAAACGGCGGACATTATCAGAGAGTATGAAAAAAGATATCCTGAAGTTGTCAAGCCAATTTATGAAACGATAAATCAGTATTCCAAGCGGGATGGGTCCTTGCAGCGGATTCAATATGGCAGGGTTCAGGGAAGATATATTGCGCTGTGCGAAGGGGATGACTATTGGACGGATCCGTTAAAGCTGCAAAAACAGTTTGATGCTTTGGAGGCAAATTCTAATGTGGATATCTGCGCATCTGGGACAAAAAACGAGGTAAATGGAAAGGTGCAGGCTCAGGTGTTTCCCTCAAATGAGGATGGCTTGTTTACACCGGACGAGGTCATTCGCGGCGGTGGCGGATTTGTGGCGACGGGGTCGCTGATGTACCGAAAAGAGGTACGGGAGAATTCGCTTCCTTTTTTTTACAAGATGAGTGGGGATTACCCATTGCAGATTGCGGGTTCCCTTCGAGGCGGGATGCTCTACCTTGGTGCACCTATGAGTGTTTTTCGAGCGGAAACGACTGGTTCTTGGACGGTTCGCATGAATCAGAATTTAGAGGCCAGAAAAAAACACAATGATAGAGTATGCGAAATGTTGCAACAACTGAATACAGATACTGCTGGAAAGTATCAGGAGGCGATCCTGGAAGCGATTAACGATTTGAAATTCGAGTGCCTGGTGCAAGCCAGAGAGTATCGGACTGTTTGTGCGCCTCAATACAACATCCAGTTCCGTAAGATGCCTTCCTACAGGCAGGCAGTCATGAAGATTGGGCAGTATTGTCCAAAGGCGGCCAGCCTGATTTTCGATTTGCGCCGGAGGATGAGATAAGTGGCAAGAGAGAATTCCGGAGTTATGTCTAATTTTATATGGCGCTTGGCGGAGCGGTTTGGTGCCCAGGGCGTTGCATTTGTAGTTTCCATTGTCCTGGCTAGACTGCTGGCACCGGAAGCCTACGGCACAATTGCTTTGGTAACGGTTTTTACTCAAATCCTGAATGTTTTTATAGACAGCGGATTCGGAAATGCCTTGATCCAAAAAAAAGATGCAGATGATTTGGACTTTTCTACGGTGTTCTATTTTAATATCGCCATATGCGTGTTGCTATACCTAGGAATGTTCCTGGCAGCACCGTTGATTGCGAAATTTTATAATGATGCATCTCTGATATCGGTCGTCCGGGTATTGAGTTTGACACTGGTAATTTCCGGTGTAAAGAATGTGCAGCAGGCATATGTGAGCCGGACTATGCAGTTTAAGCGCTTCTTCTTTGCTACCTTGGGAGGTACCATCGGTGCGGCGGTTATCGGTATTGCTATGGCCTATTTTGGATTTGGCGTGTGGGCGTTGGTAGCCCAGCAGATATTCAACGCCACTGTGGACACCCTCATTCTATGGATTACCGTCAGGTGGCGGCCTAAATGGATGTTCTCCTGGCAGCGCTTGAAGGGCCTGTTTTCCTTTGGTTGGAAGTTGCTTGCTTCGTCGCTCCTGGATACTGTGTATAACGATTTGCGCCAGCTAATCATTGGGAAGATGTATACAAAGACAGACCTGGCTCAGTATAATCGGGGTAAACAGTTGCCGGATCTGCTGGTGAATAATATTGACACCTCTATCAACAGTGTGCTGCTGCCAGCTATGTCCCAGGTTCAGGACGATCCGGAACGAGTCAAGAATATGACTCGGCGCGCAATGAAGACAAGCACCTACGTGATTGCACCGGTTATGATGGGGCTGGCCTTTACAGCGGAGTCGGTTATTCACCTGATTTTAACGGAAAAATGGCTGCCTTGTGTACCTTTCCTTCGGGTATTTTGTATCACCTATATGTTTTATCCGGTCAATACTACAAATCTGAATGCCATCAAGGCAATGGGACGTAGCGATTTGTTTTTGAAGCTGGAGACAATCAAGAAGGTGATTGGGCTGATTGTCCTGCTAGGTACGATGTGGTTTGGCGTTATGGCAATGGCGTATAGTCTCTTGCTTACAAGTATTACAAGCCAGATTATCAATAGTTGGCCCAACAAGAAATTGCTAGATTACAGTTACCCAGAACAAATCAGGGATATTCTACCGGGAATTTTACTTGCTGTGTTTATGGGCAGCTGCGTTTATCCAGTAAAGTGGATAGGATTTTCAGATTTGCTTACGCTGTTTATTCAGGTCGTTATGGGGGCCTGCATTTACATTGGGGGCTCTGCCTTGCTGAAACTGGAGGGCTTCCGGTATTTGTGGGAGCAGTTGAAACCTGTTTGGAGAAAAATCGGGAAAAAGGAAGAATCTAAATGAAAAAAGTGCTGTTGATTTTCTCAGGATACAACCAGCGGGCTGTAGTTGCGTTTTTGCGGGAGCTAAAAAAGAACAGAATAGATAATTTTAGGATTATTGCCGCATCAGAGCAGGACACAATACTTGTGACGGATTATAAAGACAGTGTCTCTTATGTTAGAAAGATAAAGCAGTTGAATCTGGACGAAATACTTTTTGCGGCAGAGGCTACATTAGCGGATACTGGGGCAGAAATGGCAACAATTGTACCAAGCACCGAGGCGCTAAACCGGTTTGTCCTGGAGAACCGAGAAATATTTCGAAAACACAAATGCGAGATTCCGTTGGTTGAGGCAAAGCAATATTATGAAATATCGGATAAAGAGACTTTTTGGAAACTGTGCAGAAATCGGGGACTGACGGTCCCGGAAAATATAGAGATTGACTGCTGGCAGGGACAGCCTTTTGTTGCCAAACCGAAGCATTATGTTTCATCGGACGGGAAGATATACGCACCAGTGATTGTACAAACAGAAGAGGAGTACCAGACTTTTATACAGAATTATCGAGGAGAAGACTTTGATTTACAGGAGTTTGTGCGGGGTGAAAGCTTCTATCTCCTGTATTACTTCGCAAAAAATGGAACAGTATTATCTTTTTCACAGGAAAATATTGCGCAACAGCCCAATGGAAAATCCATTTTGGCGGCGGTATCCAGGAATTTGCACACTTCGGAGATATCGGGTCAATTCGAGGCACTTTTAAAGGATCAAAAGTTTGTTGGTTTTGTTATGATTGAGCTTCGGAAATGTAGGGAGCGGTACTACATGATCGAGGCCAATCCTAGACTCTGGGGACCAACACAGCTGTATGTTGATGCGGGTGTTCCATTAATTGAAGCGTTTCTTCAGGATACGGGTTTTATGAAGGAGAAGGCGTTTAACGATCAACCTTGCGAGGCATATTATTATTGGAGTGGTGGATGCAGCGCGGAGAAAGACTGCGTGTGGCATGGTCCCGGAAGACAATTTTTCCAGGAACATTGGGAGGATTTTCAGCGAGCGGATATGTATGACAGACCGGACACGATAAATGTGTATCAAATGGAGATTATGGAACGTTGATTTTGGGAGGATAGCGGTGAAAAAAGTAGTAATATCTGTTGGGATGGGACCGCAGCAGCTGGCTTTTATCAAGAGGCTAAAGGAAAACGGCTATACTGTGGTTGCCTTTGGAAAGGGAAAAAACTCTGCTGAGGCGATTCGCTTGTGCGACTATTCGGCAGAGCTGGACACGCATGATCCGGAGGCGGCCATTCGATGGATTGATTCCTTAGGAGTCCAGGTGGTAGCGGTTGGTTCCTTTGCCGGAGGTGGAGCGGTCCAAACGGTTCAGAGATTGTCGAACTACTATGGTACCGTGACAGCCATTCCAGATGAGCTTGCAGTTGGTTCTGATAAGACAAAGCAGCAGTTATTGCTGGAGAAATATGGGCTGTCTACAATCCATACATGGAAAATATCGGAGCTGACAGATGGAGATCTCCACCCAAATGAGGAGTACATTCTAAAGCCCGCATCCGGCAGAGGATCGGAGGGAATTACGATTCTGTCCGGGGAAACGTTGATGCATCGTTATCGGGATAATGGGAATGTGTGCAAAGAGGATATTGTACAGGATGTACGTAAAGGTGACGAATATCGCTGTGTCACGATTGTTCAGAACGGAAAACTGAAGCTGCTGGCACCTGTTTTGCGCAGATCCTACCGGGATACAGTATTTTTAGGTGTGCTGCGATATGCGGATGACCATCTGGACAGGCTTCAAGCGTACATTCAGCGGTTTCTGGCGGATTCTGGAATCCAAAATTCCATTATCAAAGCGGATATCATTGTTTCTGAAAAGAGCATTGATATGATCGAAATGGATATTGGAGTTGGAGGCGGAACGTACTATAAGACTTTTGTTTCCCGACTGTATGATCGGAATTTGATGGACGAGTATATCCGACTGATCACCGGGGACAAAGTGACCCCATTCCAGGTTGCTAGACCCAATTTGCGTATGGACTATGTATTTAACCATCAGAGCTGTCCGGTGGAGTATGATTTGGAGGAATGCCAGAAGGTGTTGTCAACAGTCTTTGGTGAATGCGAGATTCAGGTGAATCAGCTGCATCCGGAAAAGAAGGGTGGATTCTCTTCAAACGCAGATTTTATTATGACAGTGATTCGCAATCATTCCTCAGATGAGAAAGAGCCGTTTGCTGTGGATGATTTTGTCAATAAAAGGCTGCTGAGGAAGGCTGAAAAGACATGAAGACAATTGAAGAAAACGAAAGAAAATATTTAATTTCGAAGAATCAAAAAGAGGAAACTTGGGAACGAGAACATATTGTTTACCAATGGTTTCTTGAGAAGAATGCGCAGGGAAGTGTCAAAGAAAAAATAATTTTTGATTTGACAAGGGCAAAAATCATATATGCGCGTATTTCTAAAGTGAGTTGTGGAGAAGGGAAAAATCACAAAAATGTGGAATACCTGGATATTCGTGATTTTAATCCGGGAAAAATGGTGGGGATCCCCTTTGTGCTGAAACGGAGGTCTATCAGAGAAAAAGTGTTCTTGGATAGATTCCTGAGATCAAATGGTGTTACGGAATATTTACTGGAGTATGAAGGAGAGAACTTTGAAAATGCAACCTTGCAAAGTTTTGGTACATTAGAGGATGTAACTGGGGATAGACGGTACTATAATCAGAATATGTGCATTCCGTTTTCGCAGACAGATGCGGACCAGCTGCGCTTCTTGCTGAATATATTTTGAAAAGGAATGAAGGAAGGCAAGATGAAACAAATTTTGGTTACCCGTTCCTCAATGCCAACATTTGAGGAATACTGTGACGAAATCAAAGATTTATGGAATACCCGCTGGCTGACCAATATGGGTGCAAAGCACAAGCAGCTTCAGACGGAACTAGAGAAATACCTGGGTGTTCCCCATGTGACTCTCTATACCAACGGTCATCTGGCGCTGGAGAATGCTATTGGGGCGCTGAACCTGCCGGAAGGGGGAGAAGTGATTACCACACCGTTCACATTTGCATCTACTACTCATGCCATAGTGCGTAATGGACTGGTACCGGTGTTCTGCGATGTAAACGACCGGGACTACACCATGGATGTGACCAAGCTGGAGAGCCTGATCACCGATAAAACCGTGGCTATCGTGCCAGTGCATGTGTACGGAAATCTGTGTGACGTAGAGACCATTGAGATGATTGCGAAAAAGTATGGTCTGAAGGTGATCTACGATGCTGCTCATGCCTTTGGCGTACGATACAAGGGCGTGTCCTCGGCCTGCTTCGGAGATGCCTCCATGTTCAGCTTCCACGCTACTAAGGTGTTCCATACCATCGAAGGCGGCGCAGTGTGTTATAAAAATGACAGCTGGGTACAGCTGCTGAATGATCAGAAGAACTTCGGATTCCATGGCCCGGAGGAAGTGGCTTATGTAGGCGGAAATGCCAAGATGAACGAATTCCAGGCGGCAATGGGTATCTGTAATCTGCGACATTTGGACGGGGAAATTGCTAAAAGGAAAATAGTTGTGGAGCGCTATCGCCAGCGCCTGAGTGGGGTAGAGGGAATCTGCCTTTGTCAGCCTCAAGATGGGGTAGAATCCAATTACGCATACTTTCCTGCGGTATTTGACGGCTACAAGTATACCCGTAATGAGATTTTCGAAATGCTGAAAGCCCAGGAAATTACTGCCCGGAAGTATTTCTTCCCACTGACCAACAGCTTCGAATGCTATCGACACTATCCTACTGCTGGAGTGGAAAAGACGCCGGTGGCCCAACACCTGGCGCTACGGGTGCTGACATTGCCTTTGTACGCAGATTTGGCGTTGGAAGATGTAGATAAAATCTGTGACACTATTTTGGGATGATGGGAGGGAATGCCTGTGAAGGGCATCATTCTCGCCGGTGGCTCCGGCACAAGACTCTATCCTCTGACGAAGGTCACGTCAAAACAGTTGCTGCCGGTTTATGATAAACCCATGATTTTTTACCCTTTGTCAACGCTGATGTTAGCTGGGATCCGAGATATTTTACTGATCTCTACTCCCTCTGATACACCGAGGTTCCGGGAACTTCTGGGAGATGGGAGTCAGTTCGGCATTCGCCTGAGTTATGCGGTGCAGCCGAGCCCAGATGGATTGGCCCAGGCCTTCCTCATTGGCCAAGAGTTCATCGGGGATGAGGCCTGTGCCATGATTCTAGGAGATAACATCTTTTACGGAGGCTGGTTCAGGAAGAACTTGACAGACGCTGTGAAAAATGCACAAAACGGAGATGCCACCATTTTTGGCTACTATGTACGGGATCCTCACCGCTTTGGCGTCGTGGAGTTTGATAGTAAACGGACGGTCCTCTCTGTAGAGGAAAAACCAAGGAATCCCAAGTCTAATTATTGCATTACAGGGCTGTATTTTTATCCTGCCGGTGTGGCCCAGATGGCAGAACAGGTGCGTCCATCCCTTAGAGGGGAGCTGGAAATTACTACGCTAAATGATATGTACTTAAAACGTGGGCAACTGAAGGTGCAAATTCTGGGCCGTGGCTTTGCCTGGATGGATACCGGCACTATGGACAGCCTGATGGAAGCTTCTGTGTTTGTCCAGACGGTCCAGAACCGCCAGGGCGTAGTGATTTCCGCACCTGAGGAAATAGCTTATCACGAAAAATGGATTGATAAATCCCAGCTCATTGCCGCTGCAGAGGCTTACGGGAAATCTCCATACGGGGAGCATTTACGCCTGGTGGCAGAGGATAAAATATTTTTCTGAGAGGAGCCAATATGACGATATTCATAACTGGCGGTGCGGGCTTCATTGGCGCCAACTTCGTCTACTACATGCTGAAAAAGCACGATGACATTCTCCTGGTCAACCTGGACAAGCTGACCTACGCCGGGAACCTGGAAAACCTGAAGGGCGTGGAAGGGGACCCCCGGCACGTCTTCGTCCAGGGGGATATCTGCGACAAGGAACTGGTAACATCCCTGTTCCAGAAGTATGACTTTGACTATGTCATCAACTTCGCCGCCGAGAGCCACGTGGACCGGTCCATTGCCAACCCGGAAATCTTCGTCCAGACCAATGTCATGGGCACCGTGAACCTCTTGCAGCGGGCCAAGGAGGCCTGGTACAACGCTGAGACCAAGAGCTGGAAACCGGGCAAGAAGTACCTCCAGGTGTCCACCGACGAGGTCTACGGCGCTCTGGGCCCAGAAGGCTTCTTCATGGAGACTACCCCCCTGTGCCCCCACAGCCCCTACTCCTCCTCCAAGGCCAGCGCGGATATGTTTGTCATGGCTTTCCACGATACCTACGGTATGCCCGTTAATATCACCCGCTGCTCCAACAACTATGGCCCCTACCAGTTCCCGGAGAAGCTGATCCCCCTGATGATCAACAACGTGAAGCACCACAAGCAGCTCCCCGTCTACGGCGACGGTATGCAGGTCCGGGACTGGCTCTATGTAGAGGACCACTGCAAGGCCATCGACATGGTCTGCGAGGGCGGAAAAATTGGCGAGGTCTACAACGTGGGCGGCCACAACGAGCGGCCCAATATCTTCATTGTGAAGACCATCATCTCCCAGCTCCACGACCGGCTGAATGACGAAGACATCAGCGAAGACCTGATCAAGCACGTGGAGGACCGCCTGGGCCACGACCGCCGCTACGGCATCGACCCCACCAAGATCAAGAACGACCTGGGCTGGTATCCCGAGACCCCCTTCGAAAAGGGCATCGTGCTGACCATCGACTGGTACTTACAGCATGAGGATTGGATGAATAACGTAACCTCCGGCGCTTATCAGAAGTACTACGAGGATATGTATCAAGCGAAGGAGTTGTAACAATCAAAAAGCAACCGGAATGGTCTCCATCGTGGTTCCATTCCGGTTGCCTTTTGTATTTTCCTAAATTATTTGAGGCTGTCCAAGAGCTTTATTTTACCGTCAGGGACAGCACCTGGCCGGTCTTATCGTCAAGGACAATCGTGGCAGTCTCCTGGTAGGACATGACCCCGTCCTCGGCCACGGCTTTGGCCTTAGACTTGGACAGGCCTCGGATGGTTTCCAGATCTTTATCGTAGTCCTCCAGCTTGCCGTCTTCCAGGGTGTAGACGGCTACGGTATAGGTGATTTCGTTGGAAAGGAATTTCTTGTAGGCGCTCTCCACAATGGTGACGGCGG
>ERZ1035006.1426-NODE-1426-length-15785-cov-18.443484_pt1 | contig 15785 bp, 9 predicted proteins | sample MGYA00520694_ERZ1035006 | MGnify/ENA primary metagenome ERZ1035006 (study PRJEB33766, sample SAMN09781746) | gut metagenome | biome: gut microbiome | host: Homo sapiens | place: Madagascar | study: EMG produced TPA metagenomics assembly of the PRJNA485056 data... | reverse complement strand
CAACTTTTTATACATGAATATTTTATTAATTTAATTCCGCCAACGGGTTAAACTAATTCTGAACACCCACTTATAAACCAAGCAACAAACATGAAATTTCCACATATCTTCCCCGCGCCACGTCCCCTCCATCTGTGGCTTGCAAGCCTTGCCCTCCTGCTATCGGCCTGCTCCACCACGAGCCATCTGGCGGAAGACGAGCAACTTTATATCGGTATTGACCACATCTCCTACGACGGCACGCCGCTTTCGTCAAAGCATAAGGCCAAGCAGGATTCAGCGGGCGTCATCACCTCCATCGGCAATGCTGTGGAGGCGGTGGGCGATGTGTTGCGCGGAAACGGGACGAAGGCGCTCGAAGAGCAGTTGCAGGCGCCCGACAAACGCAAACTCTCGGCTGAAGAGCGCCGCGCAGAGAAAAAACGCCGCGAGGCCGAAGAGGCCGCTTTCGCCACGGCAAAAGAAGAAGTGGAGGCCGTGTTGGCCTATCCGCCAAACTATGCCCTCTTCGGATCTTCCTCCATGCGTTCGCCCTTCCCTGTGGGGCTGTGGGTGTATAATGGATTCGTTGACCATCAGGAAGGTCTTGGAAAATGGATTTTCAAAACCTTTGCCGCCACTCCCGTCTATGTCAGCACGGTGAGTCCGGAGGTGCGTGCCCGCGTGGCGGCCAACACGCTCCGCAACTATGGATTTTTCAGTGGGCGCGTCAACAGTGAAGTGCTTCCGCAGCGAAATCCGCGAAAGGCAAAGGTGGCTTACAGCGTTTATGCCGGACCGCTCCATCGACTCGACTCCATCGCCTATCTCAATTTCCCAGCCCGCGCCGACAGCCTTTTGCGGGCCACCGAGGGCCAGCGCCTGCTCAGAAAGGGCGACGCCTTCAGTGTGGTCAATCTCTCCAACGAGCAGACACGCATAGAAAATCTCTTCCGCGAAAACGGCTACTACTATTATTCGGCAGCCTACACCACCTACCGTGCCGACACCCTCATGCGGCCTGGTTTCGTTCAGCTGCGTGTGGCTCCTTTGGCAGACCGTCCTGAGCGCGTGCGCCATCAGTGGCACATGGGCCACACGTATATCAGTATGCGCCGCGCAGACCTCGATCAGCTCGACCAGTCGGTGCAAGGTCGCACCTTCACCTTCAATTATTCTGGCAAGAAAATGCCGCTTCGTGCCCCTATGTGGTTCCGCGCTGTCAGCCATCGCAAAGGCGAACTCTTTCGCTTGAGCGACAGCAATACGACGCTCGAAAAGCTCGGCGCTATGGGCGTGTTCAGTCAGATTGATGTCAACTATGTGCCGCAGGACACCACGGAAAACTGCGATACGCTCGATCTCTATATCTCCACCGTCATGGACAAACTCTTCGACAGCAGTTTTGAAATGAATGCCACGCTGAAGAGCAACCAGCAGGTGGGTCCTGGCGTTTCCTATGGCATCTCCAAGCGCAACGCTTTCCGTGGCGGAGAAAAAGTGTCGTTCAAGATATTTGGTTCTTACGAATGGCAAACGCGTTCTGGGCGCGGCGGGGGCAATTCCTTGCTCAATTCCTACGAGCTCGGCACGGAACTTTCTCTTGAGTTTCCGCGCTTCATGATGCCTGTTGTCCATCGGCGCCATTTCCGCATGCCATCGTCCACCACCTTCGCGCTGAATGCCGACTGGAAAAACCGCGCTGGCTTCTTCCAGATGATGTCTTTCGGAGGAAACATCACTTACAAGTGGCACAAGACGCAGTCGACCAATCATGAGTTCACCCTCTTCAGTCTCGACTACGACCGCCTGATTCATAAGACCAGCACGTTCGACAGTATCATGACGGCCAACCCCGCGCTCTACGTGTCCATGCGCAATCAGTTTGTGCCTTCGATGAGCTACACCATCACTTATGCCTCTGCTGCCAACCATCGCAACCCCGTGTGGCTGCAGTTTTCAATCAAAGAGGCCGGCAACGTCACTTCGGGCATCTACGCCGCAACTGGAAAGAAATTCGGCGAGCAAAACAAAAACCTCTTCGGAAGTCCCTTTGCCCAGTTTGTGAAAGTCACCGCTGAAGGTCACGAAAACATCCGCCTCAATTCGCGCTTCAGTCTCGCGGCCCGCCTCTTCGCCGGCGCCATCTATAGCTATGGCAATAGTCGACGAGCGCCCTATGCCGACCAGTTTTATGTCGGCGGCGCCAACAGCGTGCGTGCCTTCACCGTGCGCACCATCGGTCCGGGACGCTATCGCAGCGACAACAGCAAGTATGCTTACATCGACCAGACGGGTGACTTCAAGCTCGAGGCCAATGCCGAATTTCGCGCCCGTCTTTTCGGGTCGCTCCACGGCGCCATCTTCCTCGATGCTGGAAACGTGTGGCTCCTGCGTCAGGACGCCCAGCGCCCCGGTGGTGAGCTCACCATGAACAACCTCAAGCACATTGCGGTTGGCACGGGAGCAGGTTTGCGTTACGACCTCGATTTCCTTGTCCTCCGATTTGATGTCGGCATCGGTTTGCATGCTCCATACCAAACGTCGCGTTCTGGATTCTATAACCTCGAACGCTTCAAAGATGGTTTCGCCTTCCATTTCGCCATAGGTTATCCGTTCTGATTCGGAAGAGAGGCGCATTCAGGCAGGAACTGAATGTTTTTTCTCGCCTCTTGCGTTATCTCAGATTCTTTAGGATGTTATCTACTCGCGGCCGCAGTTCGTGCAACTCGCGGCCGCGATTCGTGCTACCTTCGGCCGCGAGTAATGCTACCAGCGGCCGCGAGTCGATGACTTGTATGGCGTTTCTGAAAGACTTTTCAATAGAGGTGGGGTGGGCGTACAAACATGTAGGATTGTGTTTTCGGAAGCAATCTACGGCATTGGCACCCGCAAACGCCCCCCAATATATTTCTTATAGACGGCGTAGCAACGTATAACGCGAATTGCCCCTTTCCTCTTTGGCGTGGAAAGGGGCGTAGCATTGTTGCTCACTTTGCCTGCTAAGTGTGAGACGCGGACACGTTGCGGAGAGTGTAGGACGTAAATATAAACGTGTTTGACAGCTTTGCGGACGATAGTCTTTGTACGCCGCACTTTGTGTGTGGTATGGGTCGTTCTAAGAATTAATGAATTTGAGTGAAGACTATGCCCTTAGATTGGATTTTTGTGGTGTTGACTCAAAATCAGAGCCGTCTAGTTTACCACAATGTTTGTTTGTCCACTCATTTTGCCTGTTTTTTTGCTCTTCTTAAAATATTGGAAATGAACGAAATAAGCGTTTATGAGTGTGTAATCATGTATTTCGATGTATTAAAAGTGTGCTATGTTTTTTTGGATGTTGCAGTTTGTTGATGTAAATTTGTGTGCAAAACAAGAAAAATTATGAATAAATGTTTAAGTAGGTGGTCAATATTAGTTTATAGAACACCCCTAAAATAATTTTGAACACCTACTTATTATTGGCGTTTTTCGATTCAATATCTTTGAGCGCTGTAAATGCTGTAAAATAGAATAATGAGTCTACTACAAAATAGTCGATAGCAAAAAAAATAACGAACTATTGAAATATGAAAATGCGATATTTGAAGAAACTGCGAATCTGTCTTTGGCTGATTGTGCCTTTGATGTCGTGTGTCGGTTGCCGTGATGGCGTCAACCAGAGACTGGCATCGATTGACTCCTTGATGGACGTATGGCCGATGGACACATTGGCCATAAATTCCGGTTTGGCAGAAGTCGGGAAGAACATCGACGACGCGAGCGAGAGAAACCGCATGTATTGGTCCTTGCTGTCGCAAGAGTACGCTTTCAGACGCTACATACCCTTGCACACAGACAGCGTGGTTCGCAAAGTCGTTTCATATTATGACGCGCAGGGTACGACCCAAGAGAAAATCCGTGCACATTATCTTCTTGGCGGAGTGTATGCAGACTGGCATTGCTATGCCGATGCGCAGGTGCAGTTTCAGAAAGCCATTTCAATATACAGAGAAGACGAGCAGCCAGCATGTCACGACCTTATGGCCAAATGCTTCATACAGATGGGTGAGATTTACAGCTACAACACAAGCTGGGATTTGGCAATGCAGCAATATCGGCATGGGATGTATTATGCACGTTTGGCGAAAGATTCCGCAAGAGTGTTGGATGCCTATATGAAATTGTCCTTTTGCTACCGTGAAAAAGGGCAGATGGATTCTCTGCTGATATACTCAAAAATCGTTCGGCGTGGGTTTAAGGGACTTGGCATGAATCTCCGTGCTTCAAGGGCATTGTTGTCGATGGCATACGCTTATACGACCACGCAGCGTTACCAAAAGGCTCGGGAATGTCTGGGACTTTTTGAGCGTGAATCTGGTGTGGTCAAAAAAGACGGTACCATAAAGCCCGACCCTTTTAATCAGACCTACTACGTGGTGAAAGCCAGGTATTGCCTTGCTACAGGCGTTCTGGATTCAGCACGCGTTTACTACGTTCGTTTGAGCAAGAGCAAGCAAGAAGCCTACCGGCTTTCTGGCTGTGAGGGGTTGGTGCGGGTGTATCTGCAAAAGAATCAGGTGGATTCTGTCAGGAAATATTTTGAGATTTTCAATGAATTGCAGGCCGTTGAAACGCTTCAGAGGGCAACAGAACAGTTGCAGGCGTCGCACATGCACGCGGAAGTGAAAAAGGCAGAAGAGGCAGCAGAAAGAGCTGAGGCCGACAGCGCAAGGAAAAAACAGGCCATCTTTGGTTTGCTGGCATTTTTTTTAGCGACTGTGCTTGCGAGTGGCATGTTCTATCGCCGGTATCGGAAACGTCAGGAGCGTGCTGCTTCCGTGATGCGAAGGGATTTGACCAATTTGTTGATAGCAAAAGAGCAGGCAGAGAGAAATTTGAAACTGCTGAAGTCCTCCAATGCTGAACAAAAAGAGGCGGTGGCTCATTTGCAGGAAATGCTGTGCTATTATGAACACCTTTCTAATGAATATATGATGTCGTGCAAGTCGGCAGACTCCATCGACGGCATCGAAAACATCCTTGTCGTTTTCAGGGAGGCGGCAGATTCAGACAACCATATAGATTTGCAGTCCTCCCGATGGGACGATTTGCAGGCCTACCTTTTGGTTAGCGACTCAAAGTTTGCTCAGCAACTTCTGCTGTGGCGCTCGTCATTGAAAATCAAAGAGCGTGACTTTTACATCTGTGTGTTGGTTCGTCTGGCTTTCTCGGCTCACCAGATACAGGTGCTTTTGCAGAGCTCTGCTTCAACCGTGTCCATGGCGCGTATGAGGCTTCTGAAAAAGATTTTTGCAACCGAAGGAGGAGCAGAGGAATTTGATAGGCGGCTCCGTGATTGGGGGCGTCAGTAGTAGTGGGGGCGCTTTGTGTCTCCCATTCTGACTTGGCTAAAGATAAAAATAGGTATGTGGTCAAAATTATTTTACATTTGAAACGCTCTCTCGGACGCGCCCGAGAGAGCGTTTGCTTATTACAGGCAGCACCTCGGCAAAGCATTCAAACAGTTTGATGCTTTGCCGAGGTTTGTTCTGCATTTCAAATTAAAGAAAAATTCTCTTGGCATATTAAAAAATAGCTTGAACAATTTTGAAGGGTAAGGAGTTATATTTTTATACCCTGTCTTTTTGCTCAACTTATTCTTATCTCCGTTCAAATAACTTGCCGGTCATCTATTATTTTCGCGCCTCCGTCGGCGTAATTTTTTTGTTTTTTCAAATGCTTGAAAATAAATTGTTTAGATAGCTAAGAGTGAAGTCGAGTGAAGTCGGGTGAAGTAAGAGTGAAGTGAAAAATTTGGATTTTCATGCAAATCGGCTTTAACTTTGTCGGCGATGCCAATTGACGATGTTTGCAACACTGTGGAGCGGTTTTCCTCGCATGCCAGTGTGTCGTGGCGCCTGCATTGCAGTGCGCTTTGCCCGCAAGGTGATGGGAAATAGCCTGTCGAGGAGAGAAAATGAGGGGCGGAAACGTCCTGCTGAAGCGGATAAACGTCGGAAAAACGTCCGGCAAAGCAATTTTTTTCTTTCATTCCTTCACGCCGCCTAATCCACTGATTGATATAGAGGTAGGTGCGTTTTGTGAGCAAAATGTGAACGGGATGTGAATGGCGCTTGAAAAGTGTGAACAAAGTGTTAACGAGAATCCTTGGCGGCTTCATCTTGTTTCGCTAATTTTGCGCAGACCTTAAGCAAAGGTGAAAGACAAACCGACAGATATAATGATGGAAACCACCATCACAATATAAACGACTGCTCCACGTGCGGCTTTCCGTTTCGGGAGCGTATCCAGTTCTAATTCCGTCATTTCTCTCGAAAGTGAGATGAGAAGGGGCGTCGTGGCGTCAGAGATTATGGTTAGAATAACTAAGCCCGGCGCCCTGCTTCTCTTTCACGCTGACGGCCGTTGGCATCTTCATGATGCGACGCGGGGCGGTCGTGTTCTTTCTGGGGAAATTTCTGGCGGAAACGCCATTGCCTGGAAGAGAGAAACGTTAAAACCTGAAAAATATAAATTGTATAAAACCGATGGGGTCTTAAGTAGGTGTTCAAAATTAGTTTATATTGAATTGTCGTATTATTTTATTCCTACAGTTGTTTTGAAGAAGGAGCGTAGCGGGCTACGTGACTGATGAAAGACAGCTGTAGGGGCAAAAGAATACGGCAAGGCAATATCAAACTGGTTTTCTCCTGCATGGATACTATAAAATAATTTTGAACACCTACTTAATAAAGAACCCCCTTTGTTAAAACCAGTCTAATGAAACATACAGCAAGGCATTTGATCGTGTTTATTCTGTTGTCCTTTTGTGGATGTGCAGTCTTGTCAGCCCAGTCAAAGACGAAAACGGTTTGTCTGTACGGCACCGTTCACAACAGGATGACGGGCGAACTCCTCTCCGGCGTTAAGGCCGAATTGATGACCCGCGACAGCTCCGTCGTTGGAGATTGTTGCACCGAGAAATACTTTCAGGTCGGAAACACCCTCTGCCCTTGGTATTCTATGTTCCTAAAAAAGAGGCTCAATACATCCTCAAACTTTCCAAGGAAGGCTATGAAACCCTTTATAAGGACATCACTTACGAGCCGAGAGGGAATAAGGGCATTGTTATTTTTGAAAAGACATACCTTAAATATGCCCCCAAAGAGCGCGTGCTGGGTGCGGCGACCGTGACAGCAACCCGTGTGAAGTTCTATACGAAGAAAGACACCGTGGTGTTCAATGCCGATGCGTTTGAGATGGCCGAAGGCTCTATGCTCGATGCGCTTATTAAGCAGTTGCCTGGCGTCGAACTGAGAGACAACGGACAAATCTACGTGAACGGACGTTTCGTGGAAAGCCTGTTGCTGAACGGGGAGAATTTCTTTGACAAGGATAGAAATGTGATGCTTGAAAACCTGCCTTCGTATATGGTCAACAATGTGAAGGTCTACGAGCGGTTGGGGGAGAAGAGCCGACTGATGAAGCGTGACATGGACGACAAGTCTTATGTGATGGACATTAATCTGAAGAAACATTATAGCATCGGATGGATTGGGAACGCGGAGGGCGGAGCTGGAACGAGAGACCGCTATTTGGGACGCTTCTTTGCTCTGCGTTTCACACGGCAGTCGCGCGTGAGCCTTTTCGGGAACATGAACAACCTCAATGAGACGCGCAAGCCCGGGCAAAACGGCGACTGGTCGCCTGGAAATGTTCGGCAGGGACAGAATGCGCACAAAATCTTCGGGCTGGACTATATGGTGAATGACAGGCGGACGAGATACAAGCTGGAGGGATGGGCCAAAGCGGAACACGACAATCTGACGGCTTTGGAACAGACGACTGGCGAAGCCTTCATGCCGAATGGCAATGTCTATAAGCGCAGTGGTAATCACGAATCGCAGAGCGTCACCAGTTTCAGCTCCTTCCACAATTGGCTTTTCCACAACGACCTGACGGTGCTCAAAGTTGCCCCCTATGTGCTGTATGAGAAGAAGAAAAAACGCGGCAACAGTTATTCGGCGGCATTGAATCAGGATATGAACAATCTGTCTGGTCTGACGGACAGCCTGTTTTCTGGGTCGTCGGAGTGGCTGCGCAATGCCGTGATAAACCGTGTGAAGAATGAGGACATGCAGAAGTCCGACAAGTTCTTTACGACAGCGACAGCCTCTTTCACCCAGGATTTGAAGTATTTCAGCGGTTTTATAGATGCCGAGGGATATATCAGCTATAAGAAGGAGCACTTTGAGCGCTTCAACCATTATCAGCTTGACTATCCGTCGGCGGCTGGGCAGACGGGTGAGGCAAAAAACCGTTATTACAAATCCCCTTCGGAAATGTTCAGCTATTATGGTCGGGCTGATTTCTGGTATTGGCTACCCTGCAATTTCGCGTTGGTGCCTTCTTATAAATATCGTGTGTTAAACACCCGCAATGACAACATGATTTACCGTTTGGAACAACTGGACGGATGGGGTTCTGGCAAAGAACTGGGTGCGCTGCCTTCGGAATGGGAATACCTCTCCACCTTGGACAAGGGAAACAGCTATAACCAGGAGCAGAATACCCAGGAGCATACCATTTCGATGAAAATCAATGGCAACCACCTGATTCTGAATAACAAGGTGCGGTTTGAAGCCTATGCGGAATTTCCGGTTGTGCTGACCCGTCGCAAGCTTGATTATGTGCGTGCAAATATCGACACGGTGCTGACGAAGCAAGTTGCGGCTTTCAATCCGTTTGTGAGAACGTCTTTTATTTGGCACGACTGGAAGCGCCGTATTGACATTGAATACGATGTGGACACCAAATTGTATGGACTATCCCAGACGCTCGATATCCGTTCTGATGATGACCCGCTGAGAGTGACGCTCGGCAATGGGCGTCTGAAAAATTCCGTAGCGCACCAGTTGGACGTTTCCTACACGAACAACAGCAACCGCAAACAGCGTTTCTTCAATGCGGGAGTGAACTATAATGCCGTGCGCAACCAGATTGCCTATTCTTCGGAGTACAACCGCGCAACGGGTGTCTACACTTATCGCCCTGTCAACATCAACGGCAATTACAGCGTTGGGGGAAACGTGAATTACAGCATGGCGCTCGACAGAAAGCGGCGCTGGAACCTCTCGACGACCACTTCTGCGCAGCTGCACAACAATGTGGACCTCATTACCGTGACTGGTTCTGACGTCAATCCGCGTAGCAAGGTGAAGACCCTGTTTCTGAACGAGACGGTGAAGATTGACCACCGCTTCGGCCGTCAGAAGGTCGGGGCGAAGGCGGGATGCAGCTGGCGCAACGCCACCAGTGCGCGTGAGGATTTCTCCACTATCAACGCCGCCAACTTCAACTATGGCCTGACTGGACAGTTTGAACTCCCCTGTGGCTTCCAGCTCTTCACCGACCTGACGATGTACAGCCGCCGCGGATACGAGGCACACGAGATGAACACCGACGAACTCGTCTGGAACGCCCGCCTCTCGAAACAGGTGTGGAAGAAACGCCTCACGCTTGCGCTCGAAGGCTTCGACATTCTGCACAACCTCTCCGCCGTGACGCATACACTCAACGGCCAGGGTCGCACGGAGACCTACCGCAACGTCATTCCGAGCTACGGTATGCTACATGTCATTTATCGGTTGAACGTGCAGCCGAAGAAGAAGTGAGGTGGGGCAGGCTGAAATATAATAAATAAGTAAAAACCTGCCAGTAACGTTTTTCCGCGCCTCCGTCGGCGTATCTTTTTGTTTTTCAAATGCTTGAAAATAAATTATTTAGATAGATAAGAGTGAAATCGAGTGAAGTAAGAGTGAAGTGAAAAATTTGGAATTTCATGCGAATCGGCTTTAACTTTGTCGGCAATACCAATTGACGGTGTTTGCAACACTGTGGAACGGTTTTCCTCGCATGCTGGTGTGTCGCGGTGCCTGCATTGCAGTGCGCTTTGCCCGCAAGGTGACGGGAAACAGTCTGTCGAGGAGAGAAAATGAGGGGCGGAAACGTCCTGCTGAAGCGGAAAAACGTCGGAAAAACGTCCGGCAAAGCAATTTTTTCTTTCATTCCTTCACGCCGCCTAATCCCATGATTGATATAGAGGTAGGTGCGTTTTGTGAGCAAAATGTGAACGGGATGTGAATGGCGCTTGAAAAGTGTGAACAAAGTGTTAACGAGAATCCTTGGCGGCTTCATCTTGTTTCGCTAATTTTGCGCAGACCTTAAGCAAAGGTGAAAGACAAACCGACAGATATAATGATGGAAACCACCATCACAATATAAACGACTGCTCCACGTGCGGCTTTCCGTTTCGGGAGCGTATCCAGTTCTAATTCCGTCATTTCTCTCGAAAGTGAGATGAGAAGGGGCGTCGTGGCGTCAGAGATTATGGTTAGAATAACTAAGCCCGGCGCCCTGCTTCTCTTTCACGCTGACGGCCGTTGGCATCTTCATGATGCGACGCGGGGCGGTCGTGTTCTTGCTGGGGGGAAGCCCGCTATGCTCCCTCTTACAAATTCCAAAAAAATAACAAAAATACTGGTCAAAATTGGTCAACTTATTCATTCACCATTACTAAAGAAAAACCAAAAGATATGAATGTAAAAGTAAAAGGATGGACGGCGTTGAAATGTTTGTTGCTTCTCCTCGCGTTTGTCGTGCAGCATGAGTCTGCGAAGTCTCAGATTAAGAAAAATGAAGCATGGATTTATGGTGCGGTTCTTAATCGTCTGACAGGTGAAACCCTCGTTGGTGTCAATGCCACACTGATGAAGACGGATAGTACGGTTATTGCTACTTCGGTGACGAGCGAGAATGGGCTGACGGGAAGCACGAAATCTCCGTGGAGTTTTGTTGTTCCCAAAGAACAGGCAGACTATATCATCAAATTTTCGAAAGAGGGATTCGAAACGGTCTACCGTAACATCACGTATGTACCCAAAAAGGCGAGCACTTATGTGTTTTTTGACAAGACATATATGATGCGTGTCCGCGAAAGGAAACTGGGCACTGCAATGGTTACAGCCACCCGCGTCAAGTTCTACACCAAGAAAGACACCCTGGTGTTCAATGCCGACGCCTTCCAGATGGCGGAAGGGTCAATGCTGGACGCTCTCATCAAGCAGTTGCCGGGCGTAGAGCTGAAGGACGACGGCCAGATATTTGTGAACGGAAAATATGTGGAGAGCCTTCTGCTCAACGGCGAGAATTTCTTTGACAGAAACCGTAACGTGATGCTTGAGAACCTGCCTACGTACATGGTCAACAACGTGAAGGTATATGAGAAACAAGGGAAGAAAAGCATACTGACGGGACATGAGATGGACGACAAGGAATATGTGATGGACGTGCACCTGAAGAAACAGTACAGCATAGGCTGGATTGCCAATGCCGAAGGAGCCGCAGGAACGGATGACCGCTATCTTGGCCGCTTCTTCGCCTTGCGCTTTACACGTCAGTCACGTCTGTCTTTCTACGGAAACATCAACAACATCAACGAGACGCGTAAGCCCGGACAGAACGGCGACTGGTCTCCGAGCAACGTACCCCAGGGGCAGAAAACACACAAGGCGTTCGGTGCAGACTATCAGGTGAAGGACCGCAAGTCGCGCTTTGACATCAGCGGATGGGCAGAGGTAGGTCACGACGATATAACAAGCATTGCCCATACAACAAGCGAGAACTTCCTTCCCGCTGGAAATGAATACGGCCTGAAGTCATCCTGGCAGAAACAGTGTGTGACGGACTTCAAAACACGGCATAACTGGAATTTCAAGAACGACCATACGAGCTTTAGTGTCACGCCTTATCTGTATTACGGAAGGACGCGTGAGAACGGCTTCGACGTTTCAGCGAATTTCAATCGTGACTGGAAAAATACGGAAAACCTTTTGGACAGCGTGTTCAGCGGCACGTCAGAAACCTTGCTCCGCAGCGTGATAAACAGATACAAAAACCGTGACCAGATCAAGAAGAACAATCTCTATACGACAACAAATCTTCACATGATGCACCGCCCGAAAGGTATCGACGCAGCTATTGAGGCTCTGGGCTTTGTGGAATACCAGGACAAGTCGGAAAAGCGCTTCAACCATTATACGCTCGACCGTCCTGCCGCAGGCTCGGGGACGTCAGACTTCAGGAACCGTTATTACAACACCCCGGCGCAGACTATAAGCTACTATGGTCAGGTGAATTTCTGGTATTGGCTCGGCCGCAGTGGTTTCTCGTTGATGCCGTCATATAAATACCGCGGAGCGCATGTTGAAAAGGACAACGACATATACCGGTTGGAGCAGCTTGCTGGCTGGGGAAGCGATGCGGACTTTGGGGCATTGCCATCGGAAAGGGAATATCTGGAAAGGACGTATGACGCAGGAAACAGTTTCAATCGCGACCAGAAGACATACGAACACACGTTTGACTTTTGCATCAGATATAATCACGAAGTCGGCAAAGGCAATTTGGGCGCTTATTTAGGTATGCCGGTAAGACTTACGAAGCGAACTTTGGACTACAAGCGTGCAATGATAGATACGCTTTTTTCAAAGTCGAACACGGATTTCAGTCCGAAAGCTAACATAAGATACAATTGGCATAATTGGAGCCGCAGTGTGGAGCTGTCCTACAATATGTCCACCAAACTTTACGACCTCGTGCAGACACTCGATGTCCGTTCAGACGACAACCCCCTGAACGTGACTTTGGGAAATGGCGCATTGAAAAATGCCGTTACCCACAAGGCTTCGCTTTCATACACGAACAACAGCAGCCGCAAGCAACGCTTCTTCAGTGCTGGCGTTGATTACAGCGCCGTGCGCAACCAAATTGGCTACTCCTCTGAATACAACCGTGCAACGGGTGTCTATACCTACCGTCCTGTGAACGTCAACGGCAACTACACCATTGCCGGAAACGTAAACTACAGTATGGCTCTTGACAAGAAACGCCGCTGGAACCTCTCTACTGCTACGACTGCACAGCTTTACAACAATGTCGACATCATCACCGTGACGGGTGCCGACGAAAATCCGCGCAGCAAGGTGAAGACATTTTTCCTTGGCGAGACGGTCAAGGTTGACTACCGCCTCGGCAGACAGAAAATAGGCGCAAAGCTTGGTTGCAACTGGCGCAACGCCACCAGTGCGCGTGAGGATTTCTCCACTATCAACGCCGCCAACTTCAACTATGGCCTGACTGGACAGTTTGAACTCCCCTGTGGCTTCCAGCTCTTCACCGACCTGACGATGTACAGCCGCCGCGGATACGAGGCACACGAGATGAACACCGACGAACTCGTCTGGAACGCCCGCCTCTCGAAACAGGTGTGGAAGAAACGCCTCACGCTTGCGCTCGAAGGCTTCGACATTCTGCACAACCTCTCCGCCGTGACACATACATTGAACGGCCAAGGGCGCACAGAAACCTACCGCAACGTGATTCCGAGCTACGGCATGCTACATGTCATTTATCGGTTGAACGTGCAGCCGAAGAAGAAGTGAGGTGGGTAGGCTGAAATAAAATAAGTAAGTAGGTAGCCAGAATGCAAAAATAATTCAGGCTACCTACTTTGTATTTATCGCTCACGCCTCCCTACGCTCCTTCCACCAAAACTCTCCGTTTTTTGGAAAAATCTTTCCTAAAACCAATGTGCATCATGTTATTTTGCATATCTTTGTAATTCAAATTTAGCATCAGTAATGAAACACATCCTATATCCGATACCCGTTCTTCTTCTCATTGTCTGCTCCTTGGTCTTTAGCCAGTGTAGCAGTCGTGGACCGTACAATCCGCAGTTGGTACACATCGACAGCCTGCTCAATCAAGAGGATTTGGATACGTCTGCGGTATCGGCGGCCTTTAGGCGTGTCTCCACATCGTTGGACGGCTTTGATGATGACAACCGGATGTATTACAATCTGCTGACGCAGTTCTATCAGTTTAAAACCTACCAGCCCGTTGAGAACGACAGCGTTTTGCGAGCGGTGATTCAGTATTATGGCGACGAAGCGTCGAAAGAAGGACTGCTGGCAAATTATGTCGGTGCGGGGATGTACTATGACCGTAAGGAATATGAAAAAGCACAGGACTGCGGGTTGAGATTCTTGAGGATGACGGAGAAAACGTCTGATTTCGATATGGTGATGAAAGCCAAGTGTCATATAACCTTGGGAGATACTTATGAATTCAGGTTGCCTAATAAATATACCTTACATCAGATGGAACAGGCCACGCTTTGTGCTGAACAAACAACAGACAGCTTGCTGATGGCCGATTGCTATTATGCCCTTTCGCAAGTCCGTAAGGAAGGGGGGGACTATCAGTTGGCGCTGAGGGATGGCAGAAGAGCGTATGACGTTTATTCTGCGTTGGGCTATCATGACAAGGCTGCATGGGTGTGGCTCCAGCGAGTCAAGTGTAACATTGCTCTCGGCGATTATGACGAGGCCCAATATTGTCTGCGTATGTTTGAGAAAAATGCTAAGGAAGTGGGAGAGGGACATGTCGTGAAATACGAACTTAATAATGAGACTTACTATTATGTGAAGGGGTCTCTGTGTGAAAGGACGGGAGCGATTGATTCTGCTTTTATGTATTATTATCGTGAACTGGGTAGCAGAGACGTTGGGTACAAAATGGGGGCGTGTGACAATCTTCAAAAGCTATATGCCAGTTTGGGACAGCGGGACTCTTCTGATAAGTATAATCAGCTTCATCAGAAATTTCGGAAAGAGATGGACTCTAAGTATGACATTTCCACTTTGCTGGAAAAGCAGATTGAATTTGATGCCCATAATCATTTTATGGAATTGTTGCGCTATGTGCTTTATGGTGTTGGCGCAATCGTGATGACTGTGGGACTTTTCTGGAAGAGGAAGAAGGTGGCGGCAGGATTCGTGGCGCTGTTCTCTTCGTTGAAGAAGAGACGTGCGCAGAAAAAAGGCCAGGCTTTGGAAACCAGTACTGCCAACGGCGTGTCTGCTTCAAAAGCAGAAAGTTTTGATGTGGAACAGGGAAAAGGAGAGCAGGTCGGTGAGGTGGAGGTTGAATCTTCAGCCGGTAGTGCAAGCGGGGCGCTGTTGAAACGTTATGAGGCGCAGCTGGGAAATGCCAATGTCGTTCAGGTAGATTATGGGCAGGCTGCAAGTCTCGTTTATTTTCGCAGGCTCTTGGGGAAAGGAAGGTATCCTTCGGCAGATGATCCGAAATGGTTTTTGCTGTTGAGATATGTGGATGAAAATGATGTGCGTTTTAGCCGTTTCCTTAAGGATATGCAAAAATCCTTCGGTAGGATAGATTATACGCATATCCGCGTTTGCGTACTTATCAGAGCTGGTTTTCGCCCTTCCGACATAGCCAGATTGATGAATGTGTCCGTACAAGCCATTTCCAATATGCGCAAGAAATTGTCTGAAAGGTTGTTTGAGGACTCTACTGCTTCTCCTGAGAGATTGGATGTTTTTTTAAGGGGCATTTGATAATCCTACTTCATCGTTGGCGTTTTGAGATAACGATAGAAACAATGAAGGGCAAGGGGCCGTGTTTGCCATTAATGGTGGAGCAGGCGCTTTGCCTTCATTTTTTTGCATCTCCATATATATAATACTGTGCACTCCCCATATATAATATCCATTCTCATTCCCCTTTCATTCCCCGCAATTCCACCTTTTGCTCCCATATTTTCCTCCCGAAACTATGTTTTTCGGCATAAAACCCGAAAAATTCCGCCGCAGTTTTTTGCCATATTCTTAGCGTTTCCTACCTTTGCCGTGTTGTCGACCGAAAAAAGTCGAAAAATTTTTCAGGGCGCAAAGCGTTGTCTT
>ERZ1035006.1425-NODE-1425-length-15791-cov-17.458948_pt1 | contig 15791 bp, 10 predicted proteins | sample MGYA00520694_ERZ1035006 | MGnify/ENA primary metagenome ERZ1035006 (study PRJEB33766, sample SAMN09781746) | gut metagenome | biome: gut microbiome | host: Homo sapiens | place: Madagascar | study: EMG produced TPA metagenomics assembly of the PRJNA485056 data... | reverse complement strand
ATCTTTCGTTGTTGTGAAATTGTATCAACCTATTCTATCTCTATTTCGGCTAATCATTTTTTTCTTTTCACTTACCTCGTTGTAATCTCTCAGTATTGTCAATGAACTTATTTTTGTACCGCTTCTTCCGAAACGGGCTGCAAAGATACGCACTTTTTCTTTACCTCCAAATTTTTTTTGACATTTTTTTATAAAAATTTTCGATGAGTGGGGATTTTCACCTTAATATAGTATATTTGTTTTTTGTCGGTGCGCTTCGACAGGCTCAGCGACCGACACCGGACCCTGAGCCTACCGAGGGGGCCGGACGGAATGACAAGAAAGAAATGAAAACAAAATAACGATCAATGGAAGAAAAAAGAAATGCTTTACCGGAGAACGCTCAAAGGGAGCTGGCACCGGGCGAGGAGTACAAGCCGCTCTTGGGGGCGGAGAGGAAATGGGCGGAAGTCACGCCATATTCAGTGACCCTTGGATTGCTGATGGTGGTCATCTTCTCCGCGGCGGCGGCCTATCTGGGGCTGCGCGTGGGACAGGTGTTCGAGGCGGCGATCCCGATCGCGATCATCGCGGTGGGTCTGACAAGCGCACTCGGCAAGAAGGAAGGTCTGGGACAGAACGTCATCATCCAGTCGATCGGAGGCTGCTCCGGAGCTGTGGTGGCGGGCGCTATATTCACACTTCCTGCCATCTACATTCTTGGAGTTGATGTCAACTTTATGCAGATGTTCCTCTCGTCGCTGCTCGGTGGTGTTTTAGGAATATTGTTCCTCATCCCTTTCCGGAAATATTTCGTGAAAGAGATGCACGGGAAATATCCTTTCCCTGAGGCCACGGCCACGACACAGATCCTCGTTAGCGGCGAAGGCGGCGGCAAGGGAGCTGGAACGCTTCTGGTGAGCGGTCTCATCGGAGGTCTTTATGACTTCATTGTCAGCACTTTCGGTGCGTGGGCGGATACGGTCAGCACCACCGTGATGGGATTCGGACAGACAATCGCTGACAAGGCGAAGGTCGTTCTGAAACTGAACACCGGAGCGGCTGTGCTGGGCCTCGGCTACATCGTGGGCCTGAAATATGCCTTCATCATCTGCTGCGGCAGTTTCCTGGTGTGGCTGGTGATCATCCCGCTGATGAACCTCATCTGGGGCGGACAGGTGATTGATCTGATGAACACCGGAGTGACAATGACAATCGGAGAGATGAGCCCTGACCAGATATTCAAGGATTATGCAAGGCACATCGGCATCGGTGGCATCGCGACCGCCGGAATCATCGGCATCATCAAGTCGTTCGGTGTGATCAAGTCGGCTGTGGGACTGGCTGTCGGCGAGTTCGGCAAGAAGGGAGGAAAGGTTGAGAACACCGAGAGGACACAGGAGGATATTCCTATGAAAACCATTGTGTTCGGCATTGTGCTGACGCTGTTGGCTGTGTTCGCTTTCTTCGCGTTCGGAGGAGTTGTGAACAACATCTGGCAGGCAGTTGTCGGGCTGCTGATCGTGGCGATCATCTCGTTCCTGTTCACTACCGTGGCGGCCAACGCCATCGCCATCGTGGGAACAAACCCAGTGAGCGGAATGACACTTATGACGCTTATCATCGCCGCGCTTATCCTTGTGGCTGTGGGACTTAAGGGCAACGCCGGTATGGCCGCGGCCTTGATCATCGGTGGAGTTGTCTGCACGGCGCTTTCGGTCGCAGGTTCATTCATCACCGACCTCAAAATCGGTTACTGGATCGGAAGCACGCCAAAGAAGCAGGAAGGCTGGAAGTTCATGGGTGTGGCTGTCGCGGCGGCGACAGTCTGCGGCGTGATGCTCGTGCTGAACAAGACCTACGGATTCGTCGGCGACCAGGCTCTCGTGGCTCCTCAGGCCAACGCCATGGCGGCGGTGATCCAGCCGATGATGAACGGCGGAGGCGCTCCGTGGCTGCTTTACGGAATCGGTGCGGTGCTGGCCATCGTGCTGACTTTCTTCAAGATACCGGCATTGGCGTTTGCGCTTGGAATGTTCATTCCTATCGATCTTAACCTGCCGTTGCTGGTCGGCGGCGCGATCTCCTGGTACGTGAGCACACGCTCGAAGGACAAGGCTCTGAACGAGGCGCGTCTGAACAAGGGTACGCTGATCGCTTCGGGATTCATCGCCGGCGGCGCGTTGATGGGTGTCGTGAGCGCGCTGCTGAAGTTCTTCAACGTGGATTGGTTCATGGCGGATTGGAACGCGCAGTATGGCGAGGCCATAGCGATCATTCCGTTCATCGGAATCATCGCCTACACGGTAATCGCTTCTTTGAGGGCTAAGGAATAAACAAACGGCCACCGAGCCCGCCGAAGTGACTTTCCGACAGGTTCATTTCGGGCGCTTCGACAAGCTCGGCGACCGAAACTGTGAGTTCTGAATAATATGTCAGGCTGCTCAGCGGCCAGAAAATAACAACAACATGGAAAAAGTTTTGGACAGGTTCCTGAGGTACGTCAGCGTTGACACTCAGTCGAACGAGGAATCAGAGAGCCAGCCTTCGGCGGAAAAAGAGCTCAATCTGCTGCGGATGCTGCGCGACGAGCTTCAGGCTCTCGGAGTGGAAGCCACTCTGGATGAATATGGTTACGTGATGGGGTCGATCCCTTCGAACATCGAGGCGAAAGTGCCGGCGATCGGCTTCATCGCCCACGTGGACACCGCTCCGGACGCATCAGGCGCGGACATCAAACCTCAGATAATCAATGAATATGACGGCGGGGATATTCCTTTAAAAGGTGTGCCGGGCCTGGCGCTGAAGCCTTCGGAGTTCCCGGAGATGCTTCACTACGTGGGTCAGACGCTGATCACCACGGACGGAACCACGCTGCTTGGCGCGGACGACAAGGCCGGTGTGGCGGAGATTATGGACGCTGTGCAGTACATCGTGGAGCATCCCGAGTTCAAGCACGGTGAGATCAAGATCGGGTTCACGCCAGACGAGGAGATCGGACGCGGAGTCGTTAAGTTCGATGTCAAGAAGTTCGGGGCTGAATATGCCTACACGATGGATGGCGGCGAGATCGGAGAGCTGGAGTTCGAGAATTTCAACGCGGCTTCGGCGAAGATACATATTCAAGGAAGGAATGTGCATCCTGGCTACGCCAAGGGCAAGATGAAGAACGCCATTCTGATAGCGACGGAACTGAACGGACTGCTGCCGGTCCAGCAGAGACCTGAATATACCGAAGGGTACGAAGGGTTCTTCCATATCGTCGGGTTCAACGGAACGGTCGAGGAGGCTGACATCACCTACATCATCCGTGACCACGACCGCAAGGAGTTCGAGAGCAAGAAGGCTATTATGCAGAAGTGCGTGGACTTCATCAATGTAAAGTACGGTGAGGGCACGGCGACGGCTGTGATCAAGGATCAGTACTACAATATGCGCGAGCAGGTTGAGCCGCACTATCACGTTGTCGAGAAAGCCGTGAAGGCTATGGAGATGGCCGGAATCAAGCCTAAGATCCAGCCGATCCGTGGCGGTACCGACGGGGCTAACCTCAGTTTCAAGGGCTTGCCTTGCCCGAACATCTTCGCCGGCGGCCTGAACTTCCACGGCAAGATGGAGTTCGTTCCTCTCCAGAGCATCGAGAAGGCCTCTGAAGTCATCCTAAACATCATCTCGCTCTACTCGGAGTAAATTTCCGTGGCAGATAACCAACTGGTTATCAACAATAAAAGCATTCTCGTGGTGGACAAAACCGAACCACGAGAATGTTTATTTTATTGGTTACTAAGCAATTAAACGCCACGCAGGCGCACTCCCTCGGTCCCCCCCCAGACTGTCTGAAAAGTCTCGGCGAGAGTAGAAAAGTCTGTACCCCTATACAGGGGCGACAACGAATTTTCAATCCTCACTGGGGGTACTTTTACTTTTAAGACAGTCTCCCCCTTTGAGACTTCGGCAAGCTCAGCGCACCGTTGGCTCAGGGACTGCCTTGATCTTCAGCTAAAGGTAAGCCAAAAGCCCCGGGCGCTTCGACCGCGGTTGCAGTCGTGGCGTCATTAGTCCTTATAGTACAGCTAAAGGTAAGCCAAAAGCCCCGGGCGCTTCGACTGGCTCAGCGTCCGGGGCTTTGGTTCCAGTTGGTCGCTGAGCCTGTCGAAGCGACGAGGGAGGCTCAGGGAGACCGTCGGGATATTCAAAGAAAGGTTATTTGATGACACCGAGTTCCTTGCCGACTTTGATGAAGGCGGCGATGGCTTTGTCGAGGTGCTCGCGCTTGTGGGCGGCTGAGAGCTGGACGCGGATGCGGGCCTGGCCCTTAGGGACAACCGGATAGTAGAAGCCGGTCACGAATATTCCTTCCTCGGCCATCTTGGCGGCGAACTTCTGGGACAGAGGAGCATCGTAGAGCATCACGGCGCAGATGGCGCTCTGGGTCGGCTTGATGTCGAAGCCGGCGGCAAGCATCTTGTCACGGAAGTAAGCCACGTTCTCCTGCTGGCGGTCGTGAAGCTCGTTGCTTTCCTTGAGCATCTTGAACATCTCGATGCCGGCGGCCACGATCATAGGCGGCAGAGAGTTGGAGAAGAGATACGGACGGGAGCGCTGGCGGAGCATATCGATGATCTCCTTGCGGCCTGTGGTGAATCCGCCGACGGTGCCACCGAACGCCTTGCCGAGGGTGCCTGTGAATATGTCAATGCGGCCATAGCAGTCATATTGCTCTGCGACTCCGTGGCCGGTCTTGCCGACAACGCCGGCGGAATGGCTCTCATCAACCATCACGAGGGCGTCATACTTCTCGGCCAGCTCGCAAATCTTGTCCATCGGAGCGACGTTGCCATCCATTGAGAAGACTCCATCGGTGCAGATGATGCGGAACCTCTGGGCCTGAGCCTCCTGGAGACAACGCTCAAGGTCGGCCATATCAGCGTTGGCGTAACGGTAACGGACAGCCTTGCAAAGACGCACTCCGTCGATGATGGAGGCGTGGTTCAGGGAATCTGAGATGATGGCGTCGTCAGCCGTGAGCAGAGGCTCGAACACCCCACCGTTGGCATCGAAGCATGATGCGTAGAGGATGGTGTCCTCTGTGTGGAAGAAGTCGGAGATGGCAGCCTCAAGCTCCTTGTGAAGATCCTGGGTTCCGCAGATGAAACGGACAGAGGACATTCCGAATCCCCTCTCGTCCATAGCCTTCTTGGCCGCCTCGATGAGCCTCGGGGAATCAGCCAAACCTAAATAGTTGTTGGCGCAGAAGTTAAGAGCCTTGCTGCCGTCCTGGAGAGTGATCTCGGCGGATTGGGCGGAGGCGATGTTTCTCTCGTTCTTGTAGAGTCCGGCTTCCTTGATGGAGGCAAGCTCTGCCTGTAGATGTTCCTGGAATTTTCCGTACATATTGATAAAATTTTAAAACGTTTCGATTTCGCACTGACAAATATATTAATTTTTGACAAAATCGATAATATTTTATTATAAATAAGGGCTCTTGTCAGAAAATAATGTAAATTTGCACTTGCTAATTTAGCAATAAACAAGCGATCCGCAATGAAAAATGTACTAGTGATAGGTTCGACCGGACAGATCGGTTCGGAGCTGACAATGAAAATCAGGAATATGTACCCGGATGGCAACGTTGTCGCCGGCTACATCAAAGGTGCTGAGCCAAAGGGTGTTCTGCTTGAGAGCGGTCCCGCCGAGGAGGCTGATGTCTGCAACGGTGAGCAACTTCTGGGCATCGTGAAGAAGTACAACATCGACACAATCTACAATCTCGCCGCCCTGCTCTCGGCTGTCGCGGAAAGGAAGCCGCAGCTGGCATGGCACATCCAGATAGACGGACTCATGAATATTCTTGAGATCGCGAGGGAGAACAATGTCGCTGTGTTCACACCATCCTCGATCGGTTCGTTCGGCCCTGAGACTCCGCATCAGAACACTCCTCAGGACACGCTCCAGAGGCCTCGTTCGATGTACGGCGTGACCAAGGTGGCCACCGAGTTGCTGAGTGACTATTATCACACCAAATACGGTGTGGACACCCGTTCGGTAAGGTTCCCTGGACTTATCTCCAATGTGACACTTCCTGGAGGCGGCACGACAGACTATGCCGTTGAGATCTACTATGCGGCAGTAAAAGGCGAAGAGTTTGTCTGCCCTATCGCGGCCGGGACATTCATGGACATGATGTACATGCCTGACGCGCTGAAGGCCGCCGTGGACATCATGAACGCGGATCCTTCCAAGCTGAAACACCGCAACTCGTTCAACATCGCCTCCATGAGCTTTGATCCGGAGATTATCTACCACAAGATTCAGGAACATATTCCTGGATTCAAGATGCGCTATGAGGTGGATCCGGTACGTCAGGCGATCGCTGACTCTTGGCCGGACAAGATGGATGATTCCTGCGCCCGCGAGGAGTGGGGATGGACACCGTCCTATGATCTGGAGACCATGACCGTGGACATGATCGACGCCCTCAAGAAGAAACTTCTCTAAAAAAGGATTCTATTATAAAGGATCAAGGACTGGCCTTCGGGTCAGTCCTTATTTTTTACCGGCTTTCCGTGCGGCTTTTCTGGCTTTCTGTTTTTCGTAACGAGCCTTGTAGCGTTCAAGCATCCTCTCTTCCTTAGCACGACGTTTCTCCATCGCCTTCAATGTCTTGAGGGTCCTCTGACGCTTCTTCTTCAACGCTTTCACCTCCTTGGCCTTAGCCTTGGCGGCATCACGGGCGTCAAGTTCAGCCCATCTGGCCTCCTTGGCCGCCTGACGATCTTTCCGCGCCTTCTCTCTCTCAGCCTTTTTGCGTTCTTGCTCAGCCTTCTTTATGGCCGAAGGATCATTGGCCAATGAATCGGCCTTGCTGACCGACAACGAATCTGAAACCACAAGGCTGTCCTGTCGCGCCAAAGAATCACGGCTGGCAAGGCTGTCTCTCAGAGCCAGACTGTCGGCACGGGCAAGGCTGTCCGCCAAAGCAAGGCTGTCGGCGGCGGCAACGATCCTAAGGCTGTCGGCAATCCTGGCAGCCTCAGCCTTGCGCTCGGCCTCAAGCCTTCTGCGCTCAGCGTTACGGACCCGTTTCAAGGAATCCTGTCTGGCCAGCATCTTATAGACGCTGTTCATGTGGCCCGGGAAGTAGATGTCCGTCTGCGCGAATTCGGCTCTCGGCACATTCTCATAGACTTTCCTCTGGGACTCTCGCGGCTTATATGGCGTGATGTCCTCCGGTCCCTTGGGACGTTTGTCCGGCTGCCAGTCGAATCCCTTCAGAATCTTCTCGTCCTTTTTCATCTGGACGACCGGGTAGGCATCTGTCTTCACGGCATCGAAGTAGTTCAAGTCCTGAATATTACCGTCCTTCAATGTCGCGGTCAACATCTTTGACTCGAACTTGTTGACGGTGGCCAGACTTCCGTTCTCCTCGATGTAGAAGACTCCGGACGCGCCACCCATCGAGTCGAACCGCCTCAACGCACCGGTACTGTCAAAGTATGCCATCATCTCTGTTCCACGGATCTGGTCATAGGACAAGGTGTCCTCCTGCACTATTATAAAGGCATTGGACATCAAGCTGGCGCGGTCAATGGACCGGTTCTTGACAATGACGGTTATACTGTCGGCACTGTACTGCCGCTTGATCTCATTCCAGACAATCGGGTTTTCATACAACCTTATCAAAGAGTCAAGATCCGTGTAGGCAAGAGAGTCGCATGCGACCTGCATGTCGTTACGGAACACCTTGACGTTACGTATGCCATAGATGAAACTGATCTTCGTGGAATCCTTGGGGGCCAAAGACAAAGAGTCAGTGGGAACATGCAGGGAATCACCCGGCACGGTAAGGGAATCCGTAGGGACGGTCAGGGAATCCGTAGGGACGGTAAAGGAATCACCCGGCACGGTCAGGGAATCCGTAGGGACGGTAAGGGAATCCGGTGATTGCGGATTGGTCACTTCGGCAGGCTCAGTGACCGAAACAGGTTCAGTGACCGCGGAAAGGGTCTTCGCCGCCAGACTGTCGCTTGGAACACGTACAGTGTCGGGCGACGTTTTCAGGGTGTCCGGCAATTGGAACCGTGGAGGAGCATATTCAATGACATCATCCCATGGAGCGGGAAGGCCTTGACGGCCTTTCGTCACAGGATCGCCGATCATCGCGTCACCTGACAGTTTTCCGGATTTCGAGATCGCCTTTCCTCCTGAATTATCACCTGTCTTTCCAGCCGTTGTTCCCGCCGTCTTTCCTGTAGCCGTTCCAGTTGCCTTGCCAGCCGGTTTCCCGGTCGGTTTTCCACCTGGCTTGACAGCGGAGGCGCCTCTGTCGGAGGCTCCGGCGGCGTTAGGGTCTTCCTCTTCCCGCTTCTTGCGGGCCTCTTCGGCCGCGGCCTTGGCTGCCTCGTAGGCCTTGCGACGGTACTCCGTGACAGGATCCACGTTTATCTCTTTCAGACGGCTTGCCGAATTGGAAATCTCCGATGAATCCACATCACATTTCGGTATGGAGCGCAGAATCAATGTGTCCGCACCGATGTAAGCTGTATCTCTCTTTTCCCCTTGCTCGCTGATCGCTATCACAGCCGGCTCACGGGTCAACTTTATGAATGACAAGGAATCTATATACTGCACATAACCGGCCACCGCGGCCACATTGCGAGTCGTGTCAAGCAGTTCCACATGGCCAAACATCTCCACATTGTTCGGAACCCGGTAATATACCAAGGTGTCAGCCCATGCCTCCTGGTTCTCGGTAAGAATATGCACGTTCCTGAAGAACGTGAACTTTTCCAAAGTCCGCTCGTAAAAACCGGCCTGAGAAGAAAGCATGTTGTTGTCCCTCCATGCGTTGGTGCCGGTTCCGAAAGTGGCTACGTTCGTGCCTGTGTTGTAGTCCAGATCATCAGTCTTCACGAATATCGAGTCAGTGTACATGTTGACGTTGTTCGTGAAACTGAACGTCTTGAGCTTGGAATAGTAATGGCCGTCATCGCTCTCGATGATCTGGCCGTCCTTGTCGCGCAAGGCACCGCCGTTCCTGAACACGGCCACACTGTCCTTGGTGTTATAGTCCAGGTCAGTGGTACGCAGGGTGTTCCCGTCCTTGTCCCTAAGCTGGACCAGCGCGCCTCTGAACTGAGCGAGGTTCTGGTCGATGAGATAGTCGAGGCTCTCGCTGCTGAGCACTGTGTTGTTCTGAATGATCTGGACGTTGCCGAAAGCGTTTATAACATTCTGGTTGACATTCCACAAGGCGGTGTCGCAGATCAGAAGAGTTGAATTGTGCTCGAATCTGGCATGTCCCAAAGCCTTCCTGTAGCTCTGGCCATATTCCTCGACCTGCTGAAGCTCATCACATCCCAGCAGGCGCACAAGACTGTCCTTCTGCTCGGTGTTCTGGGCGAAAAGGCCGAACGAAACCAGCAGAAGGATTAATGAATATGCCAGACGTCTCGCAAGCATCAGTCTTCAGAGAACTTTGAAGCCCAACCCGGACGACGGAACTCGCACTCCTTGAACATCGGGTCGATGACAATGTGGGTCTCCTTGATCTTGCCGGCGAGGAAGTCATCGATGGCCTTCATCTGCTTGTCTTGACGGACTTGCTCCTGAAGCTGGCTGAAATCCTCCTCAAACGACGCAGTGTGGGCCGGAATGATCTTGTCAACACGGATGATCTTGTAGATGGTCTTTCCAACGACATAGTCTTTGACCTGATCCTGACGGCCATCATTGTCAGTGGACTCCACAGGCTCGGAGATCTCGCCCTCCTTCAAGTCCTTGATGGCCAGATAGTCCTCCGGCTTGAGCTGGTCAATCTCGAAATATGCCGAGCCGGTGTTCGGATCGGACATCTGACCGCCGTTGGTCCTGGTGGCCGGATCCTGTGAGTAGAAGTTCGCCGCCATCTGGAACGTCACGGCGTTATTGTTGATCTCGGTACGGAGGCTGTCCAGAGTCTTGAACGCCTTATCCCTGTCGTCATCAGTGTATTTAGGCTTCATCAGAATGTGGCGGGCGTTGAACATGTCGCCTTTCTTCTCGATGACCTCGATGATGTGGAATCCGTCAGGAGTTTCGACAATCTGCGAGATAACACCCGGCTTCAAAGCCATAGCGGCGTCTGAAAACACAGGCCAGAAGATTGACTTCGAGGCCATTCCAAGCTCGCCACCCTTACGGGCGCTACCCGGATCCTCCGAATATATTCGAGCAAGAGTGGAGAACTTCTCTCCGTTGATGATCCTCTCGCGGAGGTCCAGCAACTTCTCGCGCACGGCCATGTTCGCGGCCTCGCGGTCCGGATAACGGCAGATCTGACTGAGCTGGTACTTGATAGGAACTATCGGAAGGTTCTTGGTGTCAACCGTGTCAAGATATTCCTTTACATCATAAGGTGTCATCTCCGGGATCTTCTTCATGATCTCCTGCTGGGCCTGCTGTGTGAGGCTCATGTCCTCGTACTGCTTGCGCCATTCCTGACGGAGGCGGTAGAGAGGCTTGCCGAAATATTCCTCAACCTTGTCCTCGCCGCCGAGGTAGGTCAGCATCCTGTCCGCCTGCTGGGAAAGGCTTCCCTCAACCATGTCCTGATTGACCGTGAGAGAGTCGATCCTGGCCTGCATCAGGAATATCTTCGATTCGAGAATCGATTCCAGCACCTCGCAGCGGACATTCCTGTCTGATGAAAAGCCCTGGGCGCTGCGGTCCTTGACCGCCCCTTCGATGTCGGAGATCATGATCGCCTCGTTGCCGACAACGGCGACGGTCTTGTCAACGTACTTGTATTTCTGGGCAGAAGCCATCGCGCAGGTCGCTGCGAGGGCGAAGATGGTGATTGCTGTTTTCTTTATCATTTCGAATATATTTCAAAATTCTCCTTAACCTTGGCGTCTTCTATCAAGTCCCGTTCCAAACCGGCCAGGAGCTCGTGCTTTCTTCCGCTGATGATGATGTCCTTTATCCTGTCCTCACAGTATTCCACCGGAGCGATCTCCCCGGCCCTCCGGTAATCCACTATGAACGCGACAGAGATGTTGGCATCCCCGTCCGGCATCTCTATGAAGTTGCCGCTACGCTGTGAGAGCATCTGAACATAGTCCACACCGAACTCGGCGGCCAGTTTCACCGCGTCTATCCAGCCATTGGAATAGTCATGGTAACGCTGGGTCGAATTGAAGGCGATGCTGTCAGCGGCCACCACGTCCTCAACCTTGTCCGAAGACATCAGCTTCTTGATCTTCTGAAGATTCGGAGAATCTTTCGGAATATTCATAAAACGGGCTTTGAGGATCGGCCGCTCCAGCTTGAAGGACTCTTTGTGGGAGCCATAATATTCATCAATCTGCTTTTTTGAGACGGTGGTGTCGAGGCGCTCGTTGATGTAGCGCTGCTCGTAGCGGTACCGCAGAAGCGACTGGCGGTAGGCCTCAAGCTCCTTCGAGACATCCTTTTCCTCCTTGGAGAGACGCTGCTGGGCTATGTCGAGGAAAGCCTTGTCCTTCACCCACGAGTTGATGTAGAGGTTCGCAAGGTTCACGCTGTCCTCCGGAGACGTGCCCTTGGGGATCACATCGTCCAGTTCCGAGCGATAGAGTTTATGGTCTCCCAGCCTGGCGACAACCTCCCCGTCGTGAATCAGCGAGGATATTGCCTTGCAGGACGGAAGGGCGGCAACGGCGACGGCCATCATGAATATGCGGAACCTCCTGAGCATCATTGATTAGCGGGAATAGTTAGGGGCTTCCTTGGTGATGGTCACATCGTGTGGGTGGCTCTCAAGGAAGCCGGCGTTGGTGATGCGCACGAACTGGGCGTTCCTGAGTTCCTCGACAGTATGCGCTCCGCAGTAGCCCATTCCGGCCCTGAGTCCGCCGACAAGCTGATAGACAACCTCTGAGACGGTCCCCTTGTAAGGCACCTGGGCCACGATTCCTTCTGGTACGAGCTTCTTGATGTCGGACTCCATGTCCTGGAAATACCTGTCCTTCGAGCCTTGCTCCATCGCTTCGAGGGATCCCATTCCGCGGTAGGACTTGAAGCGGCGGCCGTTCATGATGATTGTCTCGCCTGGGGATTCCTCCGTTCCGGCGAGCAGGGAGCCTGCCATGATGGTGCTGGCACCGGCGGCAAGCGCCTTGACGATGTCTCCTGAATATCTTATACCGCCGTCAGCGATCACAGGCACGCCCGTTCCCTTGAGGGCATATGCGGCCTCCATTACGGCCGTCAGCTGCGGCACGCCGATTCCGGCGATGATTCTCGTGGTGCAGATCGAGCCCGGGCCGATTCCGACCTTCACGGCCTTGACTCCGGCATCGGCGAGAGCCTTGGCACCGGCGGCGGTGGCGACGTTTCCGGCTATGATCTGGAAATCCTTATAGGCGTCGCAGGCCTTCTTGATCATCCTGAGCACACCTTCGGAGTGTCCGTGGGCGGTGTCGAGGACAACAGCGTCGGCTCCGGCGTCGATCAGAAGACCGATCCTGTCGAGCGTGTCGGACTTGATTCCGGCGGCGGCGGCGACGAGGAGGCGGCCCTTGCTGTCCTTGGAGGCGATAGGGTTGTCCTTGATCTTCATAAGGTCCTTGTAGGTGATCAGGCCGACGAGCTTGCCGTCATTATCAACAACAGGAAGCTTCTCGACCTTGCTGTGCTGGAGGATCTTCGTGGCGTCGGCCAGGGTGATGCCCTTAGGCGCGGTCACGAGGTTCTCCTTTGTCATAACCTCGGAAATCGGCAGCTGCATATCCTCCTGGAACCTCAAGTCACGGTTAGTGACGATTCCGATGAGGAAGCCGTTGGCTTCCACGACAGGAATGCCGCCGATGTGATGCTTCTTCATCATCGCGAGGGCGTTGCCGACATTCGCGTCCGGGCTGATCGTCACAGGATCGTAGATCATTCCGTTCTCAGCCCTCTTCACGTGACGCACCTGCTCGCACTGCTGCTCGATGGTCATATTCTTGTGAATCACACCGATACCACCGGCCCTCGCCATCGCTATGGCAAGATCGGCTTCTGTGACTGTGTCCATCGCGGCCGACACGATCGGGGTGTGGAGCTTGATGTCAGTCGTGAAATTTGTTGTGACGTCCACGTCACGAGGAAGTACATCGGAATGTGCCGGAACCAGCAAAACGTCATCGAAGGTGAGGCCTTCAGGAATCTCTCGGTTTACAAACTTCGCCATTGTAATCAAATAAATTTGACAAATATAAGAATTTTCACGCAATAGTTGGCTTGGCCGGAGGGTTGTTCTGCCTCTATGGCCTCAAAAAATTCGGCTTCCGGCCCGACAGCCGGCCTTCCGGCAAGCGAAAGTTGTGCCAGCCGATTAATCAAGGCTTTGAATATAAACGGCCTTGCCACGTGTCCCGTTCCTCAAGACGTTTGTCCAGAAGGCGGAGGATCTCGAAGTTTCGGACGAGTCCCCAAGGGGTGTCGTTCACGAAGCGGGGCGGGACCTCGCCGGCGACCCGTTCGATGTAAAGGTCGGGGCGCAGGCGTTCGAGGATGTCGATGACAAAGTCAAGATATTCATCAAGACCGGGACGGTAGAAGGCTGAGGGGTCGGCGGCATATTCCTTTTCCATCACTGTGCCTCTGACGATCTGGAGCTGGTGGAATTTGACGGAGCGCAGCGGGAGGGAGGAGATAAGGCCGCATTGGTCGAGGAGCATCTCTCTGGTCTCGCCGGGGAGGCCGAGAATGAAGTGGGCTCCGGTGTCGATGCCTCTTTCGGCGGTCATTTCCACGGCTTTGCGGGCGCACTCGAAGCTGTGGCCGCGGTTGATGTGGCGCAGGGTGCTGTCGTGGCAGGACTCGATGCCGTACTCTACCACCACTATGGGGGCGGTGAGGGTATCCGGAACCGGGGCCTGGACAGTCGGTCCCGGAGCCTGCCGAAGGGATCTTTGCCACCCTGAAAGGACACGCCCCGACGCCAAGCCAGCCAGATAGTCCAGCTTCTTCTCATCGACACAATCCGGACGCGTGCCGATCACGATCCCCACCACCTCCGGATGGCTCAGGACCTCCTCATAAAGAGCCTTCAACCGATCCAACGGACCGTATGTGTTTGAATATGCCTGGAAATATGCCAGGTAGTGCCTCGCCCTCGGATATCGCACCTTTTGGAACTCTATTCCTTCGTCAATCTGTGTCAGAAGCGGCTTCCCCGGAGTACTGTAACCAGGATGGAAAGCGGCGTTGTCGCAGTAGGTACACCCTCCCCGCCCCACGGTTCCGTCCCGGTTAGGGCACGAGAACCCTGCGTCCAGAACAAGTTTCTGGAGCCGCTCACCGTACCTGCGGCGGTAATAACCCACGAACGAATTGTATCTTTTCCCTTCTGAAAAACCAAACATAATGCAGCCGTTACTCCTTCTTCCGATTCACCTTTCCTTCGCGTCCTCTTCAGTTCCACGTTCAATTGTGATTGTCCTATTCCGGGCATTCGGTTTTCAAAGAAATCCATTAAGGAGAACTCCTGTTCCACGTCCGGATGTGATTGCCCTATCCCCTTTTCCCGACACGCGTCACCGAAAAGTACGACATATTCCTTGCAAAACTAATGAATTGTGAATATTTTTACAAGTTGGATCCGTCATTGGTTCCGGAAAGAGAAGGTTTTTGATTGGTTTGAACCACGAAAGGGCATTTCAAGCAGAACAGTTTATTGATTATAAACAGATGTCGATATGAACATATTCCTGAAAATTTTGTCTTCGGCGGCCGCGGTCGCTCTGTCATTCTATTGTGCCGCCTCAGCGCAGGAAGCCCCTAAGAAATGGGCTATGGTTGAGTTTTCCGCCAACTTTATGCGCGAGGCACCGGACTACGCCGCCGAGCTTGGAGACCAGGCGTTGATGGGGACGGTGGTCGAGGTCCTGGATAAGTCAAGCTACTGGGTCAAGATAAAGAGTCCGGAGCCTTACACGGCCTGGGTCAACGAGATGGGGCTCGTGCCGATGAGCGAGGAAGAGCTTCAGGACTACCTTGAGGCTCCGAAATACATCTGCACAGCGGCTTTCTCACACATTTACGAGGAGCCTTCGATGGATTCCAGGATTGTCTCCGATTTCGTGCTCGGAGACATCGTGAGAATCATGTACAGTGTCAGGACGCATGCCGGAGGACGTTACAAAGGCTATGAGGAGGGGCAGGCGGTTCTGAAGAAGAAGTTTGTCGGAGTCGTGCTGCCGTCAGGCAAGACCGGTTATGTTCCCGCTAAAGATGTCGCGGTGTTCTACAAATGGGCCAAAGACCGCAAGGACAGAACCATGGCCGGGAATGATTTCAGGCAGGATCTTCTGACCACGGGTTACAGGTTCCTCGGCGTACCGTACATGTGGGGCGGCACGTCCATCAAGAACGTGGACTGCAGCGGATTCACCCGCAGCGTATATTTCGCCAACGGAGTGCTCCTTCCGCGCAACGCCTCCCAACAGGCAAGGATCGGAGAGGATGTGGGAATATTCAAGGACAACGGGGATGTTGACTGGAGCGGTCTGCTTCCTGGCGACCTTCTGTTCTGGGGCAAGGCCGCAACCGACACCACCAGGGAGCGGATCACGCACGTGGGGATGTACATCGGTGACGGCAAGTTCATCCACTCCGCCCAGGTCGTGCGTGTCAACTCATTGGATTCCAGCGCTGCCGATTTCTACAACCGCAAGCCTGTCCGCGCCCGCCGCATCGTCGGCCACATAGACGCCGATGGCTCCGGAATCATCTCCACCTTACGCAGCCCGTCCTACTTTCCGCGGAATTAGTGCGGTCACAGCCCGTAAGCGACACCCGCATTGTCG
>ERZ1035006.1422-NODE-1422-length-15827-cov-4.902168_pt1 | contig 15827 bp, 11 predicted proteins | sample MGYA00520694_ERZ1035006 | MGnify/ENA primary metagenome ERZ1035006 (study PRJEB33766, sample SAMN09781746) | gut metagenome | biome: gut microbiome | host: Homo sapiens | place: Madagascar | study: EMG produced TPA metagenomics assembly of the PRJNA485056 data... | reverse complement strand
TAAATAACTATTCGTTATTTATATTTGCTATTTATAAAATTTCGCCATAAACTTCCCCTCAACACGAAAGAAACTCGTGACACTCGACAAACGCATTTGCCGATCTCATTCGTGCAAATTGCATGACAATCGCTTTTTGTAAGGAAGTCCCCATGGCAACCGTTTTTATCGTCAACTCCGGCATCCGCGCACAAGGCAAAAGCGGACTGCTCAATGCCGAAATGACACACTTGGCGCAAGCCGCATTTCAAGACGCCGGTCACACGGTTCTGACGACCGATCTCAACGACGAATGGGTTTTGGAAGAAGAACTCGACAAGGTTTTGGCCGCCGACCTGATTTTGGTTCAAACGCCGATTTGGGCAATGTCCACGCCCTGGCACTACACCAAGTGGCAGGACATCGTTTTAACGCATCCCAAGGTTTGCGGCACCGACGGCAGAACCCGCACGGATCCCAAGCGCAAGTACGGTTCGGGCGGCTTTTTGACCGACAAGCTCTATTGGTTGAGCACCACGTGGAATGCCCCGAAAAAAGCTCTGGACGAGCCCGGCGAATTTTTCGATGCACGCGGTATCGAAGAAGTGCTGATGCCGTTGCACAAGCAATTCACTTACATGGGGATTGGACCGTTTATGCCGACCTTTGCCGTGCATGACGTCTACAAGAACCCGGCTATCGAAAGCGACTTGGCGCGCTGGCAGGAAACTTTAAAAGAAGCTGCCGAAAAACTTGCGAGCACAGTGCTGGCAAAGTCATAATTTCGCACGACAAACTCAGGCGAGTCGATTTGGACGAATCGACTCGCCCCTTCTCACCTTTTCAGTTTTGCACCATGGAAAGCATTCGCAATCTGCAATACCTCATTACCGTTGCCGACGAGCAAAGTTACAGTCGAGCCGCCGAACGCTTAGGCGTCTCGCAACCGACGCTTTCCAAGCAAATTAAAGAACTCGAAACCGAATTCGGACACGCGCTTTTTACCCGTACGACGCGCCGCGTCGAGCTCACGCCCAAGGGCGAAATGCTCTATGAGCGCGCCAAAAGTATCGTGACGCTCTACACTCAGGCCAAACGCGAAGCGCTTGAGCAAGACGTGCTTGTGGGCGACATTCGCATCACGCTTGCCGAAACGCCTGCCATCGCCTCTTTGATCGAAACGATCAAACGCATCCGACAACAGGCCCCACGCGTGCGCGTTCACTTGGTGAGCGCCGCCGAAGACATTGCCAAACACGATTTGCAAACGGGAGAAGCCGACTTTGCCGTTTTTGTCGGCAATGCCGATACAAACAACTTTGCCACGATGAAATTGCACCAAAAGGTGCATTGGGGGCTGCTGACGAAGGCCGACGGAGCGCTTTCGGACAAAACGTTTGTGCGTGCGCGCGATCTCATTGATTTACCGATATTTATTTCGGAGCAATCGTGTCGCCGCAACGAATTTTCCGCCTGGTTCGGCCCCGTATGGGACGACATTGTCATCACGGGCTCTTACACGCTTGTTTTCAATGCTTCTCTACTGGCCAGAGAAGGCATTGCACACGTCTTGTGTTTGGATAACATCATTACGGGATTGGACGAAATCGGACTGAAGTGGGTGCCTCTAAAGCCCCAACTGACGGCCGAAGTGACGGCCGCATGGGACAAAAACCGTACGTTCAGCCCGGTAGCGCGCCTGTTTTTGTCCGTCTGGCAGCAAGTGCAGCAAGAGTTCGACAACGCACGTTAACGTCGTGTTTGTTGCATTTTCTCGCAAAGTTCGCTTGCTCGAAATGTTTTCTTACGACACACTGCACCGTAATCTGAGAAAATTTCAACACTTAAATCCTTTCTTTGCTGTGAGAAAACGATGCTTTCCAAGAAATTCACGACCGCCCTTTCCGTTCTCGTTATGTCTGTCGGCTTTGCCGCGCATGCCGCCGATGTCGATTCGCTCAAAGAACGGGCCGAACAAGGCGACGCACAAGCTCAGTACGAATTGGGACTGATGTACCAAAACGGAGAAGGGTCGCTGAAAGCCGACACGCAAGCAGCCATCGACTGGCTCACGCAATCGGCTAAAAACGGTTTGGAAAAAGCCGACAAGGCCTTAAACGACCTTTACGCCAATCGCGACAATATTGCCGACGTCATTCAAAGCAATGCCGATAAGGCGGGCGACCTGTTCGATCAAGGGGTGGCCGCCGGCAAAGATCTTTGGAACCAGATGATGAATTCGGGCGTGGCCAAAGACACCGAAAAAGCCGTCGACTGGATTACCAAGGCTGCCGTTGCGGGCAATGCCGCCGCACAAAACAAATTGGGCGAAATGTATTGGGAGGGCACCGGCGTCAAGCAAGACAAGAAAGCGGCCGCTTCCTGGTTTAAGAAAGCGTGCGACAACGGCAACACCGACGGTTGCACCAACTATCGCAAAACGACCGAACGCAGTTTCTGAGTTCTTCGTGTTTTTACTTGATTTCTCCACGCGTCCCGTCTCGAATTTCGTGCGGGACGCGTTCGCTTTCGCGCTAGAATAAGGCGAATATTTTTTGTCACCCTTTTTTAGTCAATTGGTTCATGTCCGATAAAGCACATACCACGGTCTACCGCAAGGATTACCGTCCCTATACGCACTCCATCGATTCGGTGTCCTTGGATTTTGTTTTGGATCCCGAATCCACCGTTGTCACCAACCGCATGATGGTCACGCCCCTGCGAGGTGCCGCCACCACCGACTTGGTGTTGGATGCCGACGAAATTTTCTTTGAAAAGCTTTTGATCGACGGCCAAGCCGCCGCAGCCGATCGCTACGAAGTCAGCCCCAAGCGTCTGATCGTCAAGCGCGTTTCTCAGCAGTGTGAGATCACGATCATCAATCGCTTCAGCCCGCAAGCCAATACGGCACTGTCGGGCGTCTACATGAGTAACGGCGCATTCATGAGTCAGTGCGAAGCCCAAGGCTTTCGCCGTATCACCTACTGGCCCGACCGCCCGGACGTGATGAGTCTGTTTACCGTAACGATTCACGCCGACAAAACCCAATATCCCGTTTTGCTCAGTAACGGCAACCTGATCGATTCGGGCGACGAGGTCGAAAACCGCCACTGGGTGCGTTGGCAGGATCCCTTTAAAAAGCCCTGCTACCTCTTTGCCCTGGTTGCCGGCAATCTTGCCAATCGCTCTGAAAAGTTCAAGCTTGCCGACGGTCGCGAAGCGCTTTTGGAAGTCTGGACTGAAGCCAAGAACTACGAGCGCAGCGCCCATGCACTGGAAAGTCTTAAAAACGCCGTGCGTTGGGACGAACAGCGTTTCGGCCTTGAATTGGATTTGGACCGCTTTATGATCGTGGCTACCGACGACTTTAACTTCGGTGCCATGGAAAACAAGGGCTTGAACATCTTCAATTCCCGTTACGTGATGGCCTCTCCCGAAATCGCCACTGATGTCGACTACGAAGCCATCGAAAGCGTGGTGGGTCACGAATACTTCCACAACTGGACAGGCGATCGCGTCACGTTGCGCGACTGGTTCCAGTTGACACTCAAAGAAGGTTTGACCGTTTTCCGCGATCAGGAATTCTCCATGGACATGGCCGGTTCCGACTCGGGTCGCGCCGTCAAGCGCATTCGCGACGTACGCGCACTGCGCACGGCACAGTTCCCCGAAGATGCCGGTCCCATGGCACACCCCATTCGCCCGGAAAGTTACGAAGAAATCAATAATTTCTACACGATGACCGTGTATGAAAAGGGTGCCGAAGTCATTCGCATGCTTCAGACCATGTTGGGCAAGGACGGCTTTGCCAAAGGTTTGAAGCTTTATATCGAACGCCACGACGGCTCTGCAGTCACGTGCGACGACTTTATCCGCGCTATGGCCGACGCCAACGACACGGACTTGTCGCACTTTGCTCTGTGGTGGTCTCAAGCGGGTACGCCTCGCGTGACGGTGACGACTTCGTACGATCCGGTAGCGCAGACCTTTACGGTGCAAGCTTCGCAAACGACACCCGCCACGCCGGGGCAAAGGCATAAAGACCCCGTGGTCATTCCTATCACGGTGGGCTTGCTCGGCCAAGACGGTAAGGACATGGAGCTGACGATTGCCGGCGACGATACGCCCGCTCAAACGAGTCGTACGCTGATTTTGGCGACCGACTCCGACAGTTGGACCTTTACCGGCATTTCCGAAAACCCCGTGATTTCCATCGGCCGCAACTTCTCGGCACCGGTCATTTTCGACTACAGCTACACACGCGACGAATTGCGCTTCTTGGCCATGCACGATTCGGACGCCTTTAACCGTGCCGAAGCCTTCGAGCGTTTGGCCTTGGACGTGTTAAACGAAGTCGCCGATCAGTTCGAACTCGGGATGACGGCTGACGTTTCCGACGATTTGATGGATGCCTTTATCGGCATTCTTGCCAACGAAAACCTTTCGCCCATGTACCGCGCCGCCGTTTTGCAGTTGCCGAGCGAAAACTCCATTGCCCGTCGCCGTGCTTTAATCAATCCGGACAGTGTTCGTCGTGCACGTCACTTCGTTATGGAAGCCATCGGCAAGCGCTTTAGTCAGGATCTTGCCACCGTCTTTATGCGCAATATCGCCCCCTTGGGCTTTGTGGCGAGCCATGAAGAAGCGGGCAAGCGCGCGCTCAAAAACCTCGCATTGGTGTACTGGATGGCCGGCGGCAACGCCAAGGCTCTGTTGTCCACTCGCGATCAGTTCGACTCGGCCGACAACCTCACCGACCGTTTGGCTGCGTTGACCGCGATTGTCAACACGCAGTCTCCGGCCAAGATCGACGTTTTGAATGCTGCAGGACAAATGTGGGCCGACGAACCCTTGTTGATCAACAAGTGGTTTACGGTACAGGCAACCGCTGTTGCATTCCCGGGCGAGTGCCCGGTGGTGGATCGCATTAAGATGCTCACGCAGTACGACATCTTCTCCTGGGCCAATCCCAATAACGTCTATGCGTTGATTTTGCAGTTCTGCAACAACAACCCGTCCGAATTCCACAAAACCGACGGTTCGGGCTATGCGTTCTGGACGGAAACGGTGCTGAAACTCGATGCCATCAATCCGCACGTCGCCGCTCGTCTGGCGCGTTGTTTGGACAACTGGCGCCGCTATACCCCGGATCGCGCCCGCATGATGTATGCCGCTTTAAAGAAGGTTGCCGAAACCGAAAACCTCTCCAAGGGTGTACGTGAAATCGTCTTGAAAGCATTGAAGAACAACTAATCGTTTGGAGCATCGATTCATTATGCAATATCAGTCTTTATCGCAGTGGCTGGAAAACGAACAGCAGGAATACGGCATGCCGGCCGAGTTGGCAAAACTCGTCACGGGGGTTTCCGACATCTGCAAAGAAATCAGCTATGAAGTTTCCAAGGGCGCCTTGGCCGGTGTCTTGGGCATGGCCGGCACCGAAAACGTTCAAGGCGAAGACCAGAAGAAATTGGACGTCATCTCCAACGATTTGATGGTCAAGGGCGTGTTTGCCACCGACGTCGTCGCCGCTTGCGCAAGCGAAGAAATGGATCACAGCCTTTTGCCCGAAGACACTTCCAAGCGCCGCCCCTATTTGATCTGCTTTGATCCGTTGGACGGCTCTAGCAACATCGACATCAACGTTTCGATCGGCACCATTTTCTCGATTCTGCCCAATCCACACGAAGATGCCACGGCGCCCACCGACGCCGACTTCCTGCAGTCGGGCTCTCGCCAGGTCTGCGCCGGCTACGTCATCTACGGGCCGCAAACGCAGTTGGTGATGACTTTAGGGCGCGGTGTGGTGATGTTTACGCTCGATCCCGACACCGACAGCTATGTGTTGACCACGCCTGTCGTATCGGTACCCGAAGCAGCCAAGGAATTTGCCATCAACTGCTCGAACATGCGACACTGGGAAGAACCGGTCAAGCGCTACATCGCCGAACTTTTGGAAGGCACCACGGGTGTGCGCGGCAAGGATTTCAATATGCGCTGGATTGCCGCCATGGTGGCCGAAGTACATCGCATTTTGTGCCGCGGCGGTATCTTCATGTACCCCAAGGACAATCGTGATCCCTCAAAGCCCGGCAAACTTCGTTTGATGTATGAAGCCAACCCCATGAGCTTTTTGATGGAACAGGCCGGTGCTGCCGCGACCAACGGACACGAACGCATCCTTGAAATCACGCCTGAAAAACTGCATCAACGCGTTGCCGTTTTCTTGGGTGCCAAAGAAGAAGTCGAGCGCGTGACGTCATATCACGCGCTCTGATCGGAAAATCGAATTTTAGGTTCTTCTTCGCGAACTTAAGCGGAGAAGAACTTCTTCAAAATCCCCTGCTTGGGTTGCTCGTCTTTGACATCGGGCGTCTCGGCGGGGGTATTTGTTTGGGCCAATGCCGGCGTTTCGACCGCGACTTCGACTGTCTTGGCAACTTCGACGGTCGGCTCGGGCCTGGGTTCGGGTTTGACTTCGTTCTTTTCTTCAACCGAAGAACTCAAAAAGCCGAAAAAGCCTTTCTTTTGCGGTTGCGGCGGTTCTTCCGCCACAGGAATCACACCCACTTGATCGGCCATCTTGACGACCGTCTTTTCCAAACGATCGATTGTTTTTTCCAAAGCGGCAATGCGCGCATCGGTGTCGGTCGTAGACTTTTCGGTCGTTGCCTTCGTCTGTTGCACAGCTTCCAAAAGCTTGGTTTGAAAAGCTTGGAATTCGCCCTGCATGGCGGTCTTCACCTGTTCGATGCGAGAGACTTCAGCATGGTCGGCCAAGTTTTTATTAGCACTGGCTTCCTTATAGGCGCGACGAATTTCGACCAAGGTGGAGGCTTGCTGCATCAAAGCCCAAACGATGCCCACGCACCACAGTACGCCCAAAACCACCAACAGAATCAACCCCAAGGGCGCCTCGGTAGACTTAAACAGCAGGTTCACGGGGACCGGTGCCGTAATCCCCTGCCAATTGAGGATCAAGAAGATCGCGGCAAAAATACTCAGCAAAACCAAGACAACGGTGCGTACTGTCATCATTGAAAACTCCGATACAAACGACAAAGAGCTACGAATCGAAACCTCTGTCCGATTCGCTCGTCATTTTTTAGTCATTATAGACGCCGATGCAGTGCAATATAGACATGAATTTTTTACAAGTTGTATGCCTAAATTCAAATCCTTCGAGAACAACAAAACTCGGCCATTCGACTGCGACTCTACAATATCCGCGGGCTATTTTTTCTAGGCGATTTCTCCTAGGCAGTGATACACTTTGAGATTGACCGAAATTTGTTTCGAGATGCCGACTTTGTGGCGTCTTTTGACCGAATAACCGTTAAGGAGCGTTATCGTGAAGACAGATCCCCGTTTCCCCCGTTTGCATATCGTCGATCATCCTCTCGTGCAGCACAAGCTGTCGATCATGCGTCAGAAAGAAACGAGTACCAACGTATTTCGTCAGCTTTTGCACGAAATCACGATGCTGATGGGTTACGAACTGACCCGCGATCTGCCGATCACGCACCGCAAAATCGAAACACCCTTGTGCACGATGCAGGCCCCGACCTTGGCGGGCAAAAAGCAGGTGATCGTGCCGGTGTTGCGCGCCGGTCTCGGCATGAGCGACAGCCTTCTGTCTTTGATGCCCTCGGCTCGTGTGGGTCACATCGGGTTGTATCGCGACGAAAACAAGCAACCGGTGGAATACTTGGTGCGTTTGCCCGATACGACCGATCGCATCTTCATCGTTTGCGACCCGATGTTGGCTACCGGCAATTCCGCAGCGCACGCCGTCGAAGTTTTGAAAAAGCGCGGCGTACCGTCTGATTGCATCCGCTTCTTGGCTCTGGTAGCCGCGCCCGAAGGTGTGGAAGTCTTCCAGAAGGCCAACCCGGACGTCGACGTTTATGTCGCAAGCCTGGATGAAAAGCTCGATGAAAAGGCCTATATCGTTCCTGGCTTGGGCGATGCGGGCGATCGTTTGTTCGGAACGAAATAAGTCGCCTGACGGCTTTCAGCAAAAACGGCATGCCGGAACAAAGCATGCCGTTTTTTCTTACCCTAAAAAAGTGAAAAGACGCAGGTTGCTGTGAAATTCCTGCGCCTTTTCGGGGCTTTGCCGGACTTGGGAGAAGCTCTCCCAAGCTCGGTCAAAATCGGTTTTTTGGCAATCGTATTGTCTTACATACCGGCAGCGGCACCTGCGGTTTGAATCGACTTGATGATGCCCGGACTCAAGAAGTAGCACATCACCGGGATAACGATCACTGCAACAAGGTTCAACCAGATACCGGCACGAATCATGTCCTGAATCTTGATACGGCCCGTACCGAACACCATGGCGTTGGGAGGCGTTCCCACCGGCATCATGAAGGCGCAGCTGGCACCGATCGTGGCACAGATCAAAAGCGCTTCAGGATGCATGTTCAACGAGTTGGCAACAGCTGCGACCAAGGGCATCAACGTTGCGGCCAAAGCGGTATTGGACGTAAATTCGGAGACAAACACTGCCAGGGTCGTCACGCCGCCGAGGATGCCCCAATCGGGCAAGGAACCCAGCGACATGGCTGCGGCACCCACGGCGTTGGCCGCACCGGTGCTTTGAATGGCTGCAGCCATCGACAAACCGCCGCCAAAAAGAACCAACACGTCCCAAGCGATGCCGCGAGAGGCACTCGCCCAATCCAAAGCGTGCACGCCTTTCTTCGAATCCACCGGGATCACAAAGAGCGAGATACCGGCGGCCATAGCGATCACGGTGTCGCTCATGGGTTTTAAGGGCTGCACGCCGGCAATTTCAATACCGCGCAACAGGGGCCCGAACACCCACAACAGGGCAGCTGCCACGAAGACGATCAGAACAGTCCATTCGCCGCGGGAGAGCTTACCGAGCTGACGCAGTTCGGTGGCAACCCATTCGCGACCGCCGGGCAATTCGTCGGGCTGTTCCTTAAAGAGGAAGTTCACCAAGATGAGATAAGTCAAAGCCAGCATCACGCCCATTGTGGGCACCGAGATCTTGAGCCAATCCAAGAAGCTCACCTGATCCCCGTAAGTCTGTTCCACGAAACGCACGAAAATACCGTTGGGCGGGGTACCGATCAAGGTCAAAATACCGCCGAGGCTGGCACCGTAAGCAATGGACAGGAGCAAACAGACACCGAAGTTGCGTTCTGCCTTGTCCATGGCCTGATTGCCGCGAGTGGAGCGTACCACGCCCATCACAGCCAAGGCAATCGGAAGCATCATGGCAGCAGTGGCGGTGTTACTCACCCAGGCAGACAAGAAGGCCGTGGCCAACATGATACCCAAAATAATCTGCTTGGGCTTGGTGCCGACTAAGCGAATCATCACCAAAGCGATGCGTCGATCCAGCCCCCAGCGAGCAATGGCGGCAGCGATCAAAAAGCCACCCAAGAAGAGGTAAATGGTTCCGCTAGAATAAGCCTTCAATGCTTCGGCAGCCGTGGTCACTTTAAAAAGCGGGAAAACCACAATCGGCAACAAAGCCGTCACGGCAATCGGCACGGGTTCCGTAAACCACCAGATCCCCATCCAAAACACGATGCCGATACAGGCACGTGCAGCATGGGTCAACTCTGCCGGCTGACCGTTGGCGGCCGTATAACTTTCGGGCAAAAGATAATAAAGACATAAAGCCACCAAGGGCCCCAAGATCAAGGGAATGATCTTGGTCTTGGGACTCATCGCGCCATCGCGAGCTCCGTCATGCGGCATGATTTCCTCCTTATTGAGGTAAGGCAGTCGCACCGTTTTTTTCGCTTAGGGCGGCGCATTGAACTGCTTGGGTTCATCCGAAATTCGAATCCGAAGATGCCCGTTTCTTAGAAAATTCGAGGCGAAATCTTTGGGGTCGAAAAATGTTAAGACTTCATTTCCGATTGATGTTAGTCAAGATAAAGCATAAGCTCAACACCTTTTGATAGGTGTTAACGCCTATCTTTTTTATTCATTTCTCGCATCGCGGAACGGTTTTGGAGGTGTGCGGGTAAGCCGCTAGGAGAGAATACCGTGCGATAGGCAAAACCTTCTAGCTCGATTTTTCTACTCTATGGCCAAAAGTCGAAGAAAAACTCTGTGCGGAGAATAAAAAAAATTTGCCCCGGAATCCTCTGAAGGAAACCGGGGCGAAATCTTTTAGACCTTAGGGGTTGTCAGATTACTTGGCAAACCAGTTGGTCTGGGGAACGTAGCGGACTGCGGACTGGCCGTTTTCAACCAATTCCTTACCGTTGCTCCAGTAGGTATAGGCAGTCATGGCGCCGCAAGCCATCATCAGGAGAGCGACAACGATCATGGTCTTACGGAAGCCGTGAGCACGACCCTTGATGACGTCCCACTTCACGCCCAAGCGATACAGACCGATCATGCCGTGCAATTCGGTGGCAACCAAGAAGACCAAGGTCCAGATCAAGCCGTTGTGATAGGTGTGAACGGAGCTCAAGTTAGGGTCGATTTCAGACGGTGCCGTCAACATCGGAGTCAAGTGAGCAAACACCATGCCGGTCAACACGACGGCGGTCACCAACTGGATGAGCCAGAGAGTGGAGTCGGTGTGATGCACGACGGCAACGTGAGCGCGGATGTCGCGATACTGCTTGTAGGAGGTCGGGAAGCGACGCAAGGCACACAAAGCGTGGATGATCACGCAAAGCGTGATGATGCCCACGAACAAGAAGTGCAACCAGATCTGTTCATGACCGAAAATCGGGGTGCCGCCGGAAACCTGAATGAGGTTCCAAAAGAGATCCTTACCGACCTGAATAGAGCTCGTAAAGGCCATATGGCAGAAAAGGAACAAGCCGAGGATCAAGCCCGTCACGGACTGGGCAACGTCCACGTATGCCGGCCACTTGCTGGCGCGCTTGGCATCCTTGAGCGTCACGCCGGCGATCACTTCGGGACCCGTCGGGGTGTGCGCAAATTTGATTTGTTCAGGAGTCGTCATGACTGTTTTCCTTCAAATTAGGGAGAATTCGGGGTCGTGTGCTCAAACATATTTCGACACACTTTTTTCATGGCGTAATCATGCTCCTTTCAGCTCCAGTTAATATTGATTTATATCAATACTAAGCGGGATTACCTACCGCTGTTTTCAATTTATTTTGACGGAAATCAGTATTAACCCTATTAAACATCACAGAAAAGTTCGATCATCCTAGAATTTAATCAGGGTTAACACTTATTTTTGTGAAAAAATCTATTCCATCTTCTTTTTGCGTGTCGTCGTTTTCTTGGTTGTCATCTTTTTGGTTGCCGTTTTCTTTTGCCCCTCGATTGCCTCGCGCAAAAATTTGCCCGTCAAACTGATTTCGGACTTGCGCAAATCTTCGGGACTTCCTTCAAAGACGAGTTCGCCGCCGGCGTCGCCCCCTTCCGGCCCGATATCGACAATCCAGTCGGCCGCGGCAATCATGTCCATATTGTGTTCGATCACAATCACGGTGTTGCCCAAGTCCGTCAGGCGTCGCAGAACCTTTAACAGTGCGGCCACATCGTCGAAATGCAGTCCCGTGGTCGGCTCGTCGAGAATGTACAGCGTGCGCCCCGTATCTTTGCGGCTTAACTCTTCTGCAAGCTTAATTCGTTGCGCTTCGCCGCCCGAGAAAGTCACGGCACTTTGTCCGAGACCGATATAACCCAAGCCGACGTCCGAGAGCGTCTTGAGCTTTCTGACAATGGCCGGAAACGCTGCAAAAAACTCGGCCGCCTCATCGACCGTCATATCCAAAACGTCGGCCACCGACTTGCCGCGATATTTCACTTCCAGCGTTTCACGGTTGTAACGCCTGCCGTGGCAGGTCGGACACATCACGTACACGGGCGGCAAAAAGCCCATTTCAATCTTGATTTGCCCTTCGCCCTGACAGGCTTCGCAACATCCGCCTTCGGTATTGAAGGTAAAACGCCCCGGACCGTAACCGCGCTCTTGGGCGCCGGGCGTTTGCGCAAAAACTTCGCGAACGGCCGTCATCAACCCCGTATAGGTGGCGGGGTTGCTGCGCGGCGTCTTGCCGATGGGGCTTTGATCGACTTCGATGACCTTGTCGAAATAATCCACGCCTTCCAAGGTTTCAAAATCCAAACTCTGGGTTTTGGCGCGATGAAACCGCTTTTTGAGGTGCGCGGCCAACGTATCGTTAATCAAAGTCGACTTGCCCGAGCCCGATACGCCGGTCACGACCGTCAGAGCGCCCACCGGAAAGCGACAGGTCAGATTTTTCAAGTTGTGCCCGCGCGCGCCTCGAATCACCAAAGCGGGACTGTCCTTTGTAAAGGATGCATCGTCTTCGTTGCGAATCTTCCATTGCTGTCCTTGCGCCAGATAGCGTCCCGTGCGCGAAGCCGGATTGGCGGCAATTTCCTCAGGGGCGCCCGAAGCCACCACTTCGCCGCCGTTGACACCGGCACCCGGCCCCATATCCACGATCCAGTCGGCTGCGGTAATGACGTCGGGATCATGCTCGACCACAATGACGCTGTTGCCCATTTGGGTCAAGCGCTTGAGCATATCGACGACTTTGGCCGTGTCTCTCTGGTGAAGCCCGATCGTGGGTTCGTCCAAAACGTAGGTGACGCCGGTTAACCCGGCGCCGATTTGGCCGGCCAAACGAATGCGTTGAAGTTCGCCCCCGGACAACGTTGTCGAACTTCTTTCCAGCGTCAGGTAACTTAAGCCCACATCGCACAAAAAACCGATGCGCTTTAAAACTTCTTCGAGCAAAGGTTGCCCCACCGGACGATTGAGTTCGCTAAAGGTCAGCGCCGACAAGCGCTTTTGCAGCTCTGCAAGCGAGGCATGCTGAATTTCCAACAGATTGATGCGATTGTCGTTTTGGCCCACATAAACGCTTTGCACTTCACGTCGATAACGGCTGCCGAAGCACTCCGGGCACGTCATCGTGCGACGCAAAACGCGCATGCCGACTTTGACGGCCTCATTGCGTGCTTTTTGCCATTGACGCGTCAACTGATTGACGATACCTTCAAAAGGCGTGGCAATGGCTAGGCCTTGCGGCACTTTACCGTAGAGAATGTAGATTTTGACAGCATCGGGCAGTTCGGCATAGGCAACGTCCAAAGAAAACTTCAGAAGACTGGACGCCACCTTCATCGCGCTCCAATTGTCGGCATTGTTCGGCGTACACCCGCACACGGCACCTTGGGCCAACGTCAAACTTTCGTCACGCACGATCAACTTCGGATCGAAGTCTTCCAAAGTTCCCGCGCCCTGACACTTGGGGCAGGCTCCCAATGCATTATTGAAAGAAAACATCGCTGGCGTCATCTCGGGCATCGTGCGCTCGCACACGGGACAGCAGAATTTCTTGCTAAAGCTTCTCACAACACCCGTTTGCATATTGAGGTAAGCCGTTCGCCCCTCGGTGAGTTTTCCCGCCGCTTCAAAACTTTCGGCCAAGCGCGTGCGTTGAGAGTCGCTCGCCTTGAGTCGATCGATCACGATTTCAATATCGAGCGTGTCGACTTCGGCGTCCAGTAGGCGAGAGGGCACCTCGTCAAAGGAATAAATTTCTCCACCGACCCGCACGCGCATGTAGCCCTTGGCCTGCCACAGTTTGATTTGCTCTGCGAGAGTGGAAAACTTCTCGACACCATCAAAGCGCATCGGCGCCAAAATGACAATACGCGTGCCTTCGGGCTCGGCCAACACGGCGTCGACCATATCATGAATGCCCGATTTGACCAACGGCACGTCGTGATCCGGACAGTAAGGGACACCGGCTCTGGCAAACAAAATGCGCAAATAGTCGTTGATTTCGGTCATGGTGCCCACGGTGGAGCGAGCGCCGGCAGCCGAGCTGTGCTGCTCGATCGCAATCGAAGGCGAAAGGCCTTCAATGGCATCCACATCGGGCTTGTCCATCACGTCCATGAAGTGACGCGCATAACTCGAAAGACTTTCTGCGTAGCGTCTTTGCCCTTCGGCGTAAAGCGTGTCGAAGGCCACCGAACTTTTGCCCGATCCCGAAAGCCCCGTGATCACCACGAGCTTGTCGCGCGGAATGTCCAAATCGATATTTTTCAGGTTATGCGTGCGTGCACCGCGAATGCGAATATATTCGGGCATATTTTCCCCAACCGACACGAAAAGATTCGATCGAAACCGAACCCTTAAGATAAAAAACAAGGTAACCGTCTAATATAGCGAAAATTTTGTTTTTGAGCCCCGTCTTGCAAGAAAAAATGTCCAACCTCGCCAACCACTCGGAAAATCCGACCGGGCTCACGCCCCTTGAACGCAAAAGCGCCCTGTCCTTGGGCAGCATTTTTGCGTTGCGCATGCTCGGGCTTTTTCTGATTCTGCCCGTCTTTTCCATTTGGGCGCACGAACTGCCGGGCGATCCCGATCCGTTTTTGGTAGGCTTGGCTTTCGGTATCTACGGACTCACGCAAGGCGTTTTACAAATTCCTTTCGGTGCCGCAAGCGATAAATTCGGTCGCAAGCCCGTCATTGTCGTGGGCTTGATCATTTTTGTGATCGGCAGCATTCACGCCGCCCTGGCCGCAAGCATTTGGGCCGTGATTGCCGGGCGTGCCTTGCAAGGAGCGGGTGCTGTTTCGGCGGCGGTGACCGCCATGATTTCAGATAGCGTACGCGACAAGGTATTGACGCGTGCCATGGCATTTGTGGGCGCCTCGATCGGGCTCACCTTTGCTTTTTCCTTGGTGATGGCGCCGATTTTGTCCGACGCCATCGGCGTACCGGGCCTTTTTTGGCTCACGGCCGTCATGGCAACGATCAGTATTGCCGTGGTGATTTTCATTGTTCCGCCTGCGCCCTTAAGAAAAGATGCCGGCACCGAATGCATGACGATGAGTAAGCGAGAAGTGATCTTTCACCCGCAACTGTTGCTGCTCAACTTAGGCGTTTTCGTGCTGCACATGGCCCAGATGTCGCTTTTTGTGGTGGTGCCTTTGAAGCTGTCTCAACTCGGACTTCCGATGCCCGATCACTGGCAGGTGTATCTGCCGGCTATTTTGGTGAGTTTTGCCTTTATGATGCCCGCCATCAAATATGCCGAAAAAAAGAACGCTTTCAAGACGCTTTTCTTAAGTTGCATCGCTTTGCTCTTGGCAAGTTTTCTGGGGTTTGAATTTTTTTCGTTCGGCATCGCCGTCATTGCCGTTTTACTGTTAGTATTCTTCTCCGGCTTCAATATCCTTGAAGCTACATTGCCGTCTTTGGTCTCCACAACGGCTCCGTCTTCAGCCAAGGGCTTGGCACTGGGCGTATACAACACCACCCAGTCGATCGGGCTTTTTGCCGGAGGTGCTGCCGGAGGATGGCTGTTCGGTCAATACGGTGAAACGGGCGTATTCGTGTTTTGTGCCGCTTTGATGCTCATTTGGCTCTTTGCGGCAAGAAAAATGACCGTCACGCGACGCCACCAGGCAGGACAACAAGTCGACCTTAACTAGATGGGTTTTTGAATTTTATTTTTTAGTTTTTGAGTTTTATTATGGCTTCAGTCAATAAGGTCATTCTCCTCGGCAATCTCGGCCGTGATCCCGAAACGCGCTATACCGCAGAAGGCGGTACCGCCATCTGCAATATCGCCGTCGCCACGTCGCGTCGCTACAAAAACAGTCAGGGCGAATTGCAGGAAGAAACCGAATGGCATCGTGTGGTCTTCTTCGGTCGTCAGGCCGAAGTGGCACAGACCTATTTGAGAAAGGGCAGCCCCGTTTACGTCGAAGGCCGCCTGCGTACGCGTCGCTACACCGACAAAGACGGTGTGGAACGTTACCAAACCGAAATCATCAGCGAAACGTTGCAGTTGCTCGGCTCTCGCAGCCAGTCCAAC
>ERZ1035006.1421-NODE-1421-length-15828-cov-4.602422_pt1 | contig 15828 bp, 16 predicted proteins | sample MGYA00520694_ERZ1035006 | MGnify/ENA primary metagenome ERZ1035006 (study PRJEB33766, sample SAMN09781746) | gut metagenome | biome: gut microbiome | host: Homo sapiens | place: Madagascar | study: EMG produced TPA metagenomics assembly of the PRJNA485056 data... | reverse complement strand
TCCCTGCATAGAATCATCATTCGCTTCCGAAAGCTGTTATCAGAGAATTTGTCATGCTATGTGGTAAAAACGACCACAGTATGCCCTTACTTTTGACACTCGATATGTGAGGCTTAAAAAACAAAAGAAACGGTAAAAGCAATACTACCATCAAATACTAAAATACCTGACATCTAAAAAAATCACGGGCAAGAAAGTTATATCTGATAAATTTCGTTTCCCGCACACCACTGAAAAGTTTCTAAGTATACACAAAAACAGGGAACAAAAGCTCCCTGCTTAAAATATTCCTCATTATTGGTAGTTCATTCCATCATCATCCGGATGTCTGTCTAAAGCCTTAACATAGAATCTGCCAACATATTCGGTCAGCTCCGGTCAACGGTCTCTTTCGCTATCCAAGGTGATAACACCCCTGGTGATCTTATAATCCTTACAGATATCCGAAAATTCTTGAGAATGTGCGAACTTCCGATACACATACCGTCTGGAATATCCCTTTTTCAAAAGACCTACCCAGTGTTCTTTACCGGAAGGATCTGACTTTTTGTCCATGAACACGTTATAGAGCATTTCTACAAAAGTATCATCCTTTGCATTCTTATATTCATCACTGAATACGAAGCCGTACCCAAAATATTCACCTGCCTGCATCAGTCCCAGGATACAGAAGCAAGTGACAGGACCATGTAGGAACATCGGCACTTAGATGCTGTCCTCTGGCATCTTATGTGCCGCTATGTTCCGATTTGAGCGAGAGCGCGTCCTGCACTGCTTCTGTAACAGGGGACGATGTTGTCCCATTTGACACACCACATGTAACATGTCACCTGCGTATATCAGCAAGCTAAGATCGTGCTCCTATTTCCTTACTGCTTCTTCAACTGATATCCATTCCTTTCTGCCACACGTTCCAGTCCGTAAGTGATCAACTCGATAATTACCGTCAGCAGCCAGTAGATGATACCGGTTGCAACGAATGCTTCAAAGTATTTCCAGTTGCTGCTTGCCATGACCTTGGCCGTTCCGGTTACCTCCTGAAGGGATACGAAGTATGCCAGAGAGGATGCCTGCAGGACACTGATCAGGTTCGCCGAGAAGTTCGGAATACACAGTACAAACACCTGCGGAATAATGATTCTGCGTACCACCATTGCCGGTGTCATACCAATGGAATACGCCGCCTCGATTTCTCCCTTTCCGAGCGAGATCAGACCGCCACGGATAATCTCAGACAGATATGCCGATACGTTTAATGCCAGTGCGATCAATACGAGTACCTTAATCTCAATCTGATTGGTCCGGAATGCAATATCCGTCTTCTCCAAAATCGCATCCAGCGCCATCGGGATCATATAGTATACAATGTACAGCTGCAACATAACCGGAGTTCCCCGGATGAACGATACATAGAACTGAAATATCTTATTTAATACCGGGACTTCCTTATAACGGATCAGCGCGATCACGATTGCGATCACCATTCCGATCAGGAACGCCCAGAGCGTCAGATATAAGGTCAGAGGAATCGCCTGTACACATTTTTTCAGGACTTCAAAACAAAATTCAAAATTGAATACCATTTGCGTTCCTCCTCTAGTATTTCTCGAATGAGAACTTCTTCTCTAACACATTAAATCCCTTTTTCAGGAACAGATAGATTACATAATATATGATTGCCAGCGCAATATAGCTTTCCATCTTATGCTGCATGGCTCCGGAGAGCTGATTGGCTCTTGCCACGATTTCAACCACGCCGACCGAGAATGCAATGGACGTATTCTTCAATGTTGAAATGCACAGATTGGAAAAATTCGGAAGTGCCACCACCATCGCCTGCGGCAGAGTTACCCGGAAAAATGCCATCCGGTTCGTCATACCGATCGAATAAGCCGCTTCCGTCTGTCCCTTGCCGACACTGGCGAATGCAGACCGGAACGTCTCCATCACCGTTGCACTCTGTCCCAATGCGTATGCCAGCACAACGAACACCAGCGGTGCCCAGTCGTTAACATCGATTCCGACCAACGACAGGAGCTTCGGCAGTCCGTAATAGAATACAAACAGCTGTGTCAGCGGCGGGAATCCACGGATGATCGACATGATCACCCGCACCAGCTGGGACAGGACCGGGATCTTCTTCTCCCGGATAACCATAAACCCTGCCCCCAATATCAATGCTCCCACGACTGACAGAATCCATATCAGCAGTGTGATTGGAAGCATTGGTAACAGCTTCGGCAGAAATATAAAGATGTACTTCCATTCAAAAATCTTCATAACGTGTCCTTCTAAGTGTCTCTTTTACCTTTTATCTTTTATTTAAAGCTCTCTACATAATCTCTGTTGATATCTTTGGCGTAATCTTCACCATAGTATTCCTTAGAGATCTCTCCTAATGTACCGTCTGCATACAACTCAGCCAGCGCGGTATCTACAGCGTCACGCAGCTCGGTGTCTTCCGGTGAGAACCACAGGTATGCATTGTAATCTGCGACTACACTGCCTTCCTCTGCCAGGTTATCGATCGGCTCACCGACCGTCTTAAACTGTGCATCCTCGTAGCTGGAGTTCAGACTCAGTACATATCTCTGCGGGTCAACGATCGCATCAATTCTGCCTGCTACCAGATCCGGTACCGGGTCAGAGGAGTAAACCAGCTCAATGTCTGCTCCGGACTTTGCAATATACTGCTCTAAAATACCTGCCTGTGTAGAGCCTTCGTTAATACCCAGCTTCTTACCGTTCAGGTCGTCAATTCCGTTAATATCTGAGTTACCGTCTAACACGATAATATAATATGGTGATGTGATATATGCTTCCTTGGAATGAATGTAATTAGCCTCTCTGTCTTCGGTTCTTCTTAAGTTAGAGCATGCAATCTGCACCTTGCCCGCATCTACGGCCGGCAGGATCGCTGCGAATTCCATCGTGCTGTATTCAAACTCATACTGCGGCAGCTTCTCATCGATTGCCTTGCAGACTGCGATCTCAGCGCCGTCCAGCTCACCGTCATCATTAATGAAGGACTGCAGTGCATATAATCCTGTAGTACCGACTACCACCTTCTTTACTCCATCTGCACTATCTGAACCGCCATTTGTATCTGCTTTTGCACCGCAGCCGGCCAGAACGGATACTCCTAAAATACCTGCTAATGATATTGCTCCTAATCTCTTAATAAATTTACCTGCTTCTCTTCTCATGTTTCTTTTCTCCTTTTCTCAATTAAAAAATTTAAATAATATATGAATATTCAGGAATTATCTTCTGTAAAAACTGACGTGTCCGATCTTCCTTTGCATTCCGGAAGATATCCTTTGCACTGCCCTGCTCTATGACTTTTCCTTCATCCATGACAACTACCTTCGTTGCGATATCCATTGCGAACTGTATTTCATGTGTAACGACCACCATAGTGATTCCTTCTTTGGCGATCGCTCGCATAACCGAAAGAACTTCTCCTACCAGCTCCGGATCCAGTGCGGATGTCGGCTCATCGAATAAGATTACGTCCGGTCGTAATGCCAGCGCCCTGGCAATTCCGACTCTCTGCTGCTGTCCGCCGGAAAGATTCGCCGGATATGCATCATATTTCTTTGACAGACCTACCCGGTCCAGATATTCCTTTGCGATTCTCTCTGCCTCAGCCTTCGGTTTCTTCTGTACCTGAATCAGCCCCTCCGTCACATTCTGCAATGCCGTCTTGTTCTTAAACAGGTTATATTGCTGAAATACCATCGCTGTTTTTCTGCGAAGCTTTACGATGTCCTTCTTGTTTACGTTATGTGCATCCACGGTCAGGTCATCTATCGTGATCTTGCCGGAATTGGGCTTCTCCAGAAAGTTCAAACATCGCAGGAAGGTCGTTTTACCTGCTCCGCTCGGTCCCAGGATCACGACAACGTCGCCCTTGTCAACCTCCAGATTCACGCCCTTTAGAATGTGGTTGCTGCCAAAGGACTTTTTAATATCTTCTGCCTTTAACATACATATCTTTTCTTCTGCCATCCTACTTCTCCTTTGCCTTCTTCACGATTTCCTTCAAGACCTGAACGACCTTCTGATTCTCCTCGTAGGTTCCCATGGAAATCCGGATCCACTCCCGATATCCATAGTCCAGACCGCTCCGGATCATAATCGCATGCTTCAGGAACTCCTGCTGCAGCCATGCGGCATCTATCCCGGTATGCACGAATACGAAATTCGTACTGCTTTCCAGATAATCAAATCCCAGCTCCCGGAATGTCTCATAATATAGCTCCATACTCCGGCGGTTGTTCTCCAGTACCTGATTTAAGTACGCATCATCCTCTACCGCCGCAACTGCAGCCGCCTGTGCAACAGAGCTGACATTTAACGGGATTCTGACCTTAGACAGGGTATCTATCACTGCCTGAGTCGCGATTCCGTATCCGATTCTTAAACCTGCCAGTCCGTAGCTCTTCGAAAAGGTCCGTAGTAAGATCAGGTTCTCCTTCTGCGTTGCAAGTGCTGCCGTATCCGGATAATCCCCTTCTGCGAAGTCCAGATATGCTTCATCTATGACAAATAAGATCCGCTCCGGAATTTCCCGGATCAGCCGTTCCAGATGCTCCTTCTTCATCAGCAGTCCGGTTGGGTTGTTCGGATTACAGAGGAAGATCACCTTGGTCCGTTCCGTAATCGCATTCAGAAGCTTATCCGGATGGATTGTAAAATCCTCTTCTACATTGACATATACCGGCTTTCCGCCATTGATCAGTGTCACATTGGTGTACCAGTTAAAGGACGGGGTCGGAATGATCGCCTCCTCGCCTTCCTCGATATAACTGTCGCCGATGATCGACAACAGTTCAAAGGATCCGTTTCCGAAAATCAGGTTGTCCCCTGTAATCTTCAGCCGGTCTGCCAGCTTCTTTCTCAGCTGCGTCACATTCAGATCCGGATAGAACGAGAAGCTCTGTGCTTCCTTTGCAACCGCTTCTGCCACCTTTGGGGAACAACCCATCCGGTTCTCATTTCCTTCCAGCTTAATGATCTCTTCCGGTGAATATCCGTACTGCTTCACTACCGATTCGATCGTTGCTGCTGCTTTATATAATGTAATTTCCTTTAATGCTTCTTTTTCTTTAACACTCATGCCTCACGCATCTCCTTTATCCGCCGGTCGGTCTCCTTCATGGCTGCGACCAGCTTTGCAGTCTCTTCGTCTGTTACCTGTTTTCCTTCAAACTCGGACTGCATTCGCTCCGCGATTGTAATCAGCTGTTCCTCTTCCGGAAGTCCTAACTCTTCGAGTGTATAGGTATTATTGAATTTCCGGAGGATCCGGATCCGCTCTGCGATTTCTTCCCTTGAGCGTTCCTCGTAAATTCCCTGTACCACCAGTGCAAACGCTACGATTTCTCCATGCAGCCGGATATAAGTGGAATGGTATCTCCGGGAAGAATGATAAAACGGATGTGCCAGTCCGGAGAATGCTTCCTTTCCGACAAAGCTTCCGATATTTCCTGCCAGGTAGATGATGGCATCCACCGCTGCAATCGTGTCATCGTTTACGATACCGGCTTCTGCCTGCTCTACTACCTGTGGGCCTTTTGTCCTGAGAAAGTCAAAGGCAAGCTTTGCAATATGGGTCGATATCTGCATGGTAAAGGATGGTGTCTCTCTGTAAACCGGCTCATACCATTTTGCAAATGTATCTACGATACCGGCTTTTAAGTACCGGACCGGAGCCTTTGCAATAATGTCGGTATCAGCTACAATGTATTTCGCTGACTTCGGATTAAACAGGAACTTATCAAAATCACCCTGATCGGTATAAATGATGGATACGGCCGCCCATGCAGCACAGGTAGCTGCTACCGTCGGCACTGTGATCACCGGAAGTCCGGAATAGGTACCGGCTGCCTTTGTCACATCCATAACCCGGCCGCCGCCGACACCCAGAATCACCCCGGCACCGACTGCCTTCGCCTCTTCCGCATAGCTGCGTGCCTTTGCGTCCGTTGGGAATCCTTCAAAGAACTGCTCCTCATAAGCAATTCCCTTCTGTCCAAGATCTTCATCCAAAGCTTCCTTTACAAGAGATCTCGGTGTCTTTGACCAGATGATGTAGGCTTTCTTTCTTCCTTCGCCAATTGCCAGTTCTGTATAATCTGCTACCTTATGAATCGCTCCCGGTTCATTGATATATATTTCCGGTGTATTGATTGAAACCATTCTGTATTCCACCCTTCCTCTGATCCTGTACTTCCTGTACTCTTTCGTATATGTTTTCTTTCTGTTCTTTCCTGTCACTATCCGGCAGTATGTTATTTGCCGTTTGTGTTGTTTCATATTATTCATATTATTTTAATAGGAATTATATGTTTTATGTGCAGTATCATAATCCAACTTACCCGTTTTGTCAATTCCATAGGTTATACGTTTTAAGTGTTGCCGGGTATAGGCCCCGGCTATAGCCAGCCTCATCCCGATTTTCAATTCCTTCTGGCTTCCCGGAAACACTACCCTCTCTCCGGAAAAACTACCGACTTTCCGGAAGAGCTACCGGCTTTCCGGGAACGGATCATCTGCCAGTCTATGGATCCGGTACTGACCGGTCAGCAGGAGGTAAAGCTCTAACAGGCTGGTTGCAATTCCGGTACTGCCATCGTAAAAGCTGTATTTCACATCTACGGTCTGCGGATCGATCCGTGCGAATGCTGTCGGCCAGAACACTTCCTGCTCATCCTCTTCCTTCTCGCCGAGAATGATTTCACCACAGATCTTAGCGAGTTCCAGATACTGCGCATCCTGCTCCGTTATATATAACGAGATAAAATAGTGCAGTAACCCTGCCGCACCGCAGCAATAGGTTACATTATTCCATAATGTCTTGCCCTGCACGGTCGGTGCCCCGGTCGCAAGGACACCCTTGCAAAGCTCGATTGAAAAGTCATGGTATACGGCCTCGCCGGTTGCCCGGTAAAGTGTATAGAAGAACCGTCCGGTTCCTGCCGGTCCATGGCAGGCATTTACATAAAAGATCGTCTCCTCTTCTCCAAGGATATACGGAATCAGCTTTCCGTCACCGGTCTGAACCGCAAGATTCATCAGATACTCTGCCAGCTCTTTCGCCAGTGCCAGATATTTCTCTTCTCCACTGACCTCATACAGTCTGGTCAGTACAAATCCGGTTCCGGACGGGCCATATACATAGTTTGGACAATCACTGCCGTACAAAGGCTTCGTATCACATTTGATACCATATGGGGTCTCCTCCCGGTAGGTCTCAATATAATCACCGCCACGCAGTGCCAGCTCCTTCGCCTTCTTAAGCTGATATTTCTCTGCCGCCTCCAGCAGGAACAGGATCACGCCCGGATCGCCGATCAGGCCGGTCTGATGTCCCCAGTAGATTCCCTGCTCTGTCTCAACCTTCGTCTGATCCAGATAATCCACAATCTCTTCAATCGTCTTACGATACAACGGATCCCCGATCACATCATCCGCGATCATGATCACTGAACCTACACCGCCGATCCCGAAATAGAACCCGTTCTTCGCATCCGGCACACTGATATGCTGGTAGGTAAAAATCGACCGGAAATCTCTACAGATCAGTGCCAGTGCCTCCTTGGCTGTCTTCAGCACTTCTTTATCTTCCGTCAACTGATATAAGTTCAGGAGATAATATACGATACCGGCATTCCCGCCGTACAGGCTCAGATCCAGCAGCTCTGCCGGCCGCTTTCCCGGCTCATACTTCGCCAGCTGCGGTCGTACGTTTCTTAAATACTGATCCCCGATGCTCGCATCGAAATAAAGGCCGTCCTCCAGCTCGAACTCTATATTCTTCAGGCTGTTATAGACCTTCTCTGCCACCCGGCGGTACTCTTCCGGTCCCTCCGGTGTCACCCGCTTATACTTTTTCCCGATTCTGAATAAATGCTCTGTGTATGTTTTTCGTTCCATGTGCTACCTGCTCCTCTCATTATCATTTGCCGTTTGTCATTTCATATTCTGTTCTTATGACTTGTCTTGCAGTATAACACCGGTTACCGTTTCAACGGTAATACATAAAAAAAATCGTGCGTAATAGTTTTTAGCTATTACGCACGTCCTGTTCTTCCATCGCTGCGAGCAATCGCTCATGCAATTCCGGATTTACCCGTTTCAGTGAAATCGGGCGTCCTTCCTTATCCGTGAAGCAGTGTTTACTTCTTCCGGTCGTCCGGAGCTCGCCGGTCGCCTTATCTCTTACCTCATATGTTACATAGAACTTCACACCGGTATACCCTTCAAATCTGGTATACACTTCAACTACGTCTTCAAAGCACACCATAGACTTATACGTGCAAGTCACTTCCATAACCGGACTGATGATCCCCATTTCCTCACACTTCCGGTAGTCGATTCCGATTTCCTTCAGAAACTGGATCCGTGCGGACTCAAACCACCGCAGATAGTTGGAATGATGAATAATTCCCATCTGATCTGTCTCATAATACTGTGCCTCATGCTCATATACTGTCATTGTTTTCTCCCCACTTGTTATAAAATCAAATTCTGGCTGCCCACAATGGAATTCACCAGATTCTGGATAAATTCTGAATGCGGATTGATCACTCCTCCGTAGAAGATCAGCCAGCCCGGTATTCCGATAATAATACTCAGGATACCTGCAACAATTGCAGCAATCGCACCTACCGGTCGTTTTCCGTTCGGACGCACTGCCTTAATACCAAGCACCAGCCCGATAATACCGGGGATCATTCCAAATCCGATAAATGCCAGTGGCACCCCGGAAATTCCGACGATACAGGATATAAACGCCTGCTTCTCCACTCTTTTTAATTCCTCCGCTGCTCCTCCCTGTCGGGGATTTACCCGTGTTGTAACCTTTGCGGCCGATTTATTTTTGCTCATGATACCTCTCCTTATCTTTCTCCTGCAGTCAGCCTTTTATCCACACTGCGTATCTCCGCTGTCTGTCCTTACTGTGCTGCGCCTAAAATCTTCGCTGCTGCTTCCGGTAACTCCTGTAAGCTCTGGATCACCGGCACCTCAGCATCCACCTGTCCGAAACCGTATCCGGCCAGAATAAACGGAATCCCCGCCTTACATGCCGAATCATAGTCTCCCTGAATATCTCCCAGATATACCGCACGATCCAGCTGATTCCGGTCACAGACCAGACGGATATTATCCCCCTTCTGTAATCCGGTCCTGCCGAAATTCTCCGTATCCGAGAAATAGTCTCCGAGCTGATGATACTCCAGAAACGCTTCTATATATCCTACCTGACAGTTGCTGACAATTGCCAGGAAATAATCCTTTGAAAGTTGCTCCAGTACCTCTTTCAGATGTGGAAACAATATACCGCCCCGCTGCCGCAGGTACTCATTCTCATATTCCTCACAGGCCTTCATGACCTCGCGGATCCGTTCCTCTGACAGTCCTTCTCCCTGAAAGCACCGTCTACCGATCTCGTCCATCGGAAGTCCCATAAAACCCTGCATGTCCTCCATCGTCACCCGTCGTTTTACATCCGGCTGTTGCTCTAATATCACATTCCAGGACTCCACAACCTGTCTGCTGGAATCCCACAAGGTTCCATCCAAATCAAAAAGAATTCCCTGCTTCATATATCTGCTCCTTTGCCTTTTCTCTTACATCTGATAATAAATCAGATTCTCTTTCAGCTCCGGTGTGATCTCACCGCCCGCCTTCATATACTTATTATACACTGCCCCAAACCGTTGCAGCTTCTTTGCAGTCTCTGTCTCGAACCGGGTAATGGATGCCTGATACAACGGATTGCTCCGCAAATCGTTCCGGATTGCTTTTGCAAACGGACAATAACGCACCAGAATATCCCGTACAACCTTATTCAATCGGAAACTGCCCTTGGACTCAAACTTCACCCAGTTTACATAATCTCTTACAAATACTTCCCGGTAATTATTCTTCGCCCGAACCAGCGCACTCTTTACCTTCTCCTTCGCATCTGCCGACAGATCATGATTCTTCCGGTAAAACTGCAGATACGTACAGTATTCTGCGGTCAATGACTTCTCCCGGATATCATTCCAGTGCACACCCTCCAACCGGCGGCACATCTCCCAGCGATACTGTCCCACTGCTTCTAACATCAGCTCATCCAGCTCTACCGCTGTGAAAATCGGGAACATAAACCGTCCCGGTGTACTGCTCTTTCGTCCGGAGGTCTCCTGCCACATCATCACTCTGGTTCCGGCATTCGGCATCAGGATCATATCCGGAAGGATCTCTTTCATGATCCGCTCGTTATTAATGCCCTTTTCCGGATCCGAGAACGATACCTCCTGATAAAATACAGAATAATCAATTTTCCGGATTTCATTCAATGCCTGCTCTAATTTCTCCGCTGTCACCAGCATCCGCTCCAGAGAATTCAACAGATCATCCTTGCGCAGCAACGGACAGAAGGTCGATATCTTACCATAAGTCAGCTTATTGACAGATGCAAACATATTCCGGATCTCAAATTCCACCCGCTTCTCCGGGCTCTGATAATACTCCTTCACCTGAGCGGGTGTCAGCTTTCCGTTCTTATTCTGCTCTACCAAATATGCCTCAAAGTTCAGATCAAACTCATTCTTGGAAGGCTCCTTCTCACCCCTGTAAACACACTTCAGCCACTCATATATCGTATAAATCCGCTCGGAATGACAGATGTCCAGATGTGCACAGAAATCATATAACTCCTTGGCATACTCCTCCCCTGTCAGTCCGGTATCCACAAATCCGAAATTCAGGAACATCTTAAGTACCGGTGTCAGCTGATTCTCATCCTTTACAGCACGTAAAAATACCCGTTCATACATATCGTAATATACGGTCGTGATCTGCTTCCGCAGTGCCCGTACCTCATTCTCCGTAGACTGTGGATCTGCCAGCTCCCGGTATGCAGTTACCATACCTGTAATCTGTTCCGCTGTTGCGTCATCATATCCGGCAAATTCCAGAATATGATTCAGACAGTCCTCTGTCGTGATATCCTGCTCCTTCTGTGCTACCACATTTCCGGCAGCCGTACCACCGGCATAATCATATTCCTGAAACTCCCGCAGCTTCCGGCTGATCATTCTCGGATTATAAATGTTCAGACGTTCTGCCAGCTTCGCAATCAGCTGGATCTTCTCTGAAATCACATCGACCTTATACTTTTTCTCATACATTGCAATCGACAGGTCAAAATACAGCCGGAACAGATCGGTCTGTTCCTCTCCGATCAGAATTCCCCGATTATAGCTCAGGTAGGACTCCATCTCCAGAATACCCAGCATAAACCGCTGCATCTGTGCTGCGGCCTCTTTAATGGCACCGATCGTCAGGTTCTCGTCCTTCTCCATCAGATGCAGATATTCTTCTATATATTTCATAACACTGGCAGAATTATTCACTTCCCATTCATCTGCCTTGTGCTGCATGATCAAAGGATTGAAATGCTCCATTTTCGGGAATAATTGCTCCTCAATCCTGTATTTTCCACATAAATTCTTGTAATCATTATAAACAGTCTCCACAAACATATGAAACTGCCGGCTCCGATTACTTAAGTCCGAATATAAGGTCAGCAATGCGTTTCTCTGCTCCATTGCCGCCCGCAGGAATATATTCCGAATCCGTTCCTGTCCGGTCAGGATCTGCTTTAATTCCTCTGTATTCTCGCACAGAAACTGCGCCAGTACGACATCTTCGCCTGCCACATACTCACATAAAGAGATATCCCGTTCTCCGATTCCGATGATAGAATTCTTCCGAAGCGGAACCTCTGAAAACTCAAACTTCTGCCGAACGGTTCCTTCCTGCACCAGATACCAATACTTCACTTTTTCATTTTTGCGGGCAACTGTCTGCCCCTTCTGAATCTTTATTATTTCCATGCGTATCCCTCTATGTTCTTTTCCCTTCTCTGTGCCCATGATCTCCGTGTTCCACAGTGCTCTCGCTATCCGCCTGCCACACGCCTCACATAGACTAAGAAAAGGAGCTGCACACTAATTGCTTAATGCGACAACTCCTTCCATGTAATCTTTATCTTAGATAAGTTAATTACTTAATGATCTTTAATCCACCGATCAATGGTAATGGCTCGTCATCTTCCTGAATTGCCTTAATCAGACCCCAGATAGCAAAGATACTGGCTGCAACCTGTGTAATACCGATCGGAATGATTGCCAGGATATTGCAGATCAAAGCCTGATTTAAATGCTGCTTTAATCCTTCATCGCTATCCTTATCACCAGAAACTAATGCAATAATCCAGCCAACCCATGTAATATAACTAAGAATTCTCGCTGTTTTTCCGTTCATCGTCTCTCCTCCTTTTCTTTTCCCTAATGCTCCCTCACGGGGTGTTCATACAAGTCTAATATACAAATAATCCCTTATATTGTCAATAGAAACGATGATTTTTTAAGTTTCTTTTCCTGGCAATAACTTCTTTTCTGAAATTATTGTTTTTTTCTTTATTATTAGATATAATAAATGGGTTGTGACAATATTAAAGGAGGAGCATCCAATGACAAATATAACCGGTGCAGAAACACCGATCGAAAAATATGCCGGTATTCTGGTGCATCCGACCTCATTTCCAAGCCCTTACGGCATTGGTGATTTAGGGGATGGTGCTTACCATTTTATCGACTTTCTTGAAAAATCAGGATTGAATCTATGGCAGGTTCTTCCACTTGGACATACGGGGTTCGGTGATTCCCCATATCAGCCGTTTTCATCCTTTGCCGGACAGCCGTTAATTATCAGTATTGACTTCTTAAAACGTGTAAGACTGTTGTATGACAGCGACTTTACAAATATGCCGGCATGGAATCCGGTGCAGATTGATTATGGTACTTTGATCTCATTCAAAACCTCTTTACTGCATCTGGCTTACGACCGTTTTCTGGATGATTCCGTTTCGGATGATTTTACGGGAAATCCGGAACTGATGCAGGCTTATCAGGATTTCTGTGAACATACCTTCTGGCTGGAGGACTACGCATTATTCATGGCAGGCAAGGATTACCATGAGGGCACCCCATGGTATCTGTGGGAAGACTCCTTAAAGAAGCCGACCGCCAAGCAGCGTGCTTCCTGGATTGAGAAGCTGGATCGTGAAATGGGCTATTATAAGTTTATTCAGTTCCTGTTCTATCACGATTGGTCATTACTTAAGAACTATGCGAATGAAAAGGGCATCAAGATCGTTGGTGATATTCCGATCTTCGTTGCATGGGACAGTGTGGATGTATGGCGGAATCCAAGCCTTTTCAAGCTGGACTCCAAGGGTTATCCGACCGTGGTTGCCGGTGTACCGCCTGACTATTTCAGTGCTACCGGACAGTTATGGGGTAATCCGTTATATAACTGGAAGAATCACACCAAGACCGGTTATCAGTGGTGGATCGATCGTATCCGCTACCAGCTGACTCTGACTGATTTCCTGCGGATCGATCATTTCCGCGGTTTTGATAAATACTGGGCCGTACCTTATGGTGACGACACTGCCGTAAACGGTAAATGGGAAGAGGCTCCGGGCGTAAACTTCTTTACCACACTGGAGGCTACCTTAGGCTACAATCTGCCGATCATCGCAGAGGATCTGGGTGAGATCGATCATTCCGTTGTTGAGCTTCGTGATAAGTTCAGCCTGCCGGGTATGAAGATCCTGCAGTTCGCTTTTGAAAATCCGGAAGAGAATGATTTTCTTCCTCACAACTTCACAAGAAACTGCGTCTGCTATACCGGTACCCATGATAATGATACTACCCTTGGCTGGTATCAGAAAGCATTTGAAGCATCCCGTGACAAGCTCCGCCGCTATTTCAGCACAGATGCCAGTGACATCTGCTGGGTTATGATCCGTGCCTGCTTCTCATCTGTAGCAAATATGGCAATCGTTCCGATGCAGGATGTCCTCTGTCTGGATTCCTGGGCACGTCTGAATACCCCTGGTGTTGCACAGGGCAACTGGAGCTGGCGCTTTACGGAAAGTGATATGAGCCGCCAGTTAGAGGAACGTTTATATGAGACCGCTAAGTTATACGGTCGTTAGGAGGAGTTCATGAAGACCAATTTCAGAACAATTATCTGTCTTATATTTGTTGCTCTGTTTTTGATTTTATCTATGCCACTTCATTTCGTTCTCTGGCTGATTGGCCGGAAGAAACCAATGACGAAGTACCGGGTATCTCATAAGATCATCCGCTGGGCATTCCGGGTTGTATTTGCAATCGGCGGTATCAAACGGAATGTAACCGGTGCAGAACAGATCCCGACGGATACTCCGGTTGTATTTGTCAGCAACCACCGAAGCTATCTGGATATTCTCCTGTTGCAGTCCACCGCGAATGTTCCGGTCGGATTTGTCGCTAAGACAGAGCTTAAGAAGATTCCGCTTCTCGGCTTCTGGATGCAGGATATTGGCTGTGTATTTATTGACCGGTCCAGCATCAAGTCCGCGGTAAAGAGTATCAGTGAAGGTGTTGAACATATTAAATCCGGCTGTTGCATGACCATCTGTCCGGAAGGTACCCGTGGTCATAGTGAAGAAATGGCAGCCTTCAAGGATGGCAGCCTGAAGCTCGCAACCAAGGCTAAGGTTCCGGTTGTTCCGGTTGCGATCATCGGCACCGATGATTGTCTGGAGAACAACGCCGGATTAAAGCTGACAAAGGGAACTGTTACCATTGCCTATGGTGCACCGATCGACATTGCTGCTTTAGACGATGAGGATAAAAAGCATCTGGGTGCCTACACTCAGAAGTTTGTAGAAGAACTTTACACACAGAACAAATAATGAATCAAAAATGAATTTAGAAGAGGAGGAATCGTATGAGTCCATGGATTATCGTTTTAATCGTATTAGTCGTACTGATCGCCGGTCTGGTTGCTCTGTATATCTTCGGTAACAAGATGCAGAAAAAGCAGATGGCTCAGAAGGAACAGATGATGGCTGCTGCACAGCCGGTTTCCATGCTGATCATTGACAAGAAGTTTATGAAAATGAAGGATGCCAAGCTTCCTAAGGTAGTAATGGAGCAGACTCCAAAGCGTTATCAGAATTCCAAGCTTCCAATCGTAAAAGCCAAGATCGGTCCACAGATCATGACTCTGATCGCCGATGATGCTGTTTTCGATAATCTCCCAACCAAGGGTGAGGTAAAGGCTATGGTCAGCGGAATCTATATCGTTCAGGTTAAGAGTGTCCGCGGCAAGGTTGCACCTGTAGAAGAGGGCAAAAAGAAGTCCTTCGGTGCAAAGCTTCGTAAGAAGCAGACCGAATATCAGCAGATCATGGCAGATGATGAGAAAGCAAGAAAGGCAGAAAAAGAAGCAAAGGCCCGTGAAAAGGCCCAGAAGGAAGCTGCCAAGAAGATTATGAAATAGATTCAGTCACCGCCTAAGATACCGGGAATAATTTCCCGGTATCTTTTTTTGTCTACAAAAAATTTTCCCCTCTTCCCGCATAGTCATCTTCTATATACTCCTGCTTTTATTATTTATCATTACTATTATTCCAAAGCATATCCAGCTAATACCAATTGCTGCTCCAACCGGTATTACATTCACAGCTAATGAAAAATCCAGTATTTGTCTAACAAACGAATTCATAATCAGCAGAATAACTACTGATGCATAGCAGCCTAACATTGTCGCCAAAAACATAATTACACTTACCTCTCCTGCAAAAATCTGTTTTCGATCCTCCCGTACCATTCCCATAACCTCTAACATAGACAAATACTTTTCATTTCTTTTCCGATAAAAGTCCAAAATATAACCCGTTGAAAACATATCAACTATGCAAAATAT
>ERZ1035006.1419-NODE-1419-length-15844-cov-3.888593_pt1 | contig 15844 bp, 16 predicted proteins | sample MGYA00520694_ERZ1035006 | MGnify/ENA primary metagenome ERZ1035006 (study PRJEB33766, sample SAMN09781746) | gut metagenome | biome: gut microbiome | host: Homo sapiens | place: Madagascar | study: EMG produced TPA metagenomics assembly of the PRJNA485056 data... | reverse complement strand
CGCAGGCAGCGAAGCGTCCCTGCCAGTAACTTTGCGCGTCCTCAGACGCGCCCCCCAAGCTGCTTTTCCAACATCTATGCTGTGTCGCGCCAGATGGGCGCGACCGAACTGCTGGTCTTGCGACCATAGCTGCTTTTTCCCGAACGCAGGGGTTTCGCGTCTGCGGAGGCGACCAAAGGGCAATGGAAACAGACGAAGTCTGCGATCGTCCTTTGGAAACCTTCGGCGCGGTCGCTCCCATGTTTCTTGATTTTTTCCGCGGCTGAAAAAGCCCTTTTATTACTTGACTTTTCATGCAGCAACCTTTTTATTTAATCTGAACGGTATTTTGAGAAGAGGAAAACACATGAAACTTGATTTTGACCCCGGATTCGATATTACGCCGCTGTCGGTGGATGAGGGCTTCCGGCTGGGGGCGGACTGCTTTGATAAAGGCACGGAGTTCCGCAAGCTCGATAGCGTCCGCAAGAGCCTTCGCGACCCGAATTGCGATGGGTCGGAAAACGTCTATGCCATCATGATGGACGTCGGGCGCAAGAAGGACTTGCCCGCCATGCAGCAGCGGATGCTCCTCTATGGCGTCGTGACGTATGCCGCCGGACAGTTGGGCGATGAACCTATCCGCAGTCAGGGGCATATTCATAAGGTTTCCGCGCATTGCGGGTGGTCTACGCCTGAGGTCTATGAGATTTGGACGGGCAAAGCTGTGATTTATATGCAGGAATCGGGGCAGGATGCCCCCGGACGGTGCTTCGCGGTTGAGGCAGGCGCGGGCGATGTGGTGATTGTGCCGCCGGGGTGGGTTCATGCCACCATCAGCGCTGACCCCAAGCAGCCGCTGACTTTCGGCGCATGGTGCGACCGCGATTATGGCTTTGAGTACGCCGACGTCCGCCGTCATGGGGGCATTGCGTGGTTTCCGCTGCTGACGGCGGAGGGCAAACTTCGCTGGACACCCAATCCCGCTTATCATACCAGTCAGCTGACCATCAAGCCCCCGCGCGATTACAGCGATTTGGGGCTGGAAAAGAACAAGTCGATTTACCGCCAGTTCGAGGAAGACCCGGATCGGTTTCTGTTTGTGTCCGACCCGGCGCGCGCGGCGAATATCTGGAAGAATTACACCCCGTAAGGGAGAAAGGGCGAAAGTATGCAGTTTCCGAAAGACTTCCTGTGGGGAACAGCAACGTCCTCCTATCAGATTGAGGGCGCAGTGAATGAAGACGGCAAGGGCAAATCCATCTGGGACGTATTCACTCGCGCACCGGGCGCGGTGAAAGACCGCTCGAATGGCGATACGGCGATTGACCACTACCATCGCTTCCGCGAGGACATCCGCCTGATGGCAAAGATGGGGATTCGCAATTACCGCTTCTCCATTTCGTGGGGAAGAATCCTCCCCGACGGCACGGGCGCGGTCAACGAAAAGGGACTTGCGTTCTATTCCGAGCTGGTGGACTGCCTGCTGGAAAACGGCATCCGCCCCTTCTGCACGCTCTATCACTGGGATTTACCCTATGCGCTGCACCTGCGCGGCGGATGGCTGAGTCCTGATATGCCGGAATGGTTCGCAAACTATACGACCATCGTCGCGGATGCGCTGGGCGACCGCGTGAAGGATTTCATCACCATCAATGAGCCGCAGTGCATCATTGGTTCTGGGTATGCGCTGGGCGTTCACGCGCCGGGGCTGAAATGCTGCGCGGCGGACATCGTTCGCGCGGCGCATCACCTGATGCTGGCGCACGGGCGTGCGGTTCAGGTGCTTCGGGCGCACGTTCCCGGCGTTCGCGTCGGCTATGCCCCCTGCGGCGACCCGTGCGTGCCGTATACGAATTCGCCGGAGGACATCGCCGCCGCCCGCAAGGAGTATTTCACCGTCCATATTGACGAGAAAGTCGGGCCTGCGTGGAATATTGCGTGGTTCTCTGACCCGGTGATGCTGGGGCAGTACCCGGCGGATGGGCTGGTCGGCTACGAGCAGTACCTTCCTGACGGCTGGCAGGAGGACTTGAAGACCATCCAGCAGCCGCTGGACTTCTACGGGCAGAACATCTATCAGGGGCAGTGGTGGCGCAGGGGAGCGGACGGCAAGCCGGAGCATGTGCGCTGCCCGGCGGGTCATCCGCATAACGCCTTGGAATGGCCCATCAATGAAGACGGGCTGTACTGGGGGCCGCACTTCCTCTATGAGCGCTATCATACGCCGATTCTGATTACCGAAAACGGCATGGATGCCCACGACGCGGTCAGTCTGGACGGCAAAGTACATGACCCGAATCGGCAGGACTATATGCACCGCTATCTGCGCGCGCTGGGTCAGGCAGCGGCGGACGGTGTGCCAGTGCTGGGCTACTTCTATTGGAGCTTCTTCGATAATTTCGAGTGGGCGCATGGGTATCAGGAGCGCTTCGGGCTGGTTTATGTGGATTATCAGACGCAGGAGCGCATTTTGAAGGACAGCGCATACTGGTATCAGCAGGTTATGGCGACGAACGGAGAAAATTTGTAAAAAACGCGAAATTAAGCAGGAAGGACGAGCCTTATGAGCGAAATTAAGATGATCAATGGACAATCCCTGCCGAATATCCCGTGGCAGGAGCGCCCGGCTGACCTTGAAGAAGGTGCAGTGCTGTGGCGCTACACCGAAAACCCCGTCATGGGGCGCAATCCCACGCCGAAAATCGGGCGCATTTTTAACAGCGCGGTCGTGCCGTGGCAGGATGGGTATATCGCCGTGCTGCGCGGCGAGCAAGTCAATGGCGTGCCGCATGTGTATCTGGGACGCTCCAAGGACGGCATTCACTGGAATGTAGATCACGAGCGCGTGCAGTTCGTGGGCGAAAACGGCGAGCCGTGGATGCCTAACTACGCCTATGACCCGCGTCTGGTGAAGGTGGAGGATACTTACTATATCATCTGGTGTACGGACTTCCACGGCGCGGCTATCGGCATGGCGAAGACGAAGGATTTCGAGCATTTCACGCGCATGGAGAACCCGTTTATCCCCTATAACCGCAATGCCGTACTGTTCCCGCGGAAAATCGGCGGCATGTACAAGATGCTGTCGCGCCCGTCGGACTCCGCGCATACGCCGTTCGGGGACATCTTCCTCTCCGAAAGTCCCGACCTGATTTACTGGGGACGCCACCGGCATGTGATGAGCCGCGGCCCGATGTGGTGGGAAGCGGTGAAAATCGGCGCGGGCGCGTGTCCGATTGAGACGACCGAGGGCTGGCTGATGTTCTTCCACGGCGTCGCCAGCACCTGCAACGGTTTTGTGTACTCCATGGGTGGCGCGATTCTTGACCGGGACGAGCCGTCAAAGGTGCTGTACCGGTGCGAAAATTATCTGCTGACGCCGGAAATGCCCTATGAAGTCAGCGGCTTCGTGCCGAATGTCGTCTTCCCCTGCGCAACGGTTCAGGATGCGGACACCGGGCGTATTGCCATCTACTACGGCTCAGCAGACACCTGCGTCGGGCTGGCGTTCGGGTATGTGGACGAGATTGTACAGTACATCAAGGACAACAGCGTCCTGAATCCCGACGACGGCGTGGCCTTTGAGAAATTCTGATACCGCGGAGGAAGAACCTATGAATACCTTTCGCCGCCCCAACGTGCTGCTGATTTAGCGAACGGCTTCGGGCATTATCCCGGCGGGTCTATCAGCAATGAAAAAGGAGAATGAGTCATGAAGGACGCATGGTGGAAGGAAGCCGTCGTCTATCAAGTCTATCCGCGCAGCTTCATGGATGCAAACGGCGACGGCATCGGCGATTTGCAGGGAGTTACCTCGCGGCTGGACTACTTGCAGGAGCTGGGCATCGATGTGATTTGGCTGTCGCCTGTGTACCAGTCTCCGAACGTCGATAACGGCTATGACATCAGCGATTATCAGGCGATTCAGCCGGAATTCGGCACGATGGCGGATTTCGATGAGCTGCTTCAACAGGCGCATCGGCGTGGCATTCGCATCGTGATGGACTTGGTTGTCAACCACTCGTCCGACCAGCATCCGTGGTTCGTGGAGAGTCGGAAGAGCAAGGATAACCCTTATCGCGACTACTACATCTGGCGCGAGCCGAAAGCGGACGGAAGCGCGCCGAACAACTGGGGTTCGTGCTTCGGCGGATCGGCATGGCAGCTTGACCCGGAAACGGGCATGTACTATCTGCACCTGTTCGCGCCGCAGCAGCCTGATTTGAATTGGAAGAATCCGAAACTGCGCGACGACGTGTACCGCATGATGACATGGTGGTGCGACAAGGGCGTGGACGGCTTCCGCATGGATCAAATCAGCGCGATTTCCAAGATGGACGACATGCCGGACGGCCCGGTTGCCCCCGGTCAGCAGTACGGCAATTACGGCCCGTACTGCATCAACGGCCCGCATGTGCATGAATATTTGAAGGAAATGAACGCGCGGGTGCTGTCCCGCTATGACCTGATGACCGTGGGCGAAACGGCGGGCGTGACCATCGATGAGGCACAGAAGTACGCCGGGGAGGATTCGCATGAGCTGAGCATGGTCTTCCAGTTCGAGCATGTGGACGTCGCTGGAAAGTACGGGGCGTGGCGCACGGAGCAGATTCCGATGCTGTTCCTGAAAAAGGTGCTGAGCAAATGGCAGACGGAGCTGCACGGCAAGGCGTGGAACAGCCTCTTCCTTGGCAACCACGACCAGCCGCGCACCGTGTCCGCGTTCGGCGACGACCGCCCGCAGTGGCGCGTCCGCAGCGCGAAGATGCTGGCGACCTGCCTGCACATGATGGAGGGCACGCCCTACATTTATCAGGGCGAAGAGCTGGGCATGACGAACTGTCCGTTCCAGTCGCTGGACGAGTTCCGGGACATTGACAGCCTGAACGGGTATCGCCGCTGGGTGACGGACGGGCCGCTCACGCACGAAGAGTTCGTCCCCTACCGGCTGTTCAAGAGCCGCGACAATGCCCGCACGCCCATGCAGTGGGATGACAGCCCGAATGCCGGATTCACCCGCGGCACGCCGTGGATTCGCGTCAATCCGAACTACACGGAAGTCAACGCGTCGGCGGCGATGGCTGACCCGGATTCAACGTTCTACTACTTCCAGAAGCTCATCCGCCTGCGCAAGGCACACCCCGTGATTGTGCATGGGCGCTATGCGCTGCTGGAAAAGGACGACCCGGCACTGTTCATTTATACGCGCACGCTGGATGATGCGCAACTGCTCGTGATGTGCAACTTCAAGGAGCAGACGCGAGAATGGACAATGCCGGCGGGCTTCGCGGGCGCGCAGGTGCTGATTTCCAACACCGGGCGGACACAGCAGGCGGAGCAGACCATCACCTTGCAGCCTTATGAAGCACTGGTGCTTCTGAAATAACATTGACGGGATAGAAGGGAGAATTTCAGATGAAAATGGAACTGGGTGCGCAGACATTTACCGTGCGGGACTATATGCAGACGACGTGGGACTTCCGGGAGGCGATGAAGCGCATTGCGGAAATCGGCTATACCTGCGTGCAGCTGTCGGCGGTGGGCAATGTGCCGGTTCAGGCGCAGCGGGACATCTGCGATGAATTCGGGCTGAAAATCGTCCTGACGCATACGAACCCGGATCGCATGATTGCCGACCCGGAGGGCGTCATCCGCGACCATGACATCCTTGGCTGCGACTACATCGGTATCGGCATGATGAACCCGAAGTACCAGCGTGCGGAGTGGATTGACCAGTTCGCGAAAGACTTCACGACCCCGGCGAAGAAGATGCGCGACGCAGGCAAGCTGCTGATGTACCACAATCACAATCTGGAATGGACGCGCCTGCGCGACGGCCGCCGGATTATGGACGTGCTGCTGGAACAGATGCCGGCGGACTTGATGGGCGTGACGCTGGATACCTACTGGGTGCAGGCGGCGGGCGCGGATGTGCTGGAATGGATTGACATTCTGCAAGACCGCATCCCCTGCGTCCACCTGAAAGACATGTCCGTGAACGGCTTCGACCAGCGCAAGGCGGTCGTCGGCGAGGGTAATCTGAACTTCCCGAAGATTCTCGAAAAGCTGCAAACGCTGGGCAAGACGAAGTACATGCTCGTCGAGCAGGACGACTGCTACGGCGAAAGCGCGTTTGACTGCTTGAAGCGCAGCTATGACAATGTGAGAAAGATGGGGTATTGAGCGATGGCAAAGGTGAAATTGGGCATTATCGGCGTTGGCAATATGGGCACGGGTCACAGCAAGAACTATCTGGACGGCTTGATGCCGGAAATCGAAATCACGGCGGTGGCTGATCGCAACCCGGCGCGCCGCGAGTGGGCGAAGGAGAATCTCCCCGGCGTGAAGGTTTTTGAGGAGGGCGCAGATCTCATCCATAGCGGCGCGTGCGAAGCCGTGCTGATTGCCACGCCGCACTATCAGCATCCGCCGCTGGCGATTGAAGCCTTCAAGAACGGGCTGCACGTCATGGTGGAGAAGCCCGCCGGGGTCTACACCCTGCAAGTGCGCGAGATGAACGCCGAGGCGGATCGTCACCCGGAGCTGACCTTCGGCATGATGTTCAACCAGCGCACGAATTGCACCTACCGCAAGATGCACGAGCTGATTCACAGCGGCGCAATCGGTGACTTAAAGCGTGTCAATTGGATTATCACCGACTGGTACCGCACGCAGTTCTATTACGATTCCGGCGCATGGCGCGCAACGTGGGCGGGCGAAGGCGGCGGTGTGCTGCTGAACCAGTGCCCGCATCAGCTGGATTTGGTGCAGTGGCTGGTGGGACTGCCGTGCAAGGTGCAGGGTTTCTGTCACGAGGGCAAGTGGCACAACATCGAGGTCGAGGACGACGTGACCGCCTATTTCGAGTACCCGAACGGCGCAACGGGCGTTTTCATCACCACGACCGCCGACGCCCCCGGCACAAACCGCTTGGAGATTACAGGCACGAAGGCGACGCTCATCTGTCAGGACGGCAAGCTCATCATGAAGAAGCTGGAAATGGATGAGCGTGAATGGTGCGCGACGTGTCAGGAGGGCTTCCGTGCGCCGTCCTACGAAACGATGGAGGTCGAGACGGACGGGCAGAACGGGCAGCATCCGGCGGTGCTGAACGCGTTTGCGGCGCATATCCTGCGCGGCGAGCCGCTGGTGGCGGACGGGCGCGAGGGCATCAATGGGCTGATGCTGTCCAATGCGATTCATCTGTCCTCGTGGCTGGGGCGTCCGGTGACTTTGCCGATTGATGAGGAGCTGTTTTTGGAGAAGCTCAATGAACGCCGGGCAACGTCGCGGGTAAAGACAGGGGAAAGCGTTTTCAGTGATACGCAGGGGACATATGGGTCAAAGTAAAGAGGAGCTCCAAACACGAGGATAAACACGCGGGCAAAGCAAGATAACGTGACCAACTCAATTGCACCAGACAGGCGCGAACGGATTGTATGCTTTCCTCCACAAAACCGCATAAAGATGCGCCCTGCCCCGGCAAACTCATCCGCCGGAGCAGGGCGCGTTTCGATGCAGTTGTTCTGTTATACTCTGACCGTTTCCCCTGCCTTAATCGTCATGACCTCGCCTTGGTTCTCCACCCAAATGTCGGTGGAGGTCGGGTTGAAGACGATGTGCCCGTCGGCGCTGGTGCGCAGCTGGCGGCTGGCGTTCAGGTAGTCCACAATCTCGATATTCGTCGCGTACCAAATATCCTTCTTGCCGCTCATTTTCTCGCAGAAGGCGCGGATGACCTCCCAGTTGTTGTGCTGCTCGAACTCGTAGCTGTGTCCCCACAGGTAGAACAGCTTCAGCCCGAACGGTCCTTTTCCCGTAAGGAAGCGGTCGCACAGCTCGTCCAGCTTCGGGTCATCGTGATGGCAAGTCGGATGGAGGCGCAGCCATTCGTTGGGAATCTCAAAGTTGTGGGTGCTGACGACAGTGCGGGCATAAGCAATGCCGCAGGTGCGCAGGGTGTCGACGGCTTCGTCGCTGTATGTGCCGTAAGGGTACGCAAAGCCGCGGACGATTTTGCCAAACAGCTTTTCCAGATTATCGCGGTCAGCAAGAACCTCATAGGCAATGCGCGGCGCGGGAATCGCGGACAGTGACGCATGGGTCAGCGCGTGGGAGGCGATTTCGTGGCGGCCGCCGGCGTAAAGCGCTTTAATGGCGGATTCGCTCATGCGGCGGTGAATCGTGCCGGCAGGGTAAACCGTGCCTTCCGGGGCGAAGCAGCCGCTGTTGAGGTTGAAGGTGGCGAGAATACCGTATTCATCGAGGATGCGGATGAGTTCGATGTCGGTTTCCACGCCATCGTCGTAGGAGAGGGTCAGCGCCTTGCGCAGACCGTAGGGGTAGAGAATCATCATGGGAAAAGACTCCTTTCTTTGTGGGTAAAAAATGATAGGCGAAAGAATCTCTTTTGCCTTGGTTATACGGGTTTATTGGGAAAGTGCTTTTGGGTTGCAGGGGTGCGCGCCTGCGGGCGCACAAAAGGGTCAAGCCTTTTGCTTCCGAGTAAACAGCTTTTTCAGCGCCCACGCGCAGGGCTTTTCAATCAGCAGGGTGATGAGAATCGCGCCGAGGAGGGATAAGCCGAAGCAGAGCGCCATGTACTGGTTTTGCCACGGCTGTTCGCCGACGCGGTTCGGTTCATTGCTCACGGACGGCGGAATGTGCAGCCGCTTCAGGTGGACAGCAAGGTTCTGATGCAGCAGGTAGTAGTTCATCGAGATGGCGGCGAGCCAGCCCATGACACGGTTGCCCATCAGGAAGCGCAGGGGGCGCACGGCGAAGGGGAGCGAAAGCATCAGCCCCGCAATCGTCAGGCAGAGCAGCGGACGGCGCATCATCTGCGCGGCCTGCATCGCGGGCTGACCGGCGGTGTACGCCTGAGCGCGGATAACGCGGAGCATCCCGTAGAGAGAGACGCAGAACACAAGCGTCGCTGCGCCCTGCCAGAGCCACTTTTTTCGGCTTTCCGCCGGATACAGCTGCGTCAGGCGCACATAGAGGATGGACGCGCCCATGCCCATTGCGTAAACATCAAGGAAATTCGCCAGCTGATTGACAACCATGTTGTACTCGTCCAGCCGCCATAAACACCAGCCGCGGAACGCAAACGCGACCGCCGCCATGCTCATCAGCGTACCGAGCGGGTTCTTCATCGCGCCCTTCGCCAGCAGAGGGAAAATCAGGTACGCCTGCATCTCGATGGCGATTGTCCACGATGCAACGCCAATGGGCGTGGCGATGTAAGTGGCGTAATTGAACGTCTGCGTGAACGTCAGGTGCATGAGGACGTCGCGGACAGCGTCGGACGTGCGCCCGTAGAGGTTGTACGGAATCGCGACGACGAAGAGCATCAGCAGCGTCAGGAAATAATAGCTGGGCACAATGCGCATGATGCGCCGCTGATAGAACGCTTTCGTGTCCGGCACACGCTCACCCAGCATCATCGCCCGCGCATACGGCAGGAACAGCAGGAAGCCCGACAGCAGAATCGTGCCGTCAACCGGCATATATCCGGCGCGCAGCAGATAGTCCAGCGAGTAGCGGCCGATCGACGGCGTAAGCCACGACTGCTGCCAGAAGTGATACCAGCTGACGATGAACACCAGCAGCACGCGCAGCCCGTTCAGCTCCGGGATTCTGCGGCAGTTCGGGCGATAGGCGGTCATGAGTCCGCCTCCAGCAGGGCGCGCATTCCCATCACATAGCCGTAGAAGCCGAAGCCGACAATCTGCCCCCGGCAGGCGCTGGCGGTGACGGACTTGTGGCGGAATTCCTCCCGCGCGTGGACGTTGCTCATGTGGCACTCGATGACCGGCATCGGCACAGACGCAATCGCATCATGAAGCGCGACGGACGTGTGCGTATAGCCGCCCGGATTGAACACCGCGCCGCAGAAGCCGTCGAAATACGCCTTTTGCAGCGCATCAATCAGGTCGCCCTCGTGGTTGGACTGCACGCAGCGCACCTCCACGCCGAGCTTTTCCGCTTCCGCACGGTACAGCGCAAGCAGGTCGTCATACGTCTTTGCACCGTAAACCGCCTTTTCACGCAATCCAGTCAGGTTGATGTTCGGGCCGTTGAGAATGAGAATCTTTTTCGGTTCGCTCATAACAAATGCAGCTCCTTCATCAGCGTTTCCGCAAGGTTCGGCGGCATGGAACATCCCTGCCAGATGCTTTCGGCTTCCACCGCCTGCGCAATGAGCATATACAGCCCCGTGCACGCGGGTGTTCCAGCACGTTTGGCGGCGGCGGTCAGTACCGTTTCCGCCGGGTTGAAGATAATGTCCGCCACGCCGTCGGCACGGGCGACGATGCTGGTCAAGTGCGCCGCATCTATCGGACAGCCCTCGACGCGCGGATACATTCCGGCAGGGGTCGTGTTGACAATCAGCCCGCCCATGTCAGGGAAGCGCGCATAGAAATCGTCGTAGCTGATTTCATCCGCGTGCTTCGGGCTTCGGGAGACGACCCACGTTTCGCGCGCCCCCATGCGCTCCACGGCGTTCCGGCAGGCGTGCATTGCCCCGCCTGAACCGAGAATGAACACCGGGCGCCCGTCCGGATTCATGTCGAAATGGCGCAGCATCTGCTCAAAGCCGGGGTCGTCCGTGTTGTAGCCGCGGCTTTTTTCGCCCGTCAGCACCGTGTTGACCGCCCCTACTTCCCGCGCAAAGGGGGTAATCTCATCCAGCAGGGGCATCACGTCCGTCTTGTACGGCACGGTGATATTGAAGCCGTCGAGCGTGCGCAGCAGTTCCGGTACAACCGCCGCCAATTCACCGCGCGGAATCTCAATCAGGCGATAACTCGCCGCCAGAGAGATTTTCTCCCAAATCGCCTCGTGAATGGGGACGGACAGGCTATGCCCCAGCTTCTCCCCAATCAGGCCGTACTGCTTCATGAACATGCACCTCCGGGCTGCTTTGTTCCCATTATAGCATGATTCGGGCAAGGGGGCAATGCTTGCACAGTTTTTTTCTGTTTTTGCATTTTGGGTGCAACGAATGGCATTTCTGATTCGTCTAATAGGTAACAGGCTGGAAAAGGAGGGAGCGCATGGGCAGACGCGGAACACTGCTGCTGATGATTTTTCTGCTGCTGGGATGCACGCTGGCGGAGGACGAATTGGACATCACCTATCGCTTCGGCAGCCGCGAGGAGCAGAAAATTGCGGTGACGATTGACGACTGCTATCACGCGGAGGACGTTCGGGCGGTGCTGGATATTTTGCAGGCAAACGACGTCCGCGCGACGTTCTTCCCCATCGGCAAGGCACTCAAGTACGAGGATGCGGCGCTTTGGCAGGAGGTTGTGGCGTCTGGGTGCGAAATCGGCAATCACTCGTGGGGGCATACTTACCTGACGAAGCTGAGCCGGCAGAAAATCAAGTTCCAGATGCTTCGGACGCAGGAGAAAGTGGATGCGCTGCTGGACTGCCATTACCCCATGCAGGTCATGCGCCCGCCGATGGGCAAAACGAATTCGAAGGTGGAGGAAAGTGTCGCGGAAGTGGGGTATCTGGCGGTGGTCAAGTGGGATGTGAGCGAAACCGACCCGGAAAAGGCACTGGCAGACGTACAGAACGGCAGCATCCTGCTCTTTCATGCGCGGAAGAAGGACGCGGCGTGCCTGACCGTGCTGATTCCGCAGCTAGTGGCGGAAGGGTATGAGCTGGTCACGGTGTCGGAGCTGCTTGGACTGCCGGAAATTGAGTGCAGCGCGGAAAAGTACGTCTACAACCGCCGCGATACGGAGCAAAATATCCACCCCGATGCTGTTCCCCAGAATTGACAACCCTTCCCCATTCCGGTATAATGAAAGACGGGAAAAGGACGTTTTGCTGTGGCAAAATCAAGCATGAAGAGGAGTGAACCCTGATGAAGAAACGACTGTTGGCGCTGCTGAGCGCCATCGTGCTGATGGGTAGTGTATCACTGGCGGAAAACACGGAAGAATCGGCGGAAACCCCGGCGACGGCGGAACCGATGGTTTCCCTGCCCATCGATTTTTCTCCCGGTATGCCCGCTGATCCGGACGGCTTTACCCTCGGCGACGGCACTTGGAGCTATGAAGATCCCACCATCAGCGTGCAGGTGACGCAGAAGCGCAAGGCGGAGTGCGACTATTGGGTTGCGCATATCAAGATAGCGGATGCTTCCCAGCTGCGCACCATGTCCGCCGGCGGCTTTGACTCCACCCGCACGGTCAAGGGCACGATTATGGCCAAGCGCAGCAACGCCATCCTTGCCATTGACGGCGATTATTTCTGCTATACCGGTATCGGTTATATCGTCCGGCAGGGCACGGAGTATCTTGACCACCTGCGCGGCGACCGCGACGTTCTCCTGATTGATGAGGACGGCGATTTCCACTATGTCCTCCGCCCCAAGCGCAATTCACTTGACGGCACGGTGGATGGCAAGAAGGTCATCAACAGCTTCTTCTTCGGCCCGGTGCTGGTGCGCGAGGGCAAAGCGGTGCTGAACCCGATGGCGGAAGGCATGGCGTTCGATGAGCCGCGGCAGCGCATGGCGATTGCGCAGGTTGGCCCGCTGGAATATATGGCGATTTGCTGTGCGTCGCAGGCGCGCGGCTCGATGGGCATGACGCTCCAGCAGTTTGCGCGGCTGTGCGCTGACGAAGGCGCGTATATCGCCTATAACCTCGATGGCGGCGACTCCACCATGATGATTTTCAACGGCGAGAAAATCAACGACGTGCTGAATGAAAACACCCGCACCATCTCCGACATCGTGTACTTCGCGTCGGCATGGACAGGCGAGGAGGCGGACGAGTGAATACCGTCTATTGGGTGCTCGTCGCGTTCGGCATCGTTGTGCTGGAGGCGCGTCTGCGCGCCCGGAATGTGCGCTATCTGCCGATTCTGCCTGCTATTGTGCTGGGCGCGGTATTGTCCAAAGTCAGTTATGTTGTTCTGCAATGGCACTATGCGTTCCCGCACTGGGGATGGGGTGCGTTCACTGTTCTTCGGCCGGATACGTTCTGCTTCTTCGGCGGCGCGGTCGGCGTGGTGCTGGGCGTCATCATCAGCGCAAAGCTGACGCATCAGAAAGTGCTGCCCGTGCTGGATGCGTTTGCTCCGGCGGGCGCGCTGCTGGTCGCCATTGCCCGGTTCGGCGAAAAGTATCTGGGCGAAATCGGCACAGCGGGCTTTGAGATGCCCGAACAGCTGGCGTTCTTCCCCTTTGCCCTGACGAACGAGTGGGGCGAAAGCTATCCCGCCATCTTCATGTTGTCCTGCCTTGCGGCGCTCGTCGTGGCGATTGTCGGTCTAACCCGCAAGCCCGGCGGACGCGATGGTCAGCTTTTCCTGCGCACGGCGTTTTATCTGGCGCTGCCGCAAATCATGTGTGAGAGCCTGCTGGCGGAGTGCATGAAGTGGGGCTTCGTGCGGGTGCAGCAGCTCCTGTGTGCGCTGACGCTGCTGGTGATTCTGATTGTGGAGTGCCGCCGTGCATCGGGTTCGTTGTCCTTCGCGAAGCGCTGGTGGCCGGTTGGCGCGCTGCTCCTGTGCGCGGCGGGGCTGGTCGGCGTGGAATTTGCGCTGGATAAGTCCGGTTTGCCCGCGTTCGTGGGGTACGGCGCGATGGTGGTGCTGCTGGCGCTGATTGCGGCGGCGGAATGCGGGGCGGGGAAAAGAATGAAGGAATCACAGAAATAATAAAAGCAAACGAAAGAACAAAGCAAGGAAAAAATCACTTATGATGGGGAAAACGCATATCGCGGTAGGAATTGCAGCCGCCTATCTAATTACGCAGCCCCAAACCGCACCGGAGTTCATCATTGCAACGGTCGGCGGCAGCATTGGCGGTGTGATGGCTGATATTGATGTGAAGATTGATACCAGCAATAAGTATGCTGCAAAAGCATCAATGGATGCTTTATATGGTGAAATCTTAGCAATTGCGATTTCTGTCGGTGCATTAGCGGGCGACTATTTCACAGGAGGGAATATCCTTCAGGGAGCAGTTGCGAATCTGACGAGATTCATCATCGGTGCGGTGCTTTTCATTGTGCTCACCATTATTTCACCATTATTGGGGAAAGAAGCAAACACAGGGACAAAACCCATTCGCTTCTGGCGATGCTGCTGTTTTCAGCATCCGTGTATCTCATGGAATCGCGCATCGGATTCGCATATTTAATAGGGTATGGATCACATTTGCTTGTTGATACTTTCAACAAAAGTCCTATTCGAGTGCTATATCCGTTAAAAAAAGGGGTCTGCCTGAAACTGTGCTACGCTGACAGACTGGGAAATGAACTGTTCCTTGTGGGCAGTGTCCTCATCATGGTACTCTATATTTTTCTTCATACGCTGTTGTAATGATTTGATAACGGCATATCACAATACAGACGAAGGAAGCTGACAGCATGACAAACATCATTGCAGAGCATGAGAAACTTCAGGCGACGGTGAAGCTGCTTGCCGAACTTGCTAAAGGTGTCGAATCCATCCGCACGGAAGGTCTTTTGACCATCGATGAGGCGTTTGCCGGGCTGGATGAGGAAAGGCAAGACCCGAAAGAAGCCTAAGCATCCTAACGCATTGCATCCGAAAATAGTATAAAAATCAGGGGCGTCCCTCTCCTTTTTCCGAGAGAGACGCCCCATTATATTACCCCTTATTTCTCCACCTTCGTCAGCCGAATCCGCACATTCGCCCCATTGCGCTGATCAAAGAGCCATGCGCTGGTGGCGCTGATGCCGGTCAGCTGGTGCGTGGCGGTCAGCGAATCCGCGGATGTGCCCGTGCGGATGGTCAGACCATCCACCGCGAAATACAGCGATTCGCCCGCAAGTGTGCAGGTGCCATCAAGATTGAACGTGTAGGCGTTTCCTGCTGTATCCTGCCATGTGCCAAGCACCAGATAGCATGCTTCCTTCAGGCGCTCCTTCACGCGGCGCTCGTCGCTGATTTCCTGATAGTACGGGTACGCCTGATACACCTGTCCGGCGGCATAATAGCTTTCGCCCGCCTGATAGCAGCTTTCGCGGAAAATGTCGCGCAAATCGGCGTAATCTGCGGGCAAATTCTCCATGTCCAGATTCATCAGCAAATCAGCCACCGCCGTGTACTCCTGCTGATTGTACTGTGCGCGGGCGCTGTCGGCAATCGGGCCGTAGTAGGCGGCATACTGCGCCGCGGCGCGTTCGGCAGCATCGGAATAGTCGCCCGCTTGCGTGAAGAACTGTGCTGCCGCCAGCGGCAGGGAATCCGCCACAGCCTTTTCGCCCTGCGCATAGCGCACGATTTTAAGCTGTTCATCCGCGTCGGAATAGCCGGAAATGCTTTCCAGCAGCGCCGCCGCTTCGTCTAACTGTCCGGCTTCTTTCTTTTGCAGCGCAATGGCGTAGTCACACGCCTTCAGCTGCGTCGCGGCATCCTCATATGTCCCCAGCGCGGCGAAAATCTCCCGCGCCTCGGTGTACTTTTGATTTTCCAGCAGCAGCGCCGCCTGCTGATACTGCGTCGCGGCAAGGCTCGCTTCGTCGCCCAATTCGGCGTAGATGACGGCGGCGGACTGCAGGTTGTCCAGCGCGCCGGTCGATGCAAGCGCCTGCGCCTTCATCGTGCGCACTTCGCTGATTTTCTGCGCGCTGTCCTTGTAGTCGCCCAAGGCTTCATACAGCGCGATTGCGCCGTCGTAGTCGCCATCCTGCGCCTTCTTCGCCGCCCAATCGTAGTTGCACAGGCGAATCATGTCCGCCGCTTCGGAGTAGTCCGAAACAGCCGTAAACCCGGCAATCGCAGCTTCATACTCGCCGCGCGAATACGCAATCTGCGCCGGCTGATACACGCAGTCTTTCAGCAGCGTCGCGACATCATTGTAATC
>ERZ1035006.1417-NODE-1417-length-15848-cov-4.867979_pt1 | contig 15848 bp, 15 predicted proteins | sample MGYA00520694_ERZ1035006 | MGnify/ENA primary metagenome ERZ1035006 (study PRJEB33766, sample SAMN09781746) | gut metagenome | biome: gut microbiome | host: Homo sapiens | place: Madagascar | study: EMG produced TPA metagenomics assembly of the PRJNA485056 data... | reverse complement strand
AGTCTTCCGGTTTCTGATAAAAGTGGCCGGATAGCTGTGAGGTCTTGATCACATTGATAAATGCATGCTTATCCACCTCCCGCACTGCTTTTAACACATGCTTACTCTCCGCACTTGATACGACAGAATAGACCATGTGGCGTTCACAGTGTTCATAGGATCCCTCTCCATTCAGGATTGTTGCCCCATGGTGGCACGTGTTTGAGATTGCATCACACACTTCCTGCGGATGATCGGTCACAACAAACAATGTCTGCTGCTGATACTTCTTATATAAAGTGTGCAATACCTGCGTGGATGCATACTGGAAAATAATTGAGTATAATGCCTTGTCCCATCCAAACAGAAGACCTGCAGCACCAAGGATCAACACATTCAGACCCAGCACCAGATTCCAGGAATCCATGCCTTTTTTCTCCGACAGATAAATAGCAATAAAATCCGTTCCACCAGATGTTGCATTGGCAAATAAGCAAAGACTGATCACTGCTCCGTTAATGAGACCTCCAAACACACTGATCAACAACGTATCGTAGGTAATAGGATATCCCGGGATCAGATCTGTAAGGATACCTGTCAGCAGGATCATCAGACAGGAATACAAGGTAAATTTCTTTCCAATAAAACGGAATCCAATATAGACCGGTATCGCATTCAGGATCACATTGACCAGCGTATATGGAATCGTAATGCCAAAAAACAGATCAGCCACACGCTGGATCAGAATCGTCAGTCCCGTTGCTCCACCAGGATACAAGCCGCCTGTCCGTACAAAAGTCTTAATATTCAATGCCATGATCAGCGATGCCACGCAGACCATCAGAATTCTCTTTCCATCTTCTTTTATATCAAATCTCATCTTTCCCCTCCTTTTCCTTATTATATCTCACTGTATGCAAAAAGGGAATGCTTACGCATTCCCTTTTTGCAATAGGATATATATATGGGTATCTTATAATGGAATAGGGCCTTTATTATTACAGCAGACTGCGATACAGTTTTTCAATATCATCCACCGTTGCTTCTTTTGGATTGCCCGGAGCACACGCATCAGCTGCTGCACTCTCACTCAAGAAGCGAATATCTTCTTCTTTTACAATTGCTTTCAAATCTTTTGGAATTCCCACATCAGCAGCCAGCTTACGAACCGCATCGACAGCTGCCTTTCTGTACTCCTCCTGACTCATGGTTTCAGTTCCTTCTACTCCCATAGCCTTTGCAATATCTCTATATTTCTCACCAGTTGCATCTGCATTATATTCCATAACCGTCGGAAGCAGGATCGCATTTGCCACACCATGAGGTGTATCATAGACAGCTCCCAGTGCATGTGCCATGGAATGTACAATACCAAGTCCTACATTGGAAAATCCCATACCTGCAATATACTGTCCAAGCGCCATACCTTCTCTTCCTTCCGGTGTGTTCTCAACAGCTCCACGAAGAGAGGAAGAGATAATCTCGATTGCTTTCAGATGCAGCATATCTGTGATCTCCCAAGCTGCTTTTGTAATATAACCTTCAATGGCATGGGTCAGTGCATCCATTCCGGTTGCAGCTGTCAGCCCTTTCGGCATGGAAGACATCATATCCGGATCTACCACTGCTACTACCGGAATATCATGAGTATCTACACAGACAAATTTCCGTTTCTTCTCTACATCAGTGATGACATAGTTGATGGTAACCTCTGCTGCGGTACCTGCGGTCGTTGGAACAGCAATGATCGGTACACAAGGATTCTTGGTCGGAGCCACACCTTCCAGACTTCTCACATCTGCGAACTCCGGATTGTTAATGATAATACCAATGGCTTTTGCCGTATCCATCGGCGAACCACCGCCGATTGCAATGATAAAATCAGCACCGGATTTTTTATATTCTTCCACACCATTCTGTACGTTTTCAATGGTTGGATTTTCTTTAATATTGGTATATACTTCATAAGCACAGCCAGCCTGATCCAGTACATCTGTTACTTTCTTAGTCACACCATGCTTGAAGATCGTAGGTCCGGAACATACAAATGCTTTCTTAAAGCCTCTGCGTTTCACCTCTCCTGCAATTTCCTGAATTGCACCTTTTCCATGATAAGATGTTTCATTCAATACTAATCTGTTTGACATTGTTTTTTCCTCCATCTTCTATCTCATAGAATCAAGCGTTTCTTTGTTCCGTTTGTTCTGTCCCCACTATACTCCTTTTATTCTCGTAAAGTCAATTATTTTGTTAAATTTTTGACATTCTAATTTGGAATATGAAACTCTGCGTAAAAAAGAGGTATACGGAATCCGCATACCTCTTTACAATCACCTGTTATATAGAAAGAATTACTCTTCCTCTGCTTCCTCAACCGGTGCTTCCAGAGCTTTCATGCTCAGGCTGATCTTATGATCCTCACCGTTGAAATCAACAACTTTAGCTTTGATAACCTGACCGATCTTCAGAACGTCAGCCGGTTTCTCAACATGATCTCTGGAAATCTGAGATACATGAAGCAGTGCGTCTACACCCGGCTCCAGCTCAACAAATGCGCCAAAGTCAGTCATACGTGCTACAGTACCCTCTACTTCATTGCCTACTGCATATTTCTCAGCAGCATTGAGCCACGGGTTTGCATCATCAAACTTAAGGCTCAGAGCAATCTTGGTATCTTTGATCTCTTTGATCAGAACAGTCAGTTTCTGACCAACCTTGAACATCTTCTTCGGATGCTCAACACGACCCCAGGACATCTCAGAGATATGAAGCAGACCATCAGCTCCGCCCAGATCTACGAATGCGCCAAAGTCAGTAATATTTTTAACAACGCCTTCTACAATATCTCCTTCATGGATACGCTCGAAGAGTTCTTTCTGCATCTCTGCTTTCTTAGCAACCAGAAGCTGTTTTCTGTCACCGATGATTCTTCTTCTCTTCGGATTGAATTCAGTGATTACAAACTCAATCTCCTGATCAGCATATTTGCTGAGGTTTTTCTCATAAGTATCAGATACCAGGCTTGCAGGAATGAAGATTCTGGTCTCATCAACTACAACACTTAATCCACCATCCAGTACCTGAGATACTTTTGCGGTCAGAACTTCTTTGTTCTCAAAAGCCTCTTCCAGTCTCTTGCTTCCTTTTTCTGCAGCTACTCTTCTGTAAGAAAGCTGAACCTGTCCCTCACCATCATTTACTTTCAGGACTTTAACTTCCATAGTGTCACCTACAGATACCATAGTTCTCAGGTCTGCATTCGGCACGTTGGTATACTCGTTTCTGGAAACAATACCGTCTGATTTGTAGCCTATATTTAAGATGATCTCGTCTTCTTTGACATCGATCACTGTGCCTTCTACGATTTCTCCTGTTCTGATAGTTTTTAATGAACCTTCCAGCATCTGTTCAAAACTTAATTCTGACATCGTTTTTGAACCTCCTCAATAATTTTCTTTGGGGTGGAAGCCCCCGCTGTAATACCTACAAGCCCAGTAGATCGTAATACCCCTAAATTCAAGTCGTCAACCGTCTGTATATAGTAAGTATTTTCGCACTCTTTTCTGCATATTTCAAATAGCTTCTGCGTATTTGAACTATGGCTTCCGCCAATCACGATCATGGCATCCGCCTCGTCTGCAATCTGACGTGCTTCCGTCTGTCGCTCTTCCGTCGCATTGCAAATTGTATTTACAACAACTCTATCATACCTCTTTTTGTCAAGAATTTCAACTAAATCTTGAAATTTCTTGTAGTTAAATGTCGTCTGTGAGACAATGCATACAGAACTGTTCTCCGCAAGCTCCAGAGCCTCTGCCTGCTCTGAGGATTCCACTACAATTGCCGGGGTATGACACCAGCCTTTGATTCCCTCTACTTCCGGGTGCTTATCATTTCCTATGATAATGATCTGCCGGCCAGCTGCACTCTCTTTTTCCACAGTCCGGTGAATCTTCTTTACAAACGGACAGGTGGCATCCACACAGATGAGTCCTTTTTCCTGGATCAGATCATAAATCTCTCTGCCCACTCCATGGGAACGGATAATAACTGTACCTTCAGTCAGAGCCTCCAGTTCTTCCTTTGAGTCCAGAACCCGAACCCCTTTCTCTTCCAGATCCTGCACCACTACTTCGTTATGAATAATAGGACCATACGTATAGATGGGGCGGATTCCTTTTTCCACCTGCTCATAGACTGTATCCACTGCCCGCTGTACACCAAAACAAAAGCCCGCACTCTTAGCCACTTTTACCTGCATAATTCAAGGATCCTTTCTACCACCTGATCAATGGTCATGTCGGAAGAATCTACCAATGTTGCATCCTCTGCCTGACGAAGAGGTGATATATCACGATGCATATCCCGATAATCGCGGTCTTCAATATCTGCTGCAATCTTTGCAAGATCTGCAGGCTCACCTTTTTCCTGAAGTTCCAGAAATCTTCTCTTTGCTCTGGTCTCCACACTGGCAGTCAAATACACTTTCACATCCGCATCCGGCAATACCACAGTTCCAATATCCCGGCCATCCATGACCACATTGGTCTCTCTGGCCAGCTTCTGCTGAAGTTCCACCAGCTTCTTACGTACTTCCGGTACTACAGATGAGACAGATGCCATATTTCCAACCGCTTCTGTTCTCAGATATGCATTTACATTTTCCCCGTTTAACAGTACCACCTGTTCTCCATCCTGATAACAGATGGAGATATCCGCATGCTGACAGGCTGCAGCGATTTCTTCTTGATCTGCAGCATCCACCTGATTCTGGATCAGATAATAGGCCATGGCACGGTACATGGCACCTGTATCTACATAAATATAACCAAGTCTTCTGGCGATTCGCTTTGCAATGGTACTTTTTCCGGCTCCTGCCGGTCCATCAATTGCTACATTATGACTCATAGTGTCCTCCCTTTTTCTTTTCAAAACATATCTTAGAGTGCATTTGCCGCAGCAACTGCTGTGGACCAGGCAATCTGCAGGTTGAATCCTCCGGTCACTGCATCCAGATCCAGCACTTCTCCGATAAAATAAAGTCCTGGAATATTTTTACACTCCATAGTGCCTGGATCGATCTCTTTGACCGAGACACCTCCCTTTGTAATGATTGCCTCATTGTATCCACGAAGTCCTGTCACTGTCAGCTCCAATTCTTTCATGCAGGACAAAAATCTCTCCCGCTCTTCTTTGGTAATATCGTGGATTCGTTTCTCCGGTTCGATACCACACAGCTCGTACATAACTCCCACCAGCTTGGACGGCAGGAAGGATGGCAGCACATTGCGGAACTGCTTGTTGGCATTGGCATCAAACTCTCTTAGAATCCTTGCATCCAGCTGCTCCTTTGACAGGGCTGGTTTCAGATCCAGGATCAGCTTCACCTGCTTTTCACGGATCTTTCTTGCACAGACGCTGCTGGCTGTGAGGATCAGCGGACCCGTTACTCCGAAATGAGTAAACATCATCTCTCCAAAGTCTTCGTACAACCTCTTCTTCCCATCCAGGATCTTAATGGAAACATTTTTAAGTGAAAGTCCCTGCAACTCCTTCACCCAGTCTTCCTTCACATTAAAAGGAACCAGCGATGGCACACAGTCTGTCACCTTCAGGCCAAAGCTTTCTGCAAACCGGTAACCGTCTCCCGTGGATCCGGTACTTTCATAGGAGATGCCGCCGGTGGCCACGATCACTTTATCCGCCTGCTCAAGGGTTTTATCTGCCAGCTGCAGGGTAAATCCATCTTCCTGCTTCCGTACACTTTTTACTTCTGTATTCAGATGTACCTGCACCCCTGCTGATCTCATGACTCTGCGCAAAGTATCCAGAACATCCGCCGAACGGTCAGACGTTGGAAAGACCCGGTTACCCCGCTCCACCTTCAGCTTCAACCCTTCTGCTTCAAAAAAATCATATGCATCCTGATTGGTAAATCCATAAAATGCACTGTACAGGAATTTTTTGTTGCTCTTGACGCTCTCCAGCAGTTCCTCCATATCGCAGGCATTGGTCAGATTACACCGGCCTTTTCCCGTAATATATAATTTCTTGCCTATCTTTTCATTTTTCTCATATACATGGACTTCCATTCCCCGTCTTGCTGCAAAAATGGAGGCCATCATACCGGCAGCACCGCCGCCGATCACTGCTATTTTTTCCATTTTATTGTTCTCCCAGACGTTGAATCATTTCCTCACAAATCTTCTGTGTACTTTTTCCACCAGTCTCAATAATCATGTCTGCCGCTGCTTCATATTTTTCCCGTCGTTTTTCCATCAACTCTGCAATATATGCAACTGTCTTATTGTTTTCCAATAACGGACGGTCATGGTTATTTTCCACTCTTTCCAGAATTGTCTCTGGCTTCGCAGTCAGAAGAACCACTTTTCCATTCTTCTTCATCTCTGTCACATTACATTCTCGCATGGCAACACCACCACCGCAGGAGACAACTGTGTTGGTCTTCTCCTGCAATTCCACTAAAAGTTTCGTTTCCAGATCTCTGAAATACAATTCTCCGTGTTTTTCAAAGATATCGGAGATGCTCATCCTCTCTCTTTCTGCGATCACCTGATCCATCTCAACCACATCCATATCAAACTTTTCACAGAGATAATCAGCCACAGTACTTTTTCCAGATCCCATAAATCCGATCAAAAAAATATTGTATGTAAATTGCATCTTCATTTCTGCTCCTCTATCACACTAAGTTATCGTAATATGATAACCCTTTTGTATTATACTTTGAACCATTACCTTATGGCAACGATATTTTTTATTTCAACAAAAAAGAACCACCAGTATACACCAGTGGTTCTCCTTGTGTCTGTAATAATTAAACCGGATATGCTCCGTTCTCGGTGTCTGCAACATTTGCATCCATCTTGGTCTGCTGTGCTTCTCTGTATTTGAAGAAGTCAGTAGCAACCTGCGGGAACAGTGCGTAGGACAGAACGTCCTCATCCTGCTGTTTGTATTTTTCCATCTCAGCTTCCAGCTTCGGCAGCTCGTTGCCGATCAGGTCTGCCGGACGGCAGGTAATGATCTCACCATCTCCGATGCACTTCTTCTGTACTTCCGGATTGAACGGTTTTACAGTCTTTCCGTATTTTCCAGAGAGAACATCTTTGGTCTCTTTGGTTACCATCTTGTAACGCTCACCCATGATTACGTTAAATACTGCCTGAGTACCAACGATCTGAGAAGACGGAGTAACCAGCGGGCACTCACCAAGGTCTTTACGTACACGCGGAACCTCTTCCAGTACCTCGTAGAACTTATCTTCTGCATGCTGCTCTTTCAGCTGGGAAGTCAGGTTGGAAAGCATTCCACCCGGTACCTGGTACAGAAGAGTCTTGATGTTAACGCCAAGGTTCTTCGGATTCAGCAGACCGGTCTCAAGAGCTTCGTCACGCATCGGTCTGAAGTAATCAGCGATCTCAGCCAGAAGCTTCTGATCATATCCGGTATCATACGGAGTTCCTTTGAAGGTCTCAACCATAACCTCCGTTGCCGGCTGGGAAGTACCCAGAGCAAACGGAGACATTGCACAGTCGATCACATCCACACCAGCCTCAACAGCTTTGAGGTAAGTCATGGAAGCAACACCGGATGTATAATGAGTATGCAGCTGGATCGGGATCTTAACGGTCTCTTTCAGTGCAGTAACCAGCTCGGTTGCTTTGTACGGAAGGAGAAGTCCTGCCATATCTTTGATACAGATAGAATCTGCTCCCATCTCTTCGATCTGTTTTGCCATGGAGGTCCAATACTCAAGTGTATAAGCATCTCCCAGTGTATAGGAAAGTGCGACCTGAGCATGTCCGCCCTCTTTGTTGGATGCCTTTACTGCGGTCTGCAGGTTACGAAGGTCATTCAGACAGTCGAAGATACGAATGATATCAATACCGTTTGCGATGGATTTCTGTACAAAGTACTCAACCACATCATCACCATACGGACGATATCCCAGAATGTTCTGTCCACGGAACAGCATCTGCAACTTGGTCTTCTTAGCTCTTTCACGGATCTTACGAAGTCTGTCCCACGGATCCTCTTTCAGGAAACGTAAGGAAGCATCGAAAGTAGCTCCACCCCAGCACTCCAGGGAATGATATCCTACGTTGTCAAGCTTTTCGATGATCGGAAGCATCTGCTCAGTTGACATACGGGTAGCGATCAGAGACTGATGTGCGTCACGCAGGATAGTCTCTGTTATTTTAATCGGCTTTTTAGCGATTTCAGTCATTTTCTATTCCTCCTACAAATTTGTCCTTTTCCGTCAGCAGCTTAGAATACTCCGAAAATAGCCATGAAAGTTCCGGCTGCAACTGCAGTACCGATAACACCGGCTACGTTCGGGCCCATTGCATGCATCAGAAGGAAGTTGGTCGGATCAGCCTCTGCACCAACCTTCTGGGATACACGGGCTGCCATAGGAACTGCAGACACACCTGCAGAACCGATCAGCGGGTTTACCTTTCCTCCGGTCAGTTTACACATGATCTTACCGAAGAGAACACCTGCTGCAGTACCAAATGCAAATGCGATCAGACCCAGAGCAACGATCTTCAGGGTATCCAGGTTCAGGAATGCTTCTGCACTTGTGGTAGCTCCTACGGAAGTACCAAGCAGAATAACTACGATATACATCAGGGCATTGGATGCGGTCTCTGTCAGCTGACGAACCACACCGCTCTCACGGAACAGGTTACCCAGCATCAGCATACCAACCAGCGGAGCGGTGGTAGGCAGGATCAGAGAAATAATGATCGTAACGATGATCGGGAACAGGATCTTCTCCAGTTTAGATACCGGACGAAGCTGCTCCATCTTGATCTTACGCTCTTTCTCAGTGGTCAGAAGCTTCATGATAGGCGGCTGGATAACCGGCACCAGTGACATATAGGAATATGCCGCTACTGCGATCGGTCCCATAATAGCCGTCTGCTGCAGCTTACCTGCCAGGAAGATGGAAGTCGGACCGTCAGCACCTCCGATAATGGAGATTGCTGCTGCTGCTTTATCAGAGAAGCCAAGAAGCATAGCTCCCAGATAAGCTGCGAAAATACCGAACTGAGCAGCTGCACCAAGCAGGAAGCTCTTCGGGTTTGCGATCAGCGGACCGAAGTCTGTCATCGCACCTACACCCATAAAGATCAGGGACGGAAGGATCGCCCACTCATCCAGTGTGTAGAAATAGTAGAGAAGTCCGCCGACTCCGTTGGCAGAATCCTCGATTGACAACATAATGTCAGGATAAATGTTTACCAGCAGCATTCCAAAAGAGATAGGAACCAGAAGCAGAGGCTCAAACTCTTTTGCAATAGCCAGATACAGGAATCCACAAGCAACAGCGATCATTACGTAGTTTCCCCAGGTCAGGTTAAAGAACGCGGTCTGCTGCAGGAGATTTCCTAATGTTTCAGCAATATAGCTCATGTTGTAACCTCCAATGATTAATTAGAATACCAGTCGTATATGTTCCTAGTTCATGGTAGCTAATACATCACCGGACTCTACAGCGTCACCAACAGATACGTTGATGCCAGCAACGGTTCCGTCTTCCGGAGCTACAACCGGGATCTCCATCTTCATAGCTTCCAGGATCACAATCGGATCACCAGCTTTTACAGCCTGGCCAGCACTTGCTTCTACTTTGAATACTTTACCCGGTACAGATGCGGTTACTTCGATGGAACCAGCACTTGCTGCCGGTGCTGCTGCAGCCGGAGCTGCTGCCGGTGCCTTCGGTGCTGCCTTCGGAGCTGCTGCGCGAACCGGTGCGCTTCCTGCGCCGCCTTCTTCTACAGATACTTCATATACAGTGCCATTTACGGTAATGGTATAATTTTTCATCTTAATATATCCTCCTAATTTCCTTATACTCTTTTCCAGGTTGCGGAATCTGCACGACGGATGGAACGTACTACGAATCCATCAGATGAGCTTCCGGTATATGCACAGATTGCTGCGGTGATCGCTGCGACTAACTCGCCCTCATCCACAGTCGGCTCTGCCGGTGCTGCTACTGGAGCTGTTGCCGGTGCTGCTGCCGGTTTTGCGGCTGGTGCTTTCTCTTCTTTCTTCTTTCCGAATTTTGCCTGAATATTCGGAATGAAGTTGAAGCAGTAGATGATCAGACTGATCAAGATCAGTACTGCGAATACAGTTCCCATACCAAGGAGTGTATTCATTCCTGCTTTTGCAAGAATCTCACCCAGAGAATACTCCGGATTTACAGTTACACTCTGTGCAACACTCTTCTTGTTGAATACAATTTCCAGATCCGCTTTGCGCTGTTCGTAAGTCAGGTGAGTGATCAGGATCACTTCATCCTTCTTAGTCTCAAACTCATAACCATCCGTACTTACATAAGCACCCAGCTCTTCCATAGAACCTTCGTAACCTGCAAAAGCGGTGGTAAATGCTTCAGCGGTAAACGGAAGTCCATAAGAGTCCAGCATAGACTGAGCATCTTCCTCATCCATGGTTGCATATGTATCAAGATCAGCCTCTGACAGACCATTCCAGCTTCCGATCAGGAAATCAGATACAGACTGAAGATACGCACTGTCATACTCGATAGTCTCACTGTCCTTTGCACTTCCGCAGGCAGTCAGACCCAGAACCGATACAGAAAGCACTAGCAGCGCAAGGATCTTTCTTAATTTCTGTTTCATATGATTCACCTCGCTCTACACGGTTCCATGTTTTTTAAAGGGACGGTCTTCTCTCTTGGTGTACAGCATCTCAAATGCACCGATCACGTATTTTCTGGTATCCTGTGCTTCGATCACACTGTCAACATAACCTCTCTTTGCTGCTGAAGCAACACTGTTCTGAAGTTCTGCATAAGCAGCTTCTTTCTCTCTCAGCTCTTTTGCGTCAGCTTCCGGATACATTACTTTCACTGCAAGTTTTGCACCCATCATACCGATTTTTGCATTCGGCCATGCGTATACAACATCAGCGCCAAGACCTTTGCTGTTCATAGTCACATATGCGCTTCCGTAAGCTTTTCCAACTACTACATTTACCTTCGGCACAGTTGCCTCTGCAAATGCATAGGTAAGTGCTGCAGCAGCTGCAGCCATCTTCTTCTCAGAGCATTTGGTTGCCTTGAAGCCAGCTGCGTTGGTCAGAGTCAGTACCGGAATATTGAAAGCATCGCAGAACTCTACGAATTTTGCTGCTTTTTCGCATCCTCTTGCAGAGATCTCTGCATTAAACTCTTCAACTGCATTGCCTTCCTCATCGTACAGGGTGGAACGGTTAGCAACTGCTCCTACGGTGGTTCCGTTCAGTTTGATGAATCCGGTCACCATATCTTTTCCATACTCTGCTTTGGTCTCAAAGAAGATTCCGGAGTCAGAGATCATCGGCAGGGTAATTGCCGGATCTGCAGCAGAAGCTTCCAGATCTGCACATACTCTGTTCAGATCATCCTCGCAGTCCATATAGGAAAGATCATCTTCGTTGTTAGCCGGGAGCAGAGATACCAGATCACGGATCTTGGTGATCAGTTCAGCCTCTTCAGCTACAACATCAACATTTCCAACTTCCTCGCTCTGGAATTTTGCAGAAGCAGTATCACATTTGGATGCATCGTTTCCTTCCAGTGCATTCGGGGAGTTTACAAAAAGTTTTGCTTTCTTGGACTCCATAAAGGTAAAGTCAGACATAGCAGATGCTACTGCCATACCGCCGCCACAGGTTCCAAATACTGCTGTGATCTGCGGAACAACACCGGATGCCATTGCCTGTTTCAGGTACAGCTCTCCAAATGCGTTCAGTGCATCAGTTGCTTCCTGAAGACGAAGACCTGCACAGTCAACAAGACCGATCACCGGTGCTCCCATCTTCATAGCCATATCATAGATTTTTGTAATTTTCTTTGCGTGCATCTCGCCCATGGAGCCTCCCAGCACGGAAGCATCCTGACTGTACACATACACAAGACTCTCATTGATCAGTCCGTAACCTGTGATTACGCCGTCAGAAGGAGTATCTGTGTTGTTCATGTTGAAATCTGTCGCACGTGCAGTAACTGCTGCGCCAATCTCAACAAAGCTGTTCTCGTCAAGCAGCGCTGCAATTCTGCCACTTGCCAAGGTCTGTGCTGTATTACTCATTTTTAGCCCTCCATCACATATATTATTAAATAACGCAAATTCTGCCGTTTTCCATTGTAGCAACTAGCCGCCACTTTTTCAAGCGATTTTTCACAGAATCTAACAATATATGTTCTTACTGATGTAACATATTTTTTGTCATTGTTTTCTGTAACAAAAATAAAAGAAGGCAGATGTTGCAATAGAACATTCTGCCTTCCTGAATGGATTTTTCTTATAAGCCAGAATTAAACTCTGGACAGATACTCACCGGTTCTGGTGTCGATCTTGATCTTGTTTCCGGTCTCAACGAACAGCGGAACGTTAACAACTGCACCAGTCTCAACGGTTGCCGGTTTGGTAGCACCTGTTGCGGTATCACCTTTGAAGCCCGGCTCAGTATCTGTAATCTCAAGCTCTACAAACAGCGGAGCCTCTACTGCAAATACGTTACCGTTGTGAGAACAGATCTTAACCATCTCGTTCTCTTTTACAAACTTCAGGGAATCTCCCACATCTTCGCTGTTCAGTGCGATCTGATCGTAGTTCTCCACGTTCATGAAGTGGAACAGATCTCCATCACTGTACAGATACTGCATGTCTACACGGTCAATACGTGCTGCCGGGAATTTCTCGGTCGGACGGAAAGTCTTCTCAACTACACCGCCGTTGATGATATTTTTAAGTTTGGTTCTCACAAATGCAGCACCTTTACCCGGTTTTACATGCTGAAACTCTAAAATCTGATAAACGTTACCTTCGATCTCCAGTGTAACGCCATTTCTGAAATCTCCTGCAGAAATCATGTTAATTCGTCCTCCTTATGTTATACGGGGCAATGCGCAGTCCCCACACTTTATCCTATTTTATAATAGAACATCCATTATTTCAACTGTTTTTTCAAACTTTCTTCATTCTACTTCAGCATTTTTTTCAGTTCATCCATAAATGTATTCACATCTTTGAACTCTCTGTACACAGAAGCAAACCTGACATAAGCCACAGAATCCAGGTCTTTCAGCTTTTCCATAACCATTTCCCCGATCTGACGGCTGGAGATCTCACGTTCCTCTTTGCTGAAAATACTTGATTCCACATCATCGATCATAGCTTCGATCTGTGCGGCTGATACCGGTCTCTTGTGACAGGCACGGAATACTCCGCCCTCGATCTTGGCCCGGTCATAAGTCTCTCTGTTATTATCTTTTTTGATCACGATCATCGGGATCGTCTCTACCTTTTCATAAGTAGTAAACCGTTTATGACATTCATCGCATTCTCTTCTCCGGCGAATGGAATCCCCATCATCCGCAGGTCTGGAATCAATGACTCTTGTATTGTCTTTTCCGCAATATGGACACTTCATGAAACCCCTCCTTCTTTGTTGTTCAGTATATAACAGGCTGCACTTTTCTGTCAATGAAAGACTCAAAGAAGCATATGCTTTAACAAACAATGGTGCATGGAGATATTCCGATGAGATTCTGTGAATTAAAAGAAAAAGATGTGATCAACCGATGTGACTGCAAGAAGCTTGGCCAGATCTGTGATCTGGTCATTGATGAGTGTAGTGGTCAGATCTGTTCCATCATCGTGCCTGGTCCCCCAAGACTGTGTGGTCTTCTCTGTCCGGATCAGGAGTATATCATTCCCTGGAACTGTATCTGTCAGATCGGTCCTGATATTGTACTGGTGGAGATCACAGCAGAAAAGGTGCTCTCTCCAAGAAAAATATGGAAATAGTTTTTTCTGTATTTTCTGCATAACCCATTTATTTTGGGAAATGCTTTTAACAAGTCAGGAGGGAACTGTATGCTTATCAACAAGGTGGAAATCTGCGGAGTCAACACATCCAAACTGCCGCTCCTTACCAATGATGAAAAGAAGCTGTTATTCGAGCGGATTAAAAAAGGCGATCAGGAGGCCAGGGAGATTTATATTAAAGGCAATCTCCGTCTGGTCTTAAGCGTGATCAAACGGTTCTCATCCAGCAGTGAAAATGCCGATGACTTATTTCAGATCGGCTGCATTGGCCTCATGAAAGCCATCGACAATTTTGACTGTACCATGGATGTAAAATTCAGTACTTATGCAGTGCCTATGATCGTGGGCGAGATCCGCCGGTATCTTCGGGACAACAACAGTATCCGGGTCAGCCGGTCTCTTCGGGATACAGCCTATAAAGCCATCTACGCCAGGGAAACGCTTATGAAAGAGCATGCTTCCGAACCGACCATTCAGGAAATCTCCGCTGCCACCGGCATCGCTGCCGAAGATATTGTATATGCACTGGATGCCATTCAAAGCCCGGTGAGCCTCTTTGATCCAGTCTATACAGAAGGCGGAGACACCCTCTATGTGATGGATCAGATCAGCGATAAAAAAAATAAAGAAGACAACTGGGTGGAAAATCTGTCCTTATCCGAGGCCATGAAGCGGCTGACCCCAAGAGAACATCACATCATCGATCTTCGCTTCTTTGAAGGGAAGACCCAGATGGAGGTAGCTGAGGAGATCCATATCTCCCAGGCTCAGGTCAGCCGTCTGGAAAAAAATGCACTGAAGACCATGCGGAACTATCTGAAATAATCCCCTATTCCATCTACTCGTATCTTACAATCTCTTTTTTCAGTCTTCCGATGATCTTCTTCTCCAGCCGTGAAATATAGGACTGAGAAATTCCCAGAAGATCCGCCACTTCCTTCTGGGTCATCTCCTGCCCGGAAGGATGATTAAGTCCAAACCGCAGTTCGATGATCATCCGCTCCCGTCTTGATAATTTCCCCAACGCCTTTCTTAGAAGCTTTCGTTCCACTTCATTTTCCAGATCTCGGTAAATAATGTCTTCATCCGTTCCCAGAATATCCGAAAGCAGCAGTTCATTTCCATCCCAGTCCACATTCAGCGGCTCATCAATAGATACTTCCATCCGAAGCTTGCTGTTTCTTCTCAGATACATCAGGATCTCATTTTCAATGCAGCGGGACGCATAGGTAGCAAGTTTGATGTTCTTTCCACTGTTAAACGTATTGATCGCTTTGATAAGTCCTATGGTTCCAATGGAAATCAGATCCTCCACACCCACTCCGGTATTGTCGAATTTTTTCGCTATGTAGACTACCAGCCGCAGGTTATGTTCGATCAGCGTGGCTTTTGCCTGCTGTTCCTGTTCTGTTGAAAGATTGTGTATTGCTTCCGACTCCTCCACCGGATTCAAGGGCGGTGGAAGAATCTCGGAACCTCCTATATAATGGATTTCTCCTTTCTGAGCCAGAAACATACTTTTGAATCTGGGTACGACTTTCAATTGGATCTGATTGGGTATTGCTACCTTGATGATCATGTTGCCTCCTCCCGGGAGGACAGAAGCTCCTGATGAAGAATCAGCTCATACTGTCTGCTGGCCATAGGCATGCCTGCAAGGATCGGATGCCTGCACACACAGATTCCTGTATTTGTGGTAATTTCCATGCGATCCAGCACATACGCTTTTAAAAGTCCATGCTCCGCAACGGTCTGATAAGGAATGAGTCGCGGAAAAAGCTCTTTTCCGGACTTCTCCACAAGTGCCTGCAGCACCGGTTCCGTACAGACGCTGACCGGCCGACCGCTCACAGGATCCCGCAGGGAATTTCCTGTATCCACAAGTCCCTCGGTGCTGATCGATGCCTCCCCCAGATACAATGCCACCGGACAGATGATATTCTCTCGCTCCCGAAGCTTCACCAGCACCCACTCGACAGCCAGCAGGAT
>ERZ1035006.1413-NODE-1413-length-15890-cov-25.229997_pt1 | contig 15890 bp, 13 predicted proteins | sample MGYA00520694_ERZ1035006 | MGnify/ENA primary metagenome ERZ1035006 (study PRJEB33766, sample SAMN09781746) | gut metagenome | biome: gut microbiome | host: Homo sapiens | place: Madagascar | study: EMG produced TPA metagenomics assembly of the PRJNA485056 data... | reverse complement strand
TTCTTCTGCAAACTTAGAGTGGATTCGAAAAGCTTAAGCCCGTAGGCTTCTGTGTAGTCTGTGCATTCTGTGGAAACTGCATACAAAAGAACTACAAGTAAGATTGTACGTCCATTATACGAACATCAAGACGCCAACTTCCACGATAAACTCCAGCTTGTATCACTCCAAATATCGGATGAACATTTGAATAGTATACGTCTTAATCTGTTAAATAAATATAAAACTCTTATCCCTCTATACATCTCTATTCTTCATGTCATAAAAAATGAGTAATTTTGCAGACCGATTAATCGGGGATACACTTAGAGTCCCCTGCATGAGAGTGTTAATAGCGTGCGCTAAAGAATAGGCCAAGCGGCGTGGTTAGTGAATCGCTCGTGCAAAAAATGAATGTTTTTTAGTAGTAATATTTTAATTTAAACAATGAACACTTTAAGTTACAAGACTATTTCCGTAAACAAGGAAACAGCTAAGAAGGAGTGGGTGGTTATCGATGCCACAGACCAGGTAGTAGGTCGTCTCTGCTCTAAAGTAGCAAAATTAATCCGCGGAAAGTACAAGCCAAGCTTCACACCTAACGTAGACTGTGGAGACAACGTAATCATCATCAACGCAGCCAAGGCTGTTTTCTCTGGTAAGAAGGAAACAGACAAGGTTTACACACGCTATACTGGCTATCCTGGAGGTCAGCGTTTCAATACTCCTGCAGAGCTCCGCAAGCGTCCTGATGGCATGGATAAGATTATCCGTCACGCCGTTAAGGGTATGCTTCCTAAGGGTCCTCTCGGTCGTCGCCTCCTCGACAACCTCTACATCTATGATGGAACAGAGCACAAGCACGAGGCTCAGCAGCCAAAGGCTATTGATATTAACCAGTATAAATAAAGCATAGAAGATGGAAATGATTAATGCAATTGGTCGCCGTAAGAGTGCCGTAGCTCGTGTATATCTCACAGAGGGCACCGGTAAGATCACTATCAACAAAGTAGAACTCGCTAAGTACTTCCCATCAGCAATTCTGCAGTACGTGGTTAAGCAGCCGCTGCAGTTGCTCGGTGTAGAGGAAAAATACGATATTAAGTGCAACCTCGACGGTGGCGGCTTTACAGGCCAGAGCCAGGCTCTTCGCCTTGCTATTGCCCGCGCTCTCGTTAAGGTAGACGCTGAGGACAAGAAGACACTTAAGGTACAGGGCTTCCTCACTCGCGATGCTCGTGAGGTTGAGCGTAAGAAGCCAGGTCAGCCTAAGGCACGTCGTCGCTTCCAGTTCAGCAAGCGTTAATATTTGGACTCTGGCTGAGACACCTTATTATATATATAGCACACCGTGCACGATATGTGTGGCTTAGCTATCTCCAAAGTTTAGCATCCAAACTCGCGAGACCGAAATGGAATGACGAGTTACGAATGACGAGTTACCAATTATAACTCCTAATTCTTAATTCCTAATTCAATAATCGTTACTCGTGGGCTGGTTCAATTCAACTCAAAGGAAAGTAAACAATTTAACAAAACAAAGAAATGTCAAGAACTAATTTTGACCAGTTGTTAGAGGCAGGCTGTCACTTTGGCCACCTCCGTCGTAAGTGGAATCCCGCAATGGCTCCTTATATCTTTATGGAGCGCAACGGCATTCATATCATTGATTTGCACAAGACTGTAGCTAAGGTTGACGAGGCTGCTGAGGCTTTGAAGCAGATCGCTAAGTCGGGCAAGAAGATTTTGTTCGTCGCTACTAAAAAACAGGCTAAGGACATCGTTGCCGAGAAGGCTGCGAGCGTAAACATGCCTTACGTTATCGAGCGTTGGCCGGGCGGTATGCTCACCAACTTCCCGACAATCCGCAAGGCTGTGAAGAAAATGGCGAACATCGACAAGCTCATGAACGACGGAACATTCTCTAAGCTCTCTAAGCGTGAGCTTCTGCAGGTGACACGTCAGCGTGCTAAGCTGGAGAAGAACCTCGGTTCTATTGCCGACTTGACTCGCCTTCCTAGCGCTTTGTTCGTTATCGATGTAATGAAGGAGAATATTGCAGTGAAAGAGGCTAACCGCCTTGGTATTCCTGTATTCGCTATGGTAGATACTAACTCTGACCCACGCGATATCGACTACATCATCCCTGCTAACGACGATGCTAAGGATTCTATCGACGTAGTTCTCTCAGCTTGCTGCGGTGCTATCGCAGAGGGTCTTGAGGAGCGCAAGGTAGAGAAGGCTGATGAGAAGGCTGCTGCTGAGCAGAAGGAGGGCAAGGCTCCCCGTAAGGCTCGCAAGGAAGAGGCCGCTGCCGAGTAATCAATAGACTATTATACAAAATCGGAAATTCTTTATCAGGAATGGAGAATTTCCGATTTTTGGGTTAATGGCATAAGCGTTTATTAAGAACATTATTAATTAATAACTAATAAATATAAAACAATGGCTATTTCAATTGAAGATATCAAGAAGCTTCGCGCCATGACAGGTGCTGGTCTTGCTGACGTTAAGAAGGCCCTCACTGAGGCTGAAGGCGATTTCGATAAGGCAAAGGAGTTGCTCCGTGAGCGTGGACTCGCTATTGCTGCTAAGCGTTCTGACCGTGAGACTTCTAACGGTTGTGTTCTTGTTAAGAAGGAAGGCAATTTTGCTGCTATGATCGCTCTTAAGTGCGAGACCGACTTCGTTGCTAATGGTGCCGACTTCATCAAGTTGACACAGGATATCCTCGACGCTGCTATCGCTGCTAAGGCTCAGACTCTTGACGAGGTTAAGGCTCTTAAGCTTGGCGAGGCTGACGTTCAGGCTGCTGTTACACAGCGTTCTGGTATCACTGGCGAGAAGATGGAGCTTGATGGCTACAACGTTCTCGAGGGTGAGAACATCGAGGTTTACGACCACATGAAGAAGCATACTCTCTGTACTATGGTTCAGCTCAACCAGAACAACGAGGAGGCTGGTCACAAGATCGCTATGCAGGTTGCTGCTATGAAGCCTATCGCTCTCGACGAGGCTTCTGTACCTGAGGCTGTTAAGGAGGAAGAGCACAAGGTTGCTGTTCAGAAGACTAAGGAAGAGCAGATTGAGAAGGCTGTTGAGGTTGCCCTTAAGAAGGCTGGTCTCAATCCTAATCACTTCGACTCTGAGGACCACATCGAGTCTAACCAGGGCAAGGGATGGATCACAGCCGAGGACGTTGTTAAGTTCCGCGAGATCAAGGAGACCGTTTCTGCTGAGAAGGCTGCTAACCTCAACGAGAACATGATCCAGAACATTGCTAAGGGTCGTGTTGGCAAGTTCCTTAAGGAGAACTGCCTCGTTTGCCAGGAGTTCCAGTTCGGCGATGGCGACAAGCAGAGCGTTGCCGACTACCTCAAGAAGCAGGATAAGGATCTGAAGATTGTTGCTTACAAGCGCTTCACTCTTGCTGCTGAGTAATTAGAGCAATCAATTACGCATATTATTATATTGGGAGTTGCGAGGAGTGAAAGCTCTTTCGCAACTCCTTTTTTGTTTTTGCCACCATATATCATTGCATTATGAAGATATTTGCTGTAGGTATGAACTACCTCGAACACAATAAAGAGCTTCATGGCTCGTTATATAAACCAGAGAGTCCTGTGATTTTCACTAAGGCCGACACTGCCTTGCTTAAGGATCACAAGCCTTTCTTCATCCCCGATCACCTCGGACGTATCGACTATGAAACCGAGCTTGTTGTGCGCATCTGCCGATTAGGCAAGACTATTCCACAGCGTTTTGCTCATCGCTATTACGATGCTGTAACCGTAGGTATCGACTTCACTGCCCGCGAACTACAGTCTAAACTACGTGCCGAGGGCAAGCCTTGGGACTTGTGCAAGGGCTTCGACGGTTCGGCTGCTTTGGGCGAGTGGGTGTCTATTGACAAGTTCCGCGATATACAAGCCATTCATTTCCATCTCGACATCAATGGCAATACCGTTCAGGAGGGATGCTCCTCAGATATGCTCTACAAGGTAGACGAGCTTATTGCTTACATCTCGCAGTACTTCACTCTTAAGACTGGCGATATTCTTTATACCGGAACTCCGGCTGGCGTAGGACCCGTTAATATCGACGACCATTTCGAGGGATATATTGAGGACCGCAAGGTGCTTGAGTTCAACTGCAAATAGTCACGCTACTGACTGTCACCCCTAAAACAAAATACTAACAATGTAACTAATTATGAAAATAAACTTGCGAGCCATATATATAATAATGTGTCTGTGCATGACGTCCGTGTCGGCTATGGCGCAGAAGTTCTACAACCTTACTTCGCAGGAAGTGAAGGTCGACTCTGTTTTGCCTCTCTTTGCCCATACCGAGAGCCTGCCTGCTGCCTATCGCGACTCCACATACACGTTCGAGATAGTATATCCCGAGTTTGTAGATATGCCTTCTGCCGATATTGTAGCCTATAGCCGTCTCGCTACAGCTTTGCCTCCTGCATTGCCACAGGTACACAGCTACGTGTCGTTCGACCGCAAGCTGCCTATGCTCCATGCCGAATTCTGCCCTGTCGTTATGCGTAATGGCAAATATCAGGTGCTCGCAAGTTTTATGCTTCGCCGTGTAGCCCAAGCCAAGGCTGCTTCTATTACGACGCGCCTTGCCCGGGTCAACTCGCCTATGCAGTCGTCTCAGTTGACCGAAAATGTTGCTCCAGCCGATAGATACGCCAAGAAGAGCGTATTGCGCAGTGGCAAGTGGGCTAAGATTCGTGTACCTTCTTCTGGCATCTACCAGCTTACCGATGCCGTTGTGCGCAAGGCTGGATTCAGCAATCTTGCCAAGGTTAAGGTTTATGGATATGGTGGAAACCTGCAAAACGAGGTGCTCAATGCCGACGATCTTATCAGTTGCGACGACCTTAGCGAACTTCCAACATACAATACTGCAGACGGACGCCGACTGTTCTACGGTCGTGGACCGGTGTCTTGGTCGGCCGATACCAACAATCATGTGCGTAAACGCAATCCATACTCCGATTACGGCTACTATTTTCTTACCGAAAGCGATGCCGATCCCACCTACTATGCAGACTCTATACAGTTTGTCGCCACTATTCCTCAAGCCGATTTGTGCCACGATCTCTACGAGGTCGACGATTATGCCTATGCACAGTTGGGTCGCAACTTATGTGGCTCCAAGCTACTTTATGCAGGCGATTCGCTTGTTGTCGAGTTCGACAGTTCTCTGCGTTTTTCTTCATCAAGCTCTGCTCTCACAGTAAGCATTGTGTCTGATGCGCCTACTCTTATGTCTGTCACTCACAACGGTTACACCTTTCCGACGTATGCCTCTATATACAGCTCGGCATCGGGATCTATCAAGGCACAGAGTCAAACCGTAACATTCTCACAGTTGCAAACGCGCAGCGCGTCTGGTCGCGAGCGCATAGTGTTGCGTGTCATGAGCGGATACACACGTCTCGATTATGTGTCGCTCTCTTGGGGTTCCCCGCAATCCGTTCCTTCTCTTTCAGCTACCGCCTTTCCCGCACCCGAGTATGTGTACAACATAACCAACCAGAACCATCATGCCGACCCGCAAGCCGACATGGTTATAATTATACCTACATCCCAAAAACTCCTTGCTCAGGCGCAGCGCATAAAGAAGATGCATGAGGAGCGAGACGGTATGAGTGTCAACATTGTGCCTGCCGACGAGCTGTACAACGAGTTTTCAAGTGGCACACCTGATGCCTCTGCCTATCGCCACTATCTCAAGATGCTGTACGACCGAGCCTCTTCGCAAGCCGAACAGCCTAAGTATCTCTTGCTGCTTGGTGGCAGTGTATGGGACAACCGATTCAAAACTTCGCTTTGCAGACAGTACAATGCCGACGACTATCTGCTTGCTTTTGAGAGCGAGGAATCGTTCGATCTTATCAATAGTTATGTCGACGATGGCTTCTACGGTATGTTGGACGATGGCGAGGGAGCCAATCCTCTCTACCGCGACAAGGTGGATGTTGCCGTTGGACGTATGCCGGTTGTCAATGCTTCTGATGCCAAGGCAATGGTTGACAAGTTGCTTTCGTATGTCGACAATGCCAATCGCGACGCTTGGCTTAATACGGTGTTCTTTATGGGCGACGACGGTGACCAAAACACGCATATGACCGATGCCAACACTGTTGCCGACCAGGTTATAAGCTCGTACCCAGGATATCTTGTAAAGAAGCTTATGTGGGATGCCTACAACATGGAGAGCACAGCTACGGGCAATTCGTATCCAGATGTCAGCACAGCTATAAAGAAGCAGCAAAGCCAGGGGGCTCTCATCATGAACTATGTGGGTCATGGCTCCGAGTGGCAGTTCTCCCATGAGAATGTATTGCGCATTGCCGACTTCCAAAACTTCACCAACACCAACCTTCCGCTTTGGATAACGATTGGTTGCGACTTTATGCCTTTCGACCGTCTTGCCGATAACATCGGCATGAAGGCTGTGCTCAACCCCAATGGAGGTGCCGTTGCGCTCATAGGTTCTACACGTACCGTCTACTCCAACTATAATGCTTATCTGAACAAGGCTCTTATGCGTTATCTGCTTTCTACCGACGACGACGGCAAGCCTATGGCTGTAGGCGAGGCGCTGCGACGTGCCAAGAACGCCGCCAATACCGAGAGATATGCCAACAACTCCTTGCAGTTCTCGCTGCTTGGCGACCCTGCCATGCGTCTTAATTTGCCTACCGCACAGATTGTTATCGATTCTATCTGTGGCGTTAATGTCAGTCAGACTGCCTCTATGCCTAAGATGAAGGCAGGGGCTCTTGTTAAGGTGGCAGGACATATCGAGGGTGCCGATGCGTTCAACGGCAATCTCTCTTTGTGCGTACGCGATAGTCGCGAAACTATTGTCTGCCGTCTCAACCAGCCCCTAGATGCTTCTAAGGCCTTTACTTATACCGACCGCACCAAGACCATATACAATGGACGCAACCGTATTGTTGACGGACAATTCAGTGTAGAATTTGCTGTGCCCAAGGACATCAACTATTCTGACGATACTGGCCTTATCACGGCATGGGCTGTATCCGACGACCACAGCATTATAGCCCAAGGCTATAGCGAGAGTTTCACGGTAGGCGAGAGCCAGCTTGCTGCCAACGACTCTATTGGCCCTTCGGTATACTGCTATCTCAATTCGCCATCGTTCCAGAATGGAGGCACCGTAAACAGTACGCCATATTTTGTTGCCGAGATAACCGACCGCGATGGCATCAACGCCTCAGGCGCGGGCATTGGTCACGACATGCAACTATGTATTGACGGACGAGCCGATATGACCTATTCGCTCAACGACAACTTCCTCTTCGATTTCGGCTCCTACACCTCTGGCTCTACCTATTACAGTCTGCCGCAACTCGACGAGGGATGGCATTCGCTAAGGTTCCGTGCGTGGGACATTCAGAACAACGCCACTGTATCCGAACTGCGCTTCTGTGTAGCCAAGAGTCTTAAGCCTACGTTCTCTATATCTTGCACCGACAATCCTGCTCGCGAGTCTACCACATTTATAATATCTCACGACCGACAGGGCTCCAACCTCGATGTCACTGTTGAGGTGTTCGACCTTAGTGGCCGACGCTTATGGTCGCATAACGAGAGTGGGGTGGGCAACGGTTCGGCTTACACCGTAACGTGGAATCTTACTACCGATGGAGGTGCCAGCCTTGACAGCGGCATCTATCTCTATCGTGTAAAGCTTGGTGCCGACAATGCCGTAAAGACATCCAAGGCCAAGAAACTCATCATTACAGGCAATAAATAGCACATTGCTGCGTTTTTTATAAAGATAATTTAAGTTTCGCAAGCGAAAGGAGTTAAGAAGTTAAGGAGTTATCGCGCCCTACGGTCGCTAAGGAGTTAAGCCATTAGTTTTTTTGCTTGATTTATAGCATTAAAAGCATTTGGCTTAACTTCTTAACTCCTTTAACTACTGAATTCTCTGAACTTGCGAAAGTTCAGAAGATAATATAATAATAAATGAAGAAGATATATCTTGCGGCTCTCACCCTTATGGGCATCTCGCCGCTCACAGCCACTGCTCAGGAGAAGGTGGATATGTTCAACCCTGAGAAGAACTCTGTAACATCGCAGTCGATAGCTCCCGATGCCCGTGCTGGTGGTATGGGTGATGTGGGTGCGGCTACCGACCCTGATGTGGCATCTCAATTCTGGAACCCTGCCAAGTATCCTTTTACAATATCGCGCGCTGGTGTGTCGCTCAACTACACACCATGGTTGCGCCAGCTTGTTAGCGACATCGACCTTGCCTACCTTGTGGGCTACTACCGCATTGGCGACTATTCGGCTGTGTCGGGTTCGTTGCGCTACTTCTCACTTGGTGAGGTGTTCTACGGCGATACAGACGATACTCAGATGACACTCAACCCGTATGAAATGTCGTTTGATGTGGCTTACTCCATCATGCTTAGCGAGAAATTCTCTATCGCAGCTGGTGTGCGCTGGATATACTCCGACCTTACTTATAACTATAGCGACACATCATCGCCGGGTAGTGCTTTTGCGGTGGACCTTGCTGCATATTATCAGAACTACGTAAATATAGGGCAACGCGAGTGTCAGCTTGGTATTGGTCTCGACATATCCAACGTAGGTTCGAAGATAAACTTTGGTGGCGACGAGAACTCTGAGTTTCTTCCTGCCAACCTTCGTCTTGGTGCTTCGCTCATGGTTCCGGTTGACGAGTACAACCGTTTCTCTATAGCTGTCGATGCCAATAAGCCTCTTGTGCCAACTATGCCAGTTAAGATGGACGGCGAGTCGGACGAGGATTTCATCACACGCAAGCAAAACGATTACTACGACGTATCGCCTATCAGCGGTATATTCAAGAGCTTTGGCGATGCTCCTGGCGGTTTCAAGGAGGAAATGCAAGAGATACGTTGGAGTGTTGGTGCCGAGTATGTATACAACGACAAGTTCTCGCTGCGTGCCGGTTATCATCATGAGTCGGAGAATAAGGGCAACCGCAAGTACTTCACAGTAGGTGCTGGCTTCAAGATGAATGTCTTCTCGCTCGATGCCGGATATGTTATAGCCACAGCCAAGTCTAACCCGCTCGACCAAACCCTTCGCTTCTCGCTGTCGTTCGATATGGATGGCTTGAAGGATTTGTTCAAAAGGAGATAAATGGAATTCAAAATTCAAAACTCAAAATTCATGATTATTCGTACCGGATTTGGATACGACGTCCATAAACTTGTAGAGGGCCGCGAACTGTGGCTCGGAGGCATACGTCTCGACTATCCTCTTGGCTTGCTTGGCCATAGCGATGCCGATGTGCTTATTCACGCCATTTGCGATGCTTTGCTTGGAGCTGCCAATATGCGCGATATAGGCTATCATTTTCCCGATACTGCTGCCGAGACTCTCAATGTAGACAGCAAGATATTGCTGCGTAAGACCATAGAGCTTATTGCAACCAAAGGCTATCGTCTTGGCAATATCGATGCCACTGTATGTGCCGAGCGTCCCAAGCTCAATCCGCATATCCCCGATATGCAGCGCTGTCTTGCCGACGTTATGCAGACAGATGTAGATAATGTGTCTATTAAGGCTACCACAACCGAGAAGCTTGGCTTCACTGGACGTATGGAGGGAATATCGGCATACGCCACTGTACTTATTGTAAAATAAAAGCCCTACCCCCAACCCCTCCCCCCATAGGGAGGGGAGTTATATGTTCTCCTGTCTTTTAAAAAAACATGTTCTTCTGTTCTCCTGTCTTAAAAACCTCATGTTCTTCTGTTCTCTTGTCTTTAAAAAAACATGTTCTTCTGTTCTCCTGTCTTAAAAACCCCTGTTCTCCCGTCTAAAAACAACTTTTTTCAAAAAAAGTCTCCAAAACATTTGGCAGTTTCAAATAAATCCACTACCTTTGCACTCGCTTTAAAGAACTAAGCAATGTTACTAAAGCAATACCGATAGGTTTTATCGGGCGTTTAGCTCAGCTGGTTTAGAGCATCTGCCTTACAAGCAGAGGGTCGGCGGTTCGAATCCGTCAACGCCCACAGGGGTGTTTCCTCGTGGCTTTCTCTTCGGAGAAGCTGCGGGGATTTTTTTGTTTATATACTTTTTTATTTCCCTTCAATCCATCGCCATCTCATTTATTTTTTATAGATTTGCACTTTGAAAGGTGCACATTCTCGTTAAATTTGCACTTTCAAAAGTGCACATTCTCGTTAAATATGCACTTTTAAAAGTGCATATTGCACATATATCTCAATAATAACCTCTTTTTAAAGCATAAATATATGGATATAACACTTATCAACTTTATGAATGAGCAGCTTGACTTGGTGGACTTAGGTTTCAAGCGTTATATGTACGACAAACTGCCTTGGGAGTCAAGGCTTGTAGGTTTGACGGGACCTCGTGGAGTGGGCAAGTCAACCATTATAATGCAGCATATAAAGGAAATGGCAGCGGAAGACAGAAAGAAAACACTTTATGTTTCTGCTGATCATAGCTATTTCACGATACACACACTCACAGAATTGGCTTCTCAGTTTGTGCGTGAAGGGGGCGAGTGGTTGTATATTGACGAGGTCCATAAGTATAATGGGTGGTCTAAGGAATTGAAGCAGATATACGATTCGCATCCGGCACTACATACATTCTTTACAGGTTCGTCGGTTCTTGATATTCTTGAAGGTGAGGCCGACTTAAGTAGAAGGTCTCTGCTGTTTAATATGCAGGGGCTGTCGTTCCGTGAATATCTCGAATTGTTTCATGGCATAATTACTCCGGTGCGAAGCCTCGAAGATGTGTTAAGTGGCAATATACAGATAGATGGAGTGCAGCACCCCATTCCATTGTTCGGTCATTATCTGCGTGAGGGCTATTTCCCGTTCGCTAAAGAGGGATATGTATTACAACGTCTTCAGCAGGTGATACGGCTTACGATGGAGGTAGACATTCCGCAGTATGCTAATATGTCGCCTGCAACAGGCAAGAAGTTGCGTAGGATGTTGACAATCATTGCTGGTAATGTGCCGTATAAACCAGAGGCCACTGCTCTTGCCAATGAGATAAAGGTTAGTCGTAACGACATATCAACCTTCTTGCTTTATATGGAGAAAGCGGGAATGATAGGTCAGCTGCGTGACGAGACGGGGGGAATGCGTGGATTAGGTAAGGTGGAGAAGGTGTTTCTGGATAACACCAACTTTATTTATGCCTTGGCTAACGACAATGCCAATATAGGAAATATAAGAGAGACGTTCTTCTACAACCAGACACGTCTTACCCAGGATGTAACGTCGTCAAAGGTGTCTGACTTCTCTATCGGTAAGTTTACATTTGAGGTTGGAGGGGCAAAGAAGAGTCATAGACAGGTGAAGGACGTTGAAAACTCGTTTATTGTTAGAGATGATATTGAATATGCTTCGGGCGATATTATTCCGCTTTGGGGCTTCGGATTGATGTATTAGATCCCTGCCATACCCACTAAATCGGCTGAACAATTATGTCAGAGTGGGTATGGCAAGGATGCCATACCCTCCTACAGATTGCCACTCATATATAAAGATAAATATGAACTCGTACTTATGCCTGTTCCAGAAGACGAAAATGATTTCCGTGCTTCTTCATTACCAGTATATACAGTAAAAGAATTATTTGATACAATATCATTATTTTAACCATTTGCGTGGTACGGTTCGGAGACCGTACCTCCTAAATGTACCCAATACAGCATATTGCTCCCCTCTATATGGGGGAGAGAGAAGGGGGGCTTCTTCTATTTTCCTTTTTTAACTTTATTTAATCTCCACGTAACCCCTATGTAATATAAAAGTCCTACTTTTGCATTTGTAAAGACTTGATGTATGTCAACTAACGAAAGACTGCACTAACTGGATACTAATCAATCTTTAAATACTTATTATTATGACAAAACATTTACGATTTCTATTTGTTATGCTGCTGACTATGATTTGGTCGGCAGGTTGGGCACAGACGACCATAGACTTTACAAAGGTAACGTGGAATGGTGGTTATACACAGGCTCCATTTTCTTTTAAAGGAGATATAGGAGGTAATACAAATATTGGTCCAACTCAAAATATTACTGCCAAAGACATTCGTTTGTATGCTAAAAATAAACTAACAGTATCTACTACTGGCAAAAAAATTGTAAAGATAGTCTTTACAATTTCTACAGCAGGAAAGAAACAGTGGGCAGAATTGACAGCTACAACTGGTTCTGTTGTTGCTGATAAAGCCAATTCTATAGCTACATGGGAAAATGTTGAAGGCGCAACCTCCGTAACTTTCACAGTTGGTGATAAATGTAAATATGGAACTGCAGCCCAAACAAAGCCTGGTCAGTTTTTCTTCAATAGTGTAGATATTTATGAACTGTCTGCAGAACCAGGCAAGACCCCTACTAAGGTTGCCTTCCCTGCAGAATACTCTAACAAGACTTTCACCTTTACCGAAGGAAAGCTTGAAGGTTTCACAGCTCCTAAAGCCACAGAAACTAACAATGTAGCAGGTACTATTACGTATTCAAGCAACAACGAGTCTGCTGTAAAGGTTAATGCTTCAACTGGCGCATTGTCTTTCCCTGGCTATGGAGAAGCTACAATTACCGCTACATTCACACCGACTGATACCGAAACCTATGCTGTGTCCACAGACAGCTATAAGGTGATAAACAATCAGAAGGTGGATGAGAGTGTTATTGTATTCTCAGCAGAGGCTAAGTCGTTTGAATCAATTGTCAATGGTAATGGTTACGATGGTAATAAAGGAAAAATCGATTTTATAGCAACAAATGGAAAGAAATATACATTTGATGTTCAAAGAGCATTGAAAAATAATGGTAAATTACAGTTGAATAAATCTACAGTAACTTCTCCTGCTTTCCCGGATTTTACGAATGGATATAATGTTACTATTGAATACAATTCAACAAATGAAAGTGCAACTATTGATTTAAGTTCTGGGGCTATATCAGTAAAAGGTAAATATAATGACAAGACAATTTTGTTAGATGTACAAGATGGCTCACCATTTAAAATTGTGGTGAATGCTAAACCTCTATACATCAGCAAGATAGAGATTGTGCCTAATAATGTAATTCTCGACGAAACAGCCACCAACAACACCATTGAGGCAAAGACAGGTGTGAATGTAACTCTCAAGCGTACTATGGCGAAAGGTGTCTGGAACACTATCTGCTTGCCGTTCGGTTTGGATAAAAAACAAGCAACGACTGCGTTTGGTGAAGGTGTAAAGGTTGCACAGCTCGATGACACAAACAGTACAGGCGCAACATTGAAGTTTGTTGATATGACAGATACTGGTATTGAGGCTTCTGTTCCTTACTTGATCAAGCCAACAATTGATGCTCCTGCTGACGGTTATAAGTTTGTGGGCGTTGAAATTAAAGAAGCTGCCGTTATTCCTACAAAGGTAGAGACCGCAGGCAAGTTATTTTTCAATGGTGTTTATAATATGGTAGATGCTACAACAGAGGTGACTTCGGGTTACAATGCAGCCTTCCTCGGTGCTAACAACACTGTCTTTGGTGCAAAGCCTGGTACTAACATGAAGGGCTTCCGTGCATACTTTGCTATCCCGAATAGTGTTAAGGCGTCAGAACTCCGTGTTGTAATCGACGGCACTGCCACATCTATCAAGAATATTGACAGCGAGGTAGTAGAGAGCAATGCTCCAGTATACAACCTTCAGGGTCAGCGTGTCGATAGCAACAACCTCACACCGGGTATCTATGTTAAGGCTGGCAAGAAGTTCGTCGTAAAATAATAAGACAGGCACTACAGAAACGTCAATAATTAAGAACTATATAAAATATATAAAACTATGAACAAGAAAATATATACAACCCCTAACATTGATGTCGTTGAGTTGCAGGGCGAGGTTGTACTCGCTGCTGTTTCGGGTGGCGGCGTAACGGTTAATGATGGCACAGGCTCGGAAGGCCCAACCATCAACTTTGGTGAAGGCTCTATGGGCGAACGTGACCAAGACGGTGCTCTCTCAGGTGCCTACTTCGATGTATGGGAAGATGAATAATCGAATCATTTAGCCCAGGGCTTCTCGGCTGTGTCGCTTGCTTAAGCAAGAAATGCCTTGGGATACATGTAATATAAAGTAGCGTTACGCCCTGAATTCGGCTTAAGTCGGATTCAGGGCGTAATTGCTTAAAGTATATCAGCATACAAACTAATACACTTCCTAACTCTTCAAATAACTAATATAGTAGGAGGTACGGTCTCCGAACCGTACCACGCAAGCCATTTGTTAGACAAGAGAACATGTTTTTTAAGACAGAAGTATCTGTAGGAGGTACGGTCTCCGAACCGTACCACGCAAGCTATACCATCGCTCCATATTCTGTAAGAATATTATTCATTATAGGAACACGAACTACCGTAAATTATCCACGAATTAACCCACGAATTGAACAATAGAAAATTCATGGATAATTCATGTTTTAATTCTTTCTTTTATATCTTTGTCCTAATATAAATCTCTGTTCCGTGTCACCGAACGTCCGTTCCGTGTCACTGAATGCACATTCCGTGTCACCGAACGGCCATTCCGTGTCACGGAATAAAGATTTCTGTTATTCTCGCATATTAAAAGTAAAAGGGCTATTTAAAAGTAAAAAAGTAAAAGAGTAAAAGAGTAAAAAGGCTATTTAAAAGTAAAAGAGTAAAAAGTTCAGATATTGTAGGAGGGTATGGCATCCCTGCCATACCCACTCAATCGGCTGTACACTCATATTGTCTGTGTGATTGCCACCACTCAATCGGCTTGTATACTCATGTCTGTGTGGGTATGGCAGGGATGCCATACCCTCCTACAGATACCCATTCTTCTGTTTTTAAACAACATGTTCTCATGTTCTCATGTCTTCAAAACAAAAACATGTTTTCATGTTCTTCTGTCTTTTCAAAAACAACCTGTTCTCATGTTCTTCTGTCTTTTCAAAAACAACCTGTTCTCATGTTCTCATGTCTTTCAAAACAACATGTTCTCATGTTCTCTTGTCTTTCAAAAAAACATGTTCTTCTGTCTTTCCCCCAAAAAGAGCCATGTTCTCCATCCAATCCTGTCTTTATGTCGCCAAAAAAAAACGGCTGAGAGCAACGCTCCCAGCCGTTAAGCCTTGAATTATGCTTATTATTCAGCAAGGCTGATAGCCTCCTGAGGACATACGCTTGCGCATGTACCGCACTCTGTGCAGAGATCAGGGTTGATAGAATACTTTTCGCCTTCTGAGATTGCCTCTACTGGGCACTCGCCAATACATGTACCGCATGCGATGCAGTCGTCACCAATTACGTAAGCCATAATTAAAATAAGTTTTATTTGTTATAAATGTTAATTCCTATGTCGTTAAGTAGCAACGGGGTTTAGTGCTCGCTACCTACTTTCGAACGATGCAAAGATAACAATTTTCTATGTAATACCTACAATTAGGTACTTATTTTTAACTTATTTATACAATAGCTGTCGCTGCTGGTCTTTGATACTTATGCTTGTGTGGCTGGGCTTTTACAATAACAATTAAAAACCCTGTATATATTTTCCGAGTCTTCGACTTGCTTTTCCTTCGGATAAAGCAGTGGCACGATGTGCCGGAAAGTATATACGGCTATAAACATAAAAAAACATGGTTCATCCGGAATTTGGAGTGATAGAATTGTAAATTGCAGTTTATCGGGGAGAAGCTCTTGTACTTGTATCTCCTTTGCTTGTAGTTCCCACAGAACGCACAGACCACACAGAAGCCTACGGGATTAAGGTTTTGGAATACAGAGCGTATAGACGCTGCGCGTCATACGACAGAAGGCACTCTAAGTTTGCAGA
>ERZ1035006.1412-NODE-1412-length-15902-cov-7.027261_pt1 | contig 15902 bp, 10 predicted proteins | sample MGYA00520694_ERZ1035006 | MGnify/ENA primary metagenome ERZ1035006 (study PRJEB33766, sample SAMN09781746) | gut metagenome | biome: gut microbiome | host: Homo sapiens | place: Madagascar | study: EMG produced TPA metagenomics assembly of the PRJNA485056 data... | reverse complement strand
CCTTGCTATGAAAAGCAGTCTATGCTATACTGTGTTTAAAAAATAATACAATATATAAAGGAGCGTGATTATCATGTCTGAAACAATGAAGGATTATGAGGCCGAAATTAATGCCTCTTTTCGCAAGATCGGCGTTGGAGACATCGTCACCGGTACTGTCATCGCTGTCACTGAGGAAGAGATCACCCTGGATCTGCGCTACTACGCATCCGGCATCATCAAAGCCGAAGACTATTCCGATGACCCAGACTGCATGTTAAAGGAAGCCGTCCAGATCGGTGATACCATCGAAGCTACAGTCATCCGTACAGATGACGGAGCCGGCAATATCCTGTTATCCAAAAAGGAAGCGAACCATGTACTCGCATGGGACGTGTTAAAGGGCTATCTCGAGGATGAAAGCGTCCACACCGTGCGTATCAAAGGTATCGTTCCCAGCGGCGTAGTCGCATATCTCGAAGGGATCCGCGGCTTTATTCCCGCAAGCCAGTTGAGCCTCGACTACGTTGAAGACTGCAACCCCTGGCTTGGCAAAGATCTGGATGTGACCGTCATCACTGTTGATCCCAAAAAGGAACGGCTGGTCATGTCTGCCAAAACCGTACTTCGTAAGCAGCAGGAGGAAGCCCGTAATCACAAAATCTCGATGCTCGTACCGGGTTCTGTCGTAGAGGGTACTGTCGAGAGCCTCATGCCTTATGGCGCTTTTGTCAACCTGGGTGACGGTCTGAGCGGTCTCGTTCACATCTCCCAGATCAGCGAAAAGCGCATCAAACATCCGGGAGAGGTATTAAAAGAAGGCGAAAAAGTCCACGCCAAGATCCTGAATACGAACGATGGCAAGATCAGTCTTTCTATCAAAGCACTACAGGAGGATATGACCGATACTGAAGCTGAAAATGCAGAAGCGGTCGAGTACACAACTGATGAACAGGCGACGACCAGTCTTGGAGGCCTGCTCGCAGGATTAAAATTTGACTAATTTTCTCATTATCTTCATTACTGACATGACAAGGGAAAGCAAGTGGGTTATGCATATGCATAACCCACTTTTGTTCCATAAAATGCTCGGGGGATCGCCGGATTCTTAGTTACTTCTTCACACTATATCCAAACGTTCCGAGTTCTTTTCCAAGTTTAAAATACCTGCCGTGTGAATAAGCCACCAGTCCCGCATCATTCAGGTGGAAGGTTCCCTTTTCATCCATATAGCGCTCATCTACAGTCACACTGACGACCTCTGCCAGAAACATGTCATGGCTGCCGAGCGGAATGACCTGCTTCACACGGCATGCCAGATTGACCGGGCTCTCAGCGATCGCTGGTGCCACAACACCCTCGACTGCAGCCGGGGTCAGCTTCATCCGGGAAAATTTATCAACATCCCTGCCCGAGCGCACCCCGCAATAATCACATGCCCGTACAAGCGGCTCATTCACCAGATTTACGACAAATTCTCCTGTTTCACTCAAAATTGCATGTGAATAACGCTCCTTGCGTACCGAGATAGACAACATGACCGGATCAGAATTGACCGTACCTGCCCAGGCGACTGTGATAATGTTTGGTTTCTCACCCTCACGTGCCATACTGACCATGACAGCCGGAACCGGATACAGCATGTTGCCTGCACGCCAGGTCTGCTTTTTCCCGATCGTACTTTTTGCACTTTTTTTCTCATTTGGTATCCGGGCATTTTTACCGGTTGGATTCTTTTTTTGCTTCTTGTCTTTATATTTATCTGTATCGTTCTTTTTTACTGCCATCTGTCAGGACTCCTGTAACGCGCGGATCAGTTCCGGGATAAACTGCTTTTTGCGGGATATCACTCCCTTTAACAACGTCTCATTGTCTTCTATCTCCGCATTCGTAAAAGCCTGCGACAGGATTCTGGCTGCGCCCTCTCCCGCACACAGAATCTCTGACTGCTCCTGTACAATGTTCGTCAGCATGATAAATACCATATCCAGCTTGCGCTCCAACAGCATCGTATCCAGATATTCCTGCATACGCCGTTTTACCTCCTCCAGATCCAGTGCACTCATTGCGCTGATCTGGCTGACGCCAAATGTGACCTTTTCTGCTGTAAAAGTCTTAAAGTCGAGATAGCAGATCTCCTGGATCGTCTTTTTGCTGAAATCACTGCCTGCACGGAACATATTGCTCGCAAATGTCTCAATATCAATGCCTGCGATCTGCGCCAGTGTCTGTGCTGCCATCTGATCAAACTGCGTACAGGTCGGTGAACGGAACATCAGCGTATCGGATATGATCGCCGCACACAGCAATCCTGCGATCTTCGGATCGACCTCGATACCTTTCTCCTGATACATACTCCATATAATAGAAGAAGTAGAACCAAGGGGCTGGTTACGGAAAAATACCGGTGAAATCGTCTCGAGACTGCCAATCCTGTGGTGGTCGATGATCTCTAAGATCTCCGCACCGGAGATACCATCGACTGCCTGTGTTTTTTCGTTATGGTCTACGAGAATCACACGCTTTTTTTGCATATTTAAGAGATTTCGTCTCGAAATCATGCCCACATAGTCTCCGTTCTCATCCAATACCGGAAAATCTCTGTGCCGTTCCTTTGACATGACCTCACGGATATCCTCAACATAGTCATCCAACTCGAAAGTAATGAGATTATTTTTTGTCATGATCGAACGGATCGGCATACTCTGATTGATCAGGCGTGCCGTCGTAAACGTATCATATGGTGTCGAGATGAGTACACAGTCACGGCTGGCTGCCATATCCAGAATCTGTTTTGACACCTGTGACCCGCCACAGATAATCATACAGCTCACATCCAGTTCCAGCGAACGCACCTGCATCTCCTCACGGTCACCCAGAATCACCAGATCGTCTTTTGCGATGTATTCCTCTACACGCTCCCTGTTACCTGCGGCGACCTCTACCTTTCCATGCATGAAGATACCATGCTCATTTCCGGTCAGTAACGTGCCGTTGAGTGTCTCGATAATATTGTGATAACGCGGTCTCGCCTGCGAGAGACTCTCCTGATTCGATACTTCCATATAACACATCGCTATATCGTTATTTGAGATCAAACCCGCCAGTTTGCGCGACTCATTTACGATCGGCAGTGTCACGACACGCTCCGTCTGCATGAGTTCCCAAGCCTTTTTGAGCGTGATGCCCTCACGCACGCCTGCGGTACGGCGGATATTGATATCCTTGACCTGCGCGCCTACATCAGAGACTTCTTCCGGTGCCTCTACACCAAAATAATCGAGCACATACTGTGTCTCCCCGTTCATGGAGCCGGCACGTTTTGGTACGTATTGTTCCCTGTCTGTCTGGTTTTTTAACGCGGCATATGCAATTGCCGCACAAATAGAATCAGCGTCTGGATTCTTATGTCCAATGATCCAGACACTGTTTGTTTCCTGATAATTCATATACTGCTTATATCCTGCTTATATCCTGTTTATTCCTATTCATTCCTGTTCATTTACCTGTGACCCGGACGCATCCGGTCTATGACACACTACTGTCTGATACCTGATCTGATATCTTATCTGATTCCTTATCCGATTCCTTATCTATGTCCTATCGTATGATCAGCAGTGCAATAATTCCGGCGATTCCAAGCAGATTCAATACAGAGATCACCAGTGACGCACGGATCATCGATGCATGACGACCCATCCGTGCATTCAGACCATCCATCTGCTCCTGTATCTGTCCGCGTATCTTCTCGTCGCCCTCAGACAACACCTTGCTCTGCTCATCGAGTGATACCTGTATGTTCCGGTAGCACTTGACATCTTCCGCGTGGATTTTCTCCACGATATCTGCCTTGAGCGTTGTCATCTGGCTATTCATCTCAGTAGAGAGTTCACCGATCTGTCCGGAATGATCCAACTGTTCTAACTGCTCCTTCAAGCCCTCCAGACTGCGGGTATTCTGATCGATCATATTCTGAGTCGCAGCTTCCACAACCTGTCTGGTCTTTTCTGTCGACTGATTGATCTCATGCGTGATATTCTGCGTGAGATTCTGAGTCAGGTTCTGTGACAAGCCACCGACTTCCTTGCTGACGGTATCTGACAATCCGCTCATCTGTGTCCGGACACCCATAGACATCGCATCTATGCGCTGCGTCACCTGCTTCATGATCTTGTCCGCTTCTCCCTGGCGCGCATGAACCATACGATCCAGCGAATTCGCTCTGGCTGCGCGTTCTTCTACGACGTCCTGCAGTTCCTTTGCCTTTGATTCGCGGTTCTGCATGAGCTCCTGCAACTGTTTTGCTTTCTCGCGAAATTCATCTATCTGTTGAATCAACACATCTTCCTTGTCCATATCTATCATATCTGCCACATCCATCCCTATTTTCTGAGAAATATCTTCCAACTCATCCGTCTCAGTAACTGAATCCTGCAATGAAACCGCTGCAGCATCATCCTCCGGTACAACCGGTTCATCCACTTCGGGCGCATCCCCGATCTCCGGCTTCAGGAAATCCTTATTCTCCGGCTTCGAAAGCTCCATATCCTCCGGCTCAAACATATCTTCCGGTTCATCATAAAAGTCCGGTTCTGCTGCCGGTTCACCCGCTTCCGGCTTCACCTTATGCGTATGTACTTCTTCCTGTCTATGTGTAACAGCCACCGACCGCGGGGCAGATACAACCTTTTTCTCAGGATTTTTCTCAGATTTTTTTTCAGGCTTTTTCTGGGATCTGCGAAACCACTCCTCTATCTGAAGCATAGCTTTCCTCCTACTATGGCTAAATATCACTGTTTTGTATCTTCACAGCTAAACTCCATTTTATTCTAACACCTGAAATAGATTTTGTAAATGCTATTTGAACATCGTCCGGCAGATCTTCTTACCAGCTTCGGTCTTAAAAATGCGCTCATATACATTTTTTACCTGCTGTTTGTCCACACCATTGATGCGGAAGCCTTCCTCAAACAGATTCACGAGGAAATCTGCCTCGACCAGAATCTGATAATCCATGCCGTCTATATTGGTATACGTATGATGATGCCCGACGAGATAGCTCACACGCGCGATGATCTCCGGATCATAATTCAATTCTGCCAGCATTTTTTCTGCATATACAGGTCCTTCCTTTTCCTGCAAAGAGCCTTCACAGCTGCCATATTTTTCCTCTGCAATACGAATACCGATATCGTGTACGATCGTCGCTGTCTCGATTAAAAAGATCTCGTCCTCGCTCAGCCCTTCCATCTTTGCAATCAATTCACCAAAACGGTGCACCTTCATAAAATGCTGGATACGCTCGGCATCCCCTGCATAGAAATCAATCATTTTTAATGTCAGTTCATCTAATACGTTCATCGCATGCTCTCCTTTTGCGCGGATAGAAATACCCTGCAGGCAACTTTGCCCGCAGGGTATCAATATCATTAGTATGTGGCTGAATTATTTGTATAACTCAACTAACTTCTGTAAGTGCTCGAAACGAGCCTTTGCAGCTTCCTCAGACTCCTTGAACAGTCTCTCAGCTCTCTCAGGGAACGGCTTAACAAGACGTGTATAACGTGCCTCGTTGTTCAGGAAATCCTGATATGTGCCGTCTCCGGCCTTAGATGTTAAGGTGAACGGGTTCTTGCCCTCTGCCTTTAATGCAGGGTTGAATGAGAACAGGTTCCAGTAACCGGAAGCTACTGCCTTCTTCATCTCATCCTGGCAGTGGTTCATACCACCCTTAGCGATACCGTGTAACTCACAAGGAGCATATCCGATGATCAGGGAAGGTCCGTTGTATGCCTCAGCCTCAGCGATAGCCTTTACAGCCTGTGCAGGGTTAGCGCCCAGAGCGATCTGTGCTACATATACATAGCCGTAGCTCATAGCGATCTCTGACAGAGACTTCTTGCCGATCTCTTTACCTGCAGCAGCGAACTGGCAGACCTCACCGATGTTAGAAGCCTTAGAAGCCTGTCCACCGGTATTAGAGTACATCTCGGTATCGAATACCATAACGTTTACGTTCTCGCCAGAAGCAAGTACGTGATCGAGTCCGCCGAATCCGATATCATATGCCCATCCGTCACCACCGAAGATCCATACAGATTTCTTTCCGAGGTAATCCTTCTTGTCGATTGCAGCCTGTGCATCAGGACATCCCGCTGCAGCAGCCTTCTCTAACTCAGCAACGAGTGCCTTGGTAGGCTCTACGTTTGCCTTGGTGTTATCCTTGGTCTCCATGAACTTATCAAATGCAGCCTTTAACTCAGCAGATGCCTTGTCTGAGCTTGCACAAGCCTTTGCAGACTCGATAGCCATGTCACGCAGATACTTCTGTCCAACTTCCATACCAAGACCATGCTCAGCATTGTCCTCGAACAGTGAGTTAGACCATGCGGGTCCCTTCTTGGAATCCTTATTTACAGTATAAGGTGAGGTAGCTGCCGGGTTACCCCAGATAGAAGAACATCCGGTTGCGTTTGAGATGTACATCTGCTCACCAAATAACTGGGTAATCAATCTTGCATAAGAGGTCTCAGCACATCCTGCACAAGAGCCAGAGAACTCAAGTAAGGGCTGGTTGAACTGTGATCCCTTCGGTGTAATATCAGAAAGACCGATATCCTTCTTTCCTACGTTTGCTACTAAATAATCAAATACGGGCTGCTCTGCTGCCTGTGACTCCTGAGGAACCATCTTGATAGCTGCGGTCGGGCAGACAGTGATACACTCGCCACATCCCATACAGTCTAACGGAGATACGCTCATGGTGTACTTGTACTCGCCAGCCTTCGGCTTCATATCTGCTAACTTGATGTTAGAAGGAGCTGCCTTTACCTCGTCATCGCTCAGTAAGAACGGACGGATGGTAGCATGTGAGCAGACAAATGCACAGTTGTTACACTGGATACACTTCTGCGCATCCCACTCAGGAACAGTAACGGCTGTACCACGCTTCTCGTATGCAGATGCACCAGTCTGGAACTGGCCATCCTCAATACCCTTGAATGCAGATACAGGGAGGCTGTCTCCATCCATCTTAGAAATCGGATCTAACAGCTTGTTGACCATATCTACGACCTCAGGACGACCGGTCTTCTCAGCCTTAGCAGCATCGGGAGCCGGATTCTTCCATGAATCGGGGATCTCTACTTTGTGTACAGCGTCTACACCGGCATCGATAGCCTTGTAGTTCATCTCTACGACAGCATCACCCTTCTTTGAGTAAGACTTCTTAGCTGCCTGCTTCATGAACTCGATTGCATCATCGATCGGCATAACATCTGCTAACTTGAAGAAAGCTGACTGTAAGATGGTGTTGGTTCTCTTGCCCATACCGATCTCGATAGCCTTGTCGATTGCGTTGATGGTGTATAACTGAATGTTGTTATCAGCAATATACTTCTTTGCCTCTGCGTTCAGATGATGGTCTAACTCTTCATCTGACCACTGGCAGTTGATCATGAATACTCCGCCCGGCTTTACATCCTGAACCATCTTCATGCCCTGAATGACATATGCAGGGTTGTGGCAGGCTACGAAATCTGCCTGATTGATGTAGTAAGGGCTCTTGATCGGGTTGTCACCAAAACGTAAGTGGGAAATGGTTACACCACCGGTCTTCTTGGAGTCATACTGGAAGTATGCCTGGATATACTTATCTGTGTGATCACCGATGATCTTGGTAGAGTTCTTGTTCGCACCTACCGTACCATCTCCGCCGAGACCCCAGAACTTGCACTCTTTTGTACCAGCTGCGGAAGTGATCGGAGCGGGCTTAACCTCAGGTAAGCTCAGCTCGGTTACGTCATCGACGATACCGATTGTGAAACGAGCCTTGGGAGCATCCTTCTCCAGCTCTTTGTATACAGCGAATACAGATGAAGGAGGAGTATCCTTTGATCCTAATCCGTAACGTCCACCTGTTAAGATGATGTCATTTAAGCCAGCCTCACGCAGTGTGGTAGCTACATCCAGGTATAACGGCTCGCCAAGAGATCCGGGCTCCTTTGTTCTGTCTAATACAGCGATCTTCTTAACGGTCTTAGGAATAACCTTTAAGATAGCCTGTGAAGACCAAGGACGATATAAACGAACCTTGATCAGTCCGACCTTCTCACCCTTAGCTGTTAAATAATCAATAACCTCTTCTGCAACGTCACAGATAGATCCCATAGCGATGATCACGCGGTCAGCGTCCTCTGCTCCGTAGTAGTTGAACAGGTCATAGTTTGTTCCTAACTTCTCGTTGACTTTCTTCATGTACTTCTCAACGACCTCGGGAAGTGCATCATAGAAACCATTACATGCCTCACGATGCTGGAAGAAAACGTCTCCGTTCTCGTGTGAACCACGAGCTGCGGGATGCTCAGGATTTAATGCATGCTCACGGAACTCCTTGACAGCGTCCATCGGGCACATATCCTTCAGATCCTCATAGTCCCATTTCTCGATCTTCTGAATCTCGTGAGAGGTACGGAATCCATCGAAGAAGTTTACGAAAGGAACTTTTCCCTCTAATGCTGCACAGTGTGCAACGGGGCTTAAGTCCATAACCTCCTGAGGGTTGGTCTCTGCTAACATAGCGAAACCTGTCTGACGGCAGGCGTATACATCACTGTGATCACCGAAGATGTTCAGTGCGTGTGAAGATACGGTACGTGCAGATACGTGGAATACAGAAGGTAAGTTCTCACCTGCGATCTTGTACATGTTGGGGATCATCAGTAATAATCCCTGTGAAGCGGTAAATGTAGTTGTCAAAGCACCTGCTGCAAGGGAACCGTGTACGGTACCTGCTGCTCCGGCCTCAGACTCCATCTCTACAACCTTAACGGTATTTCCAAAAATGTTCTTCTGTCCTGCTGCTGACCACTGATCGACGGTATCAGCCATCGGAGAAGACGGTGTGATCGGATAGATACCAGCTACTTCTGTGTAGGCATAAGCTACATGAGCGGCAGCGGTATTACCATCCATTGACTGTTTTGCTCTGGGCATTGGTATATCCTCCTTTATTGTTCGCGCCGAATTTCGACACATGTTTTGTCATATCGACCTAACATATATATTAGCATTTATTTTTTCGCTTGTAAAGGTTCGGGGCTGTACTAAACGAAGTGCAAAAAAACGGCAGGGATAGTCACACCCTGCCGTATCGATACCCTTTAAGGCTGTTATTTAGTTATCCTCCGAATCACTCTCAGACATAGAGTAGACTGCTCTCTTACGTGCCATCTCATCACTCTCGAGATACTCATCGTATGTCGTGATCTTGTCGATGATCGATCCGTCCGGCATGAACTCGATGATACGGTTCGCCGTCGTCTGTACGACCTGATGGTCACGTGACGCAAACAGCAGCACCCCGGGGAATTTGATCATACCGTTATTCAATGCGGTGATACTCTCCATATCCAGATGGTTGGTCGGCTCATCCAAGATCAGCACGTTTGATCCCTCGATCATCATACGGGATAACAGCACGCGCACCTTCTCACCACCGGAGAGCACCTTCATGCGCTTCATGCCGTCCTCACCTGCAAACAGCATACGTCCGAGGAAGCCACGCACATAGGTTGCATCCTTGATCTCTGAGAACTGGGTCAGCCAGTCAGTGATCGCCAGATCGTTGTCGTTAAAGATCGCTGAGTTATCCTTCGGGAAATAGGACTGGCTCGTCGTCACGCCCCATTTGTAATTGCCCTCGTCAGGCTCCATCTCCCCTGCGAGGATCTTAAACAATGTTGTCTTTGCCAGCTCGTTGCTGCCGACAAATGCGATCTTGTCATCATGTCCCATGATAAAAGACACGTCGTTCAATACTTTGACGCCATCGATCGTCTTGGAGATGTTATGCACCTCAAGCACTTCGTTTCCAATCTCACGGTTCGGCCGGAAATCGATGTACGGATATTTACGGCTGGACGGTTTCATCTCATCGAGCTGGATCTTCTCCAGTGCACGCTTACGTGATGTCGCCTGCTTTGATTTGGAAGCATTTGCAGAGAATCGTGAAATAAACTCCTGCAGCTCTTTGATCTTTTCCTCTTTCTTTTTGTTTGCTTCCTTCATCTGCTTGATCAGAAGCTGGCTGGACTCATACCAGAAATCATAGTTGCCGGCATAGAGCTGGATCTTGCCATAATCGATGTCGGCAGTATGCGTACATACTTTATTTAAGAAATAACGGTCGTGGGATACCACAATCACCGTATTATCAAAATTGATCAGGAACTCCTCGAGCCATGAGATCGCATCGAGATCCAGATGGTTTGTCGGCTCGTCAAGCAGCAGAATGTCAGGATTGCCAAACAATGCCTGCGCCAGCAATACCTTGACCTTGAGCGCACCCGGCAGATCCTTCATCAGTGTATAATGATCTTCCGTCGGAATACCCAGTCCGTTGAGCAGTGTTGCTGCATCGCTCTCTGCATTCCACCCATCCATCTCTGCAAATTCCGCTTCGAGCTCACTCGCACGGATACCATCCTCATCGGTAAAATCCTCTTTCATATAGATCGCATCTTTTTCCTTCGAGATATCGTACAGTCTCTGATTGCCCATAATAACTGTATCGAGTACGCTATACTCATCATACTGGAAATGATCCTGCTTCAGGAAAGAGAGACGCTGACCGGGTGTGATGACGACATCTCCGCTCGTCGGCTCCAGCTCACCGGTCAATATTTTCAAAAACGTAGACTTTCCGGCACCGTTTGCACCGATCAGTCCGTAACAGTTGCCCTCTGTAAATTTGATATTTACATCCTCAAACAGGGCTCTTTTTCCAAGTCGTAAGCTTACGTTATTTGCACTAATCATGGTCTATCCTCATTTATCATTGAATTATCACCTATTTTTTCGCATCAGCTACCATTATACATAAACTGATGGATTTTGCAAGTGAAAACGCTGAAAACCTGCGGAATCTGCTGTCAGCAGCCCTTTTTTCGGATGCTCGATAACGCAAAACAAGAGCAGTCCATGACTACTCCTGTTCATCCATTCCGCATTTAGAAATATGAGTTATACAGTGAACCCTGCCTATACGCACTGCCATAGCTGCCGTATTTGTTATAAGTGTTCGCCTGCTTTGCCTCCATGTCCGCATAAGAATTCGCCATCGCAGACTTGGTAGCGACCGTGTACGCATAAGAACCGGTTCCGTTAAACAGGCTCTTGGCTACACTCATGTCTGACTTTTTAAACGTATTCTCATCAATAGAGAGGCTGCTGTCAGATCCAATCGTGATGCCGACCTTGCCAAGCATGTTTGCCTCCATCTTTGTGTAGTTGACCATGCTCGTCATCGTGTTGGCAATCTTGGAATCCTTTGATTTTTCTGTCGCCTTCAGCACGTCATTGTAATCGTCCACAAAGCTCTTGACCTTTTTATAGATCGCATCCGTGTCATAAGCTGTCGTCGTCTTTCCATTCTCATCCGTCACAGTTTTCTTTTTAAATACAGATTTAGAACCGGTCGTGTACAGTTCCTTGCCGGAAGCTGTCAGATCATCCGTTGTACTCTGCAGTTCCTTGATCGTCGCGCTGCTGTCGGCTGCAGTCGATGTACTGCTCTTATTTGTCGCCTTATTGTATGCAGACTTTACTGCATCATTATCGGTATTGTTGTAATACGCCCGGAGCAGCTTGCCATAAGAGCCATTGCGGATAGAACTGTAATCGGATAACAGGCTGCTCATCCCTGACGAACGGCTGTTGTTCATGCTGGAAAATAAAGTACTGATATTGTAATTAAAATTCATGCTATGTCACTCCTTTGATCGATACTCGAAACCAGATTGATTCCGGTGCAAACAGACATCCGTGTCTAACATCATTTCATACATATTTCATGCTCGTTACTACTATTATCGGCAGACTCTGCTGTCTCCTTAACCCTATTGTATACGCATTTATCAGAGAATGCAAGTGTTTTCAATGCCTGCCAAGCTGCCAGAAAGCGACTGCACTCGCGGCCGCGACATTCAGTGAATCCACGCCGTGTGTCATCGGGATGCGCACCGTCACATCGCATGCGTGGATCGTCTCCGGTGCAAGCCCATCTCCCTCTGTGCCGAGCACAACCGCCAGACGCTCTTCTGTTGCAAGCTCAGGGGCATCCAGACTGACCGAATCATCCCTCAGCGCCATCGCAACTGTACAGAAACCCAGTTTTTTCAATGTCTGCATACCGTCCGCATCCATGACCGTCCATGGGATCTGAAATACCGTTCCCATGCTCACGCGCACCGCCCTACGGTAGAGCGGGTCACTGCAGCCCGATGTACACAGCACCGCATCCATGCCAAGTGCCGCTGCGGAGCGTATGATCGCACCGACATTGGTCGGATTCACAACATCCTCGAGCACTGCCACGCGGCCCGCGCCCTCACACACAGCCTCCACCGACGGCAATGCCCTGCGGTTCATCGCACAGAGCATCCCACGTGTCATCTGAAAGCCACGCATTTGACGAAGCACCTCTGCCGGTGCCACATACACCGGCACACCCGGACAGCGTGCGATCAGTGCCCGCTCTGTCTCACGCAACGCTGTTTCTTCTATTAATATAGATACCGGTTCATATCCGCCGTCTAGCGCACGTTCGATCACTTTCGGGCTCTCTGCCAGAAATATCCCCTGCGCCGGCTCCCGGTAACGGAGCAGCTGCACCTCCGGCAGCCGCACAAAAATATCGATCCGTGGGTCGTTGAAATCTGTAATCAGGATCAGTGATCCGCTGTCTTGTGCTGCTGCCCCATTGCTGATCGTCCCGTCTGTTATCATCTCGCTGATTGCCATTTTACCTGTTGTGCCCTCTCTCATACATGCATACTCATAAACGGCGTTGTCTGCCGGTCAAAGAACCTACTGCAACAGTGGAAATATCATTGCTCTCAAAATGAACCGTCTTTGTAGCCGGATCATAATAGGATCCCGGTATCTGAACTGCTGCACCATTTTCATCAATTTTATATGCAAAAATCTTTTCTTTGTTTTCCTTTTTTGAAGCCTGATATGAAATAGCGACATGAACCTGTCCATGCTTCAGTTTGAATGATTGCTTTTTCTTTCCACCTATGACTGAAAGATCATACACCGGACGCTCTCCGATGATCTTCTTTGCTTCGGCAGATAGCTTTTTATTATCAACCTTCTGAACACTGAATGTAACAACGGAATTCATTTTTTTGTCTATTTCTTTTAATAATTTTGTATCCAACGTAAGATTTACATCACCACTATTTAATTTCAATTCTTTTACATTCTTCTCAACAAGTAAATCGATCGCCTGTTGGTCTAGTTCAAAAAGCAGCTTCTTATCACTTTTCGTTTTTCCTGTATCATAGGTTATTTCAACAGGCAGGTCTTTGATCCTGCTATCTGATTTCTTTTCTGCCTTTATGATTGCTTTTTCCAGGGTGGCTGCAACATTCTTCACTTTCACCGTTTTATTTTTAACTACAGGCTTTGCTGTGACACGAACCGGAGACACCGAAGCCGGACGATCTGCCGGTGGTGTCACACGATCCGGCTCTTCTTTTGAATGATCCGGTGCCGGTGATGTGCCATCGTCTCCTGCGGATACTCCACCTGCGCCTCCTCCGGTTACTCCGCCTGCGCCTCCTCCGGTTACTCCGCCTGCGCCTCCTCCGGTTGCTCCACCTGCGCCTCCTCCGGTTACTCCGCCTGCACCGCCTCCGGTTGCTCCGCCTGCACCGCCTCCGATCTGGGAATTTTCTGCGGTCACACGGACGGTACAAGCCGCCTTACTTTCTGCATAGTTGGCATTTCCACTGTACGATACGGTAAACGTATATGCTTTCGTTTCATTCGGAAGTGATGCAATCCAATGATCCTTTTCCTTTTCCTGCCATGTGATCCCGGAAACATCGCAGGTCATCTGTACACCGGCATCTGCGGGAAGCCCCTGCCTGCTAAGCTCCAATTCTACTTCCCCCGCACCTTTGATGTGATCTGTTTTTGCAGTCAGCTGCAGATTAGTAGGAGCCTTTGCGATTTCTAAAACAGCCGTCCCATATGAAGGGTTAAAAGAAGGCTTTTCCGCTTTACAATAAATCTGATAGGTACCTGCCTGCGTGTAGGATGGCAGCTCCGTCAGTGTATACGGTCCGTTTTCCGTCAAGCTGTAACGAATCTGCACACCAGCTTCCTGCTGAACATCAAAGGTATGCGGTTTTCCATCATAAGTCACAGAAACCGGCGTCGTCTGTATCTCTAACCGTCCAGCGTTTTTCTGATAATAATAAGTAATCTCCCGCTGATCCTCTGTGATGTTGATTTGTCCCTGATTCTCACTATTCCCTACGTATGTGTAGCCATATAAACCTGGGGTTCTTAAGGTATATGCAGAATTTTTCGGTACATATACGGTCGCAGGTGACACATCAGGCACTGCGCTTTTTGTTCCGTCTTCATTTTCAAGCATATAGCGGAGTGTTACGCTACTCCACTCCTGTTCTGCTGTCTTATCGGTAGCCAGAATCTCCCCTGTCGCTTCATCAATGATCTGTCCTTCCAGTCTGTCCCCGTAAGCCAAACCGGTCACATTGGAAAGTGTGACAGACAGCGACTCCCTTGCGGCATCCGGATCATACCAGTTACTGTGCGGCTGAACGGTATAATTTTCTTCTGCTTCATATTTAACCGTATTGTCTGCTCCAATAATGCGGAAGGTTATCTTCAACTGCTGTGGTGTATCCACCATGTTCTGTACGACGGTACGAAATTCCAGATCTTTTCCATTGGCCTTTGTAATATTGTTCTCATTGATCCGGTATTGGTCGCTATCTTTGTCAAGCGTTCCCGTTTTATTATGCGGAATTGTAATTTCAGGATCACACACATAAACAGATTGCGGTCTGCTGACATAATCACGGTTATTTAATCTGCGTGCCAACTCCATCTTGCACACTTCGCAGAAAGGGTTTCCAAGATCTCTCATCATGCAGACACGGCCCGGTGCAAATACACTCTCTGTTCCTGCTGCCGTTATCCCTACTCCGCGAAAGCCTAACATCTTCTTCCATTTTATTTTATCCGGATTCGATGTGTCGGAAATATTTTCTCCCATTATCTTTTTGTCATATTCGTCCCCTAATCTTCCAATGCTATGCGCCATTTCATGGGTCATGACATCTCCCCGTTCATTCTCATTGGAATTAGCCGAAAAAGAAAAAAGTGCATTGGATGACGATCCAATATTGGCAGTCGTATTACAAATAATATGGATGGTTCCGACCGTTGCCCCTGTATCCAGATATTGATTCTCCAGCTCCGCCCTCAGTTCCTTGGCTTTCTCTTCACCGCCGTTTGAAAAAAAGCAGGATTTCCCATATGCACGTACATGAAAACAGGTATCCAGATTCGTTTTTTCATTCATCACACCAGCTTCATTGGACACTGTCTGTATCGCATATATATTGATCCTGTCCGAATATTCTTTATAAGGAGACCACTCTAACATGCCTTGTACTTTTTCCGTTGCGTCCTGTAAAAATTGTTCCTGTTGTTCTGCGGTATAGCCCTCACCCATAATGACAATCACAAAGTTTTCCCGGTCATCCCCTGTCTTATGGATGGCATGAACCGGAAATGTCGTTGTCTGTTCTTCCTGTGTGTGCTCTGCCTGATCTGCCCACGCAGTATCCGGAAAAAACATGGACAACAGTAAGATCAGGCTCAGTAATATTGCTCCATATCGTTTGAAATAATGTTTTTCTTTCATTTGTCACCTCATCATACGTGTGATATATTTTCCATAGTTGTTCTAAGATTAACAAATTTATATTCTAATTTCAAGCTATAGTTTTTTCGCATTTTATGCTAAAATAGTGCACGTAAATTTGATAGGCGTTTGCGAAACTATTTTTATCAGGTTTTTGGTCATGCAAGCACATGAT
>ERZ1035006.1411-NODE-1411-length-15906-cov-37.793136_pt1 | contig 15906 bp, 9 predicted proteins | sample MGYA00520694_ERZ1035006 | MGnify/ENA primary metagenome ERZ1035006 (study PRJEB33766, sample SAMN09781746) | gut metagenome | biome: gut microbiome | host: Homo sapiens | place: Madagascar | study: EMG produced TPA metagenomics assembly of the PRJNA485056 data... | reverse complement strand
ATGGTGGCAACCGTCTTGCCAGCAACTCTCTCATCGAAGCTGTGGTTTATGCCGAAACTGCTGCCAAGCACAGCATCGAGCATGTAGATGAATACGACTTCAATGAGAAGGTTCCAGCATGGAACGACGAGGGTACCATGACCAACGAGGAGAAGGTATTGATTACCCAAAGCATCAAGGAAGTAGGCGAATGCATGAGCAACTATGTAGGTATCGTTCGTAGCGACCTCCGACTGAAGCGTGCCTGGGACCGCCTCGACCTTCTTTACGAAGAGACCGAGAATCTCTTCAAGCGTGTAAAGGTAAGCAAGGATCTCTGCGAGCTCCGCAACATGATCAATGTAGGTTATCTCATTACCCGTATGGCTATCGAGCGCAAGGAGAGCCGTGGTCTTCACTACACCATCGACTACCCTGTTCACGCTTACGATAAGAAATAATTTTTTTAAGCTATCATATAAAGCCGCCAGGATATTCTCACACGATATTCTGGCGGCTTTTTGCTTAGCTTCCCAGCTCCAACTGATTTCTTACCAATTTGTAGTAAGTACCTCGCTTGGCTGTCAGTGATTCATGGTTGCCAATCTCCACTACCTGTCCGTGTTTCAGCACGATAATCTGGTCGGCATTCCTAACAGTACTGAGTCGGTGAGCCACGATGACCACCGTCTTGCCAGCATAGAATGTTTCCAGATTCGTCACGATGTCGTATTCGTTGCTGGCATCTAGCGAATTGGTTGCCTCATCCAGGAAGAGATAGTTTGGATTCTTATAGATGGCGCGAGCTATCAATATGCGTTGTTTCTGCCCTTGGCTTAGTCCCATGCCATCTCTGCCAATCTTGGTATTGAAACGCAAGGGTAGGTAAAAGATGTCGTCCTTGATACAGGCAAGGTCGGCTGCTTGATAGAGCTGTTCTTGGTTCACATCATTGTCATCCACCGCTATGTTGCGAGCGATGGACTCAGAGAAGATGGCTCCCTCCTGCATTACTACACCACACTGCCTGCGCCACCACTTCTTGTTGAGCTTATTGACATCCGTCCCGCCAATGGTCAGCTTGCCTCCAGATACAGGATAATAGCCCAGCATCAATCGGATGAGCGTAGTCTTTCCACTGCCAGATGCTCCCACGATGGCTGTCACCTTGCCATGTGGTATATGAATATTGATGTCATCCAATGTTTTATACATGGCATGTGGATCATATTTAAAGTCCACATGGCTTAGTGTGATGCCTTCGCTAGCGTCTTCTACCTGCTTTTTTAGTCCTTCTTTGCCGTTTTCATCCTTCATCAAGTGTATCTCGTTGATGCGCTCCAAGCTGATTTTCACATCTTGCAGAGAATAGAAGAATTGCATCAGTTGCTCCACTGGAGAATTGAGCTGTCCGATGATGTATTGGATAGCAAGCATCATACCCAAGGTGATGTCACCATGAATGACGGATGCTGCCGCTACTACGGTTATCACCATATTCTTGATTTCATTGATGAAGATGCTGCCAGCCTCTTGGGTTTGCTGCAACTTGAGTGATTTCTGCTGCACACGGAAGAGGTCGTGCTGCACCGTTTCCCATTCCTTGCACTTTCGGCGTTCACAGTCCTGCAGCTTGATTTCTTGCATGGAAGTGATAAACTCATAAGTTCGGTTATTGTTGATTGCCTGCTGCTCAAAGAGTTCATAATCAATCACCTTTCTGCGGCGCAGGAAAGACAGCAGCCAACAACCATAACCCAAACTACCCAACAAGAAAATGCAGAACACAAATTTGCTATACATAAACAATACCACGCTGAACACCACAAAGGTGAGCATGGAGAAGGTTACATTCAGACAGTTTTGCGTTAAGAAGTTATTCACACGGCTATGGTCGCTCATTCGTTGCATCAGGTCGCCCATCAACTTGGTGTCGAAGAAAAACATCGGCAGTTTGAGCAACTTAACGAAGAAATCGCTAAGCAGGGAGATATTAATGTTCATGCCTATACGGAGCAATATCCAGCGACGATAGAAGTCGATAGTTGTACGACTGGCTGTAAGCATCAGTTGCCCCAAAAGTATCAGCCAGATGATATTGAGGTCTTTGCCCTTGATGCCTTCATCCACAATAGCCTGGGTCAGAAATGGCAATACCAATTGCATGCCACTACCCAATATCAACCCGATGACAATCTGTAAAAAATACTTGCGGTATTTCTTGATGTAGCCAAAGAGAAATCTGAAGGAACGTCGCTCGCTTGCATCAGTCATACCATCCATCTTAAACTCAAAAAAGGCAGGTGTCGTCTCAAAGAACATCACGATGCCAGCCGGTCTGCCATACGACAGCGTGCTAGCCCAGTGGGCGATGAATTCATCATAACCATAAGTAATGTACCCCTTAGCAGGATCAGAGATATAAAACTTTCGTCCTTTCTTTACCTTATATAATACCACGAAATGGTTTTGGTTCCAATGCAGGATAGCAGGCAGAGGATTCTCTGCCAGTTCATCTACCGTGGCCCGGGCACTAAGGGTATGAAGCCCCAGAATATCGGCTGCCTCGCTGATGCCCAACAGGGAAACCCCTTCGGTTGTGGCAAAACAATATCTCGATAGGGCACTAAGGGTATAGTCCCTGCCGAAATACTTACATATCATTTGCAGACAAGCGATGCCACACTGCATGCTGTCATGCTGAAGAGTGAGTGGAAAACTATGCATATATCTGTTTTACAATCGGTTTATTTCCTCCCGAGCTGCACCCTTGCCTCGATAACTCTTTTTCTTGTTGAAAGAATAGGTTACATTGAGAGATACATTGTGAACACCGCCCTTGAGGTTTTGATAGAAAGACACTCCATTGGTCTCAATCAAGTTCTTTTGACGCCAAAGCTTGAAGCTATCATTCCAGTAGATGGTAAATGCCCAATTGCCCAAGCTCTTGTTAAGTCCCATGTCAAGGAGAACATATCCCTTGGTATAGTTGGTGGCAGAATATCCTTTGCTAACCCATGTCCCATCGAAATAAGCATAGATTCCCCAAGGTAAGTCAAAGCGGTTGCGCATAGTCATGTTAAACAACGGCTTGTTGTATGACTTTTCGGGATTACCATATTCCAACTTCTGCAATCTCAGCACACCGTATAGCGTAGGATGCCAGATGCCTATGTCCAATCTTTGCCCTGCCACCATCTGAAAATAATCATAGCTAGGTAAGTTTACATTCTTGATGATATTTACCTTCTTGTTTTCCATATATGAATAAGTTGTGGCAAGTTCTCTCATGCTATGTACATAAGAGAGGCTCAAGCTCGTCTTACGATAACTCACATCCAAACTTAGCTCTCTTTCTAGTGATGATTTCAGCAAAGGATTTCCAAGCATCCATGATGTATGCGAGGCATAAGAATAAGTATTGCTCAGCATACTATAGCTAGGACGGTCAACTGAAGAGCTGTAAGATAATCCCAAACTCAGATTGCCGTTCTGATAATCAATGCTTACGTATGGAAGCCAATCCGTAAAACTCTTAGATTGTTCAGCAACCTTCTCACCATTAAGTATATAAGCAAAGTCGGTGTTCTCTACACGCAGTTCTGTTCTTGCGCTCCATGAGGGGCTAAGCTGCCAATTTGCCGTAATGTATCCTGCTGTCAGATGCTGGCGTTCCTCATCACGAGAAGCGTCAAAGAGAGCCTCGTCATTAGAGGTGCTTCCCGCAAACGATTGGCGAGTCTTGGTATACGAATATTGGGCGCCTAAATCTAGAGTTACAGCCTTCCATGAAGCAGTGAAATTAGCCTTGCCCGCTACCAGGTGATTGTTGCTATGACTTACTGTACCAATATGATTCGCATAGTTCTCACCTTGCTCGTTGACATCAGAGAGTTCATTGGAGAAGTTGTAAAGATAATCCATATCTGCCGCCAACTGATAGTTCTTCTTTTCACCAAATTTCAATATAGCATAAGAGTTGAGATAATGGCGTGTATTCTGCTTTGACTGTTCACTCGTTGATTCAAGCTGTGCATTCTCTGGCTCTACATTTGTCTGGATGTCATTTGTTGAAGAGTATTTTCCCTTAGGTTTTCTGCTAAATTCATAACGGATGCCCAGAGAATTGGCTCCAAAGTCGTAACTAGCACCTATATTGGCGTTTAACTTATGCGCACGATTCTCATAGGTAGTATTTGTTTTTGTTTCATACTTATTATTGCCAAACTTTTCCAGATAGTAGCCTGTTTGCTTTTCTCCGTCCCCGGCATAATTGGCTCCGGCATACACTCCAAGTCCATTGCTGCCAGTCCAAGACAAGTCCAGACCCGTTCTCCCGTATGAAACATCAGAAAGTGTAGCACCGGCTTTTGCTAAGCCAGCCCATCCTGCATCCTGATTTTTGGTATGGATGATGATGACCGACTTCACATCTGCCTCATATTTAGCTCCAGGATTGGTGATGATTTCTACTCTTTCGATATCCTGAGAGGAGAGTTGTTGCAGTTCAGAATTGTCTCTTACCTTTCGGTGGTTGATGTAAATCTCTGGCGTTCCTTTGCCCAACACTGAAATGTTAGTACCGATACCACTAATCAATGGCATCTGCTTGATGGCATCCAAGGCAGAACCCAACTTAGACAAAGGGTTGCCAATCATGGAGACGTTTAATCCCATATTGTTAGACTTCACGTAGTTGCGATGTCCCTTCACAACTACTTCACCTAACAGCTTGGCATCATCCTGCAGGGTAATATTACCAATAGATTCATTATGGCAAACAAGATAGTTTGTCTTATATCCCATGGCAGATACTTTGAGAATATCTCCATTTGGGTATCCATCCAGTGAGAATGCACCATTCTCGTCGCTTACAGTGCCTTTTATAAATGTGGAGTCCTGATAGTTAAGCAAGAATACATTCGCATAAGGCAAGGCTTCGCCCTGCTCATTGATAATTTTTCCAGTGATGTGTTGAGCCATGGCAGGCATAGTTGCTATGCACAGAAATGGCAATAATATCTTTTTCTTCATAATTTTCTCTTTTAATATTGTGGACTTACTTCAGGAGCAAATTGACATCTTGGATCAGGATAATCCCAGTTTTCTTCCCCATATGCTCTTATGATTTTTACAAAACATCTTCGATGTTTTTGATTGCAAAAATCCAAGACTTTACAGTTGTGACATGAGCTTTGTTCTCGAAACATTTTTCTGTGCATACAGAAAAGCTCTTTCGCTTTTGCCGAGTTCCAAACTTCTTGTATGGATTGCTTTTTCAAATCTCCAATGATAAATTGTGGGTGCCAATACATTAGTTCGCAAATGCTTACCTTACCATCAGGCAAAACAAATGCTCTATTTTGTAGAATACCGCATGTGCCGCCAACAAAATATTCATCCGTAGGCTTGCCATCTTTTAGATGCTCATTTAAAATTTCATCACTGCATATTATCTTAAATTCTGCTTTTGGCAACAGTTGAGTTCTTATGAATTTATATATATTCTCTAATTGTTCTCTTGAAGCTTTAACGCTTTCATAGGACTCCGTGGAATATATAGATTTTTCAGGAGCTCTGATTTCCCAATAAATCAAGCCTTTTATGCTTTTAATATAGTTATAAAGCCTTTCTATTTCTGCCTCTATTGCTGTTGATTTTATCAATATCGTATTTATCTGAATTTTAAAGTTGTATTTCTCCAGATAAGAAATTGCTTTCTTGATTTTATCAACATAATCAAGTTTAACTCCAATGGTCTCTTCAAGAACAATTGGATTCAACGAGTCTAATGACACTTGAACTACATTATTATACTTTGTGTTATGTAGCTTTTTTACCATTTCCTCCGTCAATGGATACTTTGTGGATATAAAGTTGGGACACATATCATATTCTACAAGCCTTTTAAGGATTATGTCCCAATCTTTACAGCAAAAAACCTCACCGCCAATTATATCAATGTGTGTCATCTTAAGAGCATGGGCCTCCTCTATGATTTCCAATATCTTTTCTGTTGACAAAGTTTTGTACTGAGTATTCTTATCTGCGTAACAGTATTTACATTTTGTAGCACATTTTGCTGTCAACATAAAAAGCAAAGACTGAGGTGCAGAATGCATTCTGTCTGGTGTAAAATCTAAATGTTGATGGCTTATCTCTATGTCCGATTCTCTTCTTGCAGACAATTCTTCATCCTTGACAAATCCGATTGGAATTAGTACATTTTTTGGGAAAAAGATTTTGTGTTCCTCAAATTCCGTGAAAATGGGCTTCTGGTTTTCTATATATTGTAAAACCATATCATAAGCTTGGCTAACTGTAATTCCATATTCTGCTGCAAGATTATCACAATGTTCGGAAATGGTTTGTGGCTCAATGAATTTATTTAGAATGCATGCTTGGACAGGATGGACAAAACTAATCCAATCCGAAGAGCTATAGTCTTGCACTGTTTTCTTCGAATACATAACAATTCTATCTTGATCAACTTTAAAGGAATAATCAGGATTTAGAATATAAGTCTCATTTCTATTCATTCTATATCTTAATTAAGATAGGCACGCTGTATGTTTACAGCATGCCTATTGGGTTCTTACTTAGAAACAGCTTCACTCTCGCACTTTACTGCAGCAGTAAAAATGCAAGTAATACTTTCTGATTCACTTCTCTTACCTCCTTTGACTTGCATCAAGTCTAAAACGTTTAAATTCTTGTTCATTTTTTCAATTTTAATTGTTAATACTCTGTTTACTAGCCCGAATTTACGCATCGGTCTATACATGCGCTTTTTGCCAGTTGTGTCTGGATATAATATTACCGGTTCTATTATAATCTTTCTTCAGGAGGAACTAGACGAATGCGCTATCGCCTTCTTCCTCGTCATCCTCGTCATTAATATAAATGTACTCACCATTAGGAAGTTGATACCAATATCCTCCACCTATGACATACTGGATGACAATTTTAGTTAATGTGACCATATTCTTATAATTTATTTTAATCGGTTGCAAAGGTAAGCATTGTTTTTCTGATAATCTCTAACAAAAATCTAATATTTTTCTAATAAGCAGTTTTTTTGTTCCAAGTTCGATTTTTTTTTTGTACTTTTGCAGTGTTTAAATAGAAGGATTATGAAGAAGGTTTATTATATTGCATTGTTAGCTATCATAATGATAGTATGCCTGCAAGGATACAATGTGCACTTGCAGTATTTAAATTACAAACTAGAATGTGTTGATAAAATCAATGATGTGTTATTGCAATCAGTAGACGAAGAGTACCATAATAGAGCAAAAAGCAAAAAAGGGGGGATTACAAAGGAAAAGCAACATATCAAATATAAAATTTTTCATTCATTTAATCAAATACCTAGAGAAATTAAGAAAGAGCCGTTTTTTAACTTACGCACATTGAATATCGGTTCTTTGAAAAAAAAAGGCATTATAAGTAGCACGTCAGATGCGCTCACGTTATTGGAACAAGACCAAATAGAAAAAGAAGGAAAGCCTCTTAATTTAACTAATCTGAATGAAATAGTTAGCAGAAGAATGGAAGCCAAGGTAGAGCACTCCATATTCTTACTCGACAAAAATAAAAAGGTAATAAAGGCAGAGGGAGTTAAAAATGTCCCTTCTTCGTGGGTTTACTCAAAAGATGTAGCAGTAAATTTAGCCAATCTCCGATTTGTAAGAGTTGCTATGCCTGTTCCACCTTCTCAGTTTATAGCACACTCTATATGGACATTGGCTCTGTCTGTACTATTTGTACTGATAGCTGTAGTTTGCATCGGTTATCACCTCTTAGTGATAAAGAGAAAAGAGCAGCTTCTAAGAAATCGAGAACTAGGCGTTAATGGTATCATCCACGATCTTAAGGCTCCTATCAATAGCGTTATCTCTGTATTGAGTTTGTTAAAAGTGAAGGTAAAGGAAGATAAGATATTGTTGGATGTAATTTCACAAGCAAGTGACAAGGCTAAGTTGCTGGTGAGCGATATAGAATCTATATTGCTTGCAGCCAAGGGTGGCAATGATAGAATATTACTCAATTTGAAGAAGGTCAGTCTTCTTGAATTAACAAATATCGTTAAGACAGATATGGACATATTATATAAGGAGAAGCCGCATAACATCGTAATTTCCGATGAGACTCATGGAGAAAATATGGCGTATGCCGACGAATTGTATATTCGTAATGTGATGAGAAATCTGATGGAGAATGCACTGAAATATTCTGATGATGGAGTGAATGTTCAAGTGTTGATCAGAAATATAGACGAAAGTATCGAGATTAGCGTAACCGACGATGGATGGGGCATTGCACCCAAGGACCAGAAGTTGATTTTCAGACAGTTCTACCGTGTGCGGCAGCATAAACAGGTTAAGGGATATGGTATCGGATTGGCTGTGGTGAAATATGTGGTGGAAGCACATCATGGAAGAATACGCGTAAATAGTGAATTAGGAAAGGGAAGCTGTTTTACCTTCAGTCTTCCTAAGGCACAATAAAAATGGCAAGAAAAATGGAAAAATTGAAAGTAATCATTGTGGATGACGATAAGTTGCTAGGCACAACACTGGTACTGGGCTTAGAAGGGTTAAGCATGAAACCTTACTATCTAGACTCATTGGATGGACTTTTGGATAAAATTTCTGAGGTCCAACCTAATATATTGGTACTAGACATTGAGGTAGGCATGGGAAATGGCATAGAGAAACTAAAAGAATTGAAGCTTCATGCCGTCAACATTCCTGTCATCATCATGTCCTCGCATATCCAGATGGAGTACATCGCTCAAGCTCTGGAGAATGGCGCTTTTCATTTCTTGAAGAAACCATTTGAGATAGATGAACTTGGCGCATACATCCAGCGTTTTGCCAAAACTGATGAAAAGTTAGGAATTGTGACAGATATCCAAATAGGCAATCTAAACTTGCATATGCAATTCCATGCTCTATATACTAAAAATAACGATCAAATTCATCTTTCCCAGAAACAGTTTGAGGTGCTTAGTATATTATCACAAAATCTAGGGAAGATTACGACTCGTCAAACTTTGAAACGTCAGCTATGGCCTGATGGCAACTATTCTGACCCCAGCTTAGATAACTACATCTCGCAACTAAGAAAAATCTTATCGGTTGATGAGAGTGTTAAATTAGAAACAATCCCGAAAGTTGGCTTCCTATTAAAAACTAGCAAATGAGGGGGCATTAGTGTCATTTGTCATTAGTGTCATTGACGACTACACTTTTACAGCAAAGATTTTGGTAAAACGACATATTTTCAGCAAAAAGATTTTGGTAAAACGACATATTTTCGCCAAAAAGATTTTGGTAAAACATATTTTTTATGTAACTTTGCACCCATAAGACATTGAAAATATGGAGAATATGGTATTTAAGAGAAAAATATATAGCCAAATGGCTGAATGGAAGGAAATTTCCAAGGGAAGTACAGCCCTCCTTGTAGAGGGTGCTCGCCGTATTGGAAAGTCAACTATCGTAGAAGAATTTGCCAAGAATGAATACGAATCATACATTTTGATAGATTTCAATGAGGCTTCCAAGGAAGTGAAAGCACTCTTTGATGATCTTATGAATATAGATTTCATTTTTCTTTTCCTGCAGAATGCTTACAATAAAACATTGCATGAGCGAAAGTCGGTTATCATCTTCGATGAGGTACAACAATGTCCGAAAGCCCGACAAGCCATCAAGTATTTGGTAAAAGACGGTAGATATGACTATATAGAGACTGGCTCACTTATCAGCATACATAAGAGCACTAAGGACATTAGTATCCCTAGCGAAGAACATCGTATCGAGATGTTTCCGATGGATTACGAAGAGTTCAGATGGGCCATGGGAGACACGGCTAGCGTGCCTCTGCTGCGTCAAGTTTTCGATAAGAAAATATCTCTAGGCGAGGGAGTCAACAGATTGAAGATGAGAGAACTACGCCTATATATGTTGGTAGGAGGAATGCCACAAGCTGTCAATGCTTATCTTAACACTAACAATCTACAGCAAGTAGATACCATTAAGCGACAGATTCTCCAACTATATGCTGATGATTTCAGAAAGATAGACCCATCGGGCAAAATATCCAAACTATTCATGTCTATCCCAGCCCAATTGAGCAGGAACCAGCTCCGCTATCAGCCTACTTCTGCTGTAGGAAGAATGGCTGCTGAGAAAATAGATGAGTTGATACTCAACTTAGAAGACAGCAAGACGGTTAACATTGCGTACCACACGGATGATCCGAATGTAGGTATGCCACTGACAGCCAACATCAACAAGTACAAACTGTACATAGGCGATACGGGACTATTCGTAACTTTGGCTTTCTGGGACAAGGATTATACGGAGAACATCATCTACCAGAAACTGTTGAGCGACAAGCTATCCACCAATATGGGATACGTATTTGAGAATCTGGTTGCCCAGATGCTGAGAGCCTCAGGCAACAGACTCTTTTACTATACTTTTCCAAAGGATGCCACGCATTCTTACGAAATCGACTTCTTGTTGTCACGCGGCAATAAGTTGTGCCCAATAGAGGTCAAGTCGTCTGGATACAAAACGCATGCCTCGCTTGATGCTTTCTGTCAAAAATTCTCCGACAGGATAGTACATCCGTACTTGTTGTACACCAAAGATCTACAAAAAGAAGAACAAACACTCTTGGTTCCGATTTACATGACCCCATTCTTATAAAGCAAGAATGCGCTGGGAGCGCAGGTTTGTTACCTGCCCTCCCAGCAACAACCTTGCAAAACACAATGTTTTTTCTATTGTACCTTTGCACCGCAGTTGGGCGATAAAAAACATCATCTCGTCAGCGAGAACTTGATGCTCAGACCGAAATCCTGCGTGGTCGTCGGATAACTGCTGCTCGACAAGAGCGGGGTGTTGGTCTGGCGATCATAGTAGAAACTCATGGTGAGCATCTTGCTCAAGGTATAATCAGCCGTGAAACTCAGCTTCAGGGCATTGTTGCCGCTGCTGGCGCTGCTCGTCATCGTGGCTATATCACGGACGATGGCTGCCTGCTTGCGGAAACTGAAGTCGAGACGCAGGTTCAGGTCATGATTAGGACCGTAGTTCTGGGTCTGATTCTTGCCCTTGCTACCGTTTCTGCTGTTCTGCTGGGCACTCGTTCTTCCCTTCACCTTGTGTGCCTTTGGAGCACCGAAGAGGTTGAAGTTATTGATGCGATAGCCCATACCTACCACCCAGTCTTTGCTCAGCGCCTCGTTCACCTGTACACTCGTCATACTGAGGTTCAGCACTCGGGTCTGGCGATACTCACCCTTGATAGTCATATTGTTGTTCAACGTAACATCCATACCGAGCAATGGCGAGAATGCCTCGTTGATGCTCACCTGCGAAACATTGAACATGCTGCTAGGCGATGGATTGCCCGTAGAGGCATCCGTCACGAAGCCCAGACCATTCATATACTCCTGATAGGTACTGTAGCTGCTATAGCTGCCCACGGCAAAGATGCTCTTGTAGGCGTGGTTGATGTTCACACTCTTGAAGTGATCACGGAACCATGGCAACTTGCCCAATCCGCTATAGCGCACCGTCCAGTTTGGCAACAGACGGCTCAATGCCGGGAAGATGGAGAGCGAACTGCCGCCCATCGAGGTATAGGCATTGAGGAATGCAGGAATCATCACATCACCACTATACGGATTAACCGGTGTGCGGGAAGCATCATACTTGCCTCCACCCAAGGTAGAACCCGCAGGATATACCGTTCCGGCATACTGCGACTCCACCCGCTGGCGGAAGCCATCGAGCGAGTTGACAAACTTTTCGAAAGTCTTGCTGCGATAACCACTGTTGGCATTTCCGATTCCCTCGAAAGCCGAACTCAGCGAGATGGTAGTCATCTGGAAAGTTCCGCTCTGGGTGGTCGGTGTACCCTCATACATATATTGTATGCTCTTCTGCGTGGTCATGGTGCGGGTGGCAGAAAGGTCTATCTTGAAATCCTTGACAGGTTCCAGGGTGGCACGCAGCTGCAGATTCTCGGTCTTGCTGGTAGTAGCCGGCGTAGCAATCGAGTCGTTGCAGAGCAGCCAGTCGTTGTCTCTTGCCTTTCCTATATAGCTGTCATCCACCAGTCCGAAGGCGAAATCCAGTCCCGGTGCCATCCTTCCCACTTTCTTCTGTCCGAAGGCATCACCCACGTTAGGAGTAAAGCCCGGCAGAAGCATCTGATAGTTGTTGCGGTAGGTGAAGCTCACCTTGCGCAGCATCATTGCCAGTCGGGCTGCCGTCTGGGCTGTCCGATACCATCTTTCGTTATCGAGCGGCTCTTTCGGCATCACCGTAATCTTCAGCTTCATCATGCTATCCACCTTCGACTTGATACGGATCTGGTTGTTATCCACCCTTTTGTATTTCAGATGATACACCTTTCCATCCTCCGTCTTGGCAGAAATGATGAGTCGCTTACTGTTCTTGCCATGTCTGATGAGCAGGGAAGTATCCGGCAGGAGGGTGATTTCCTTCTCGAAAGCCTTCCTGTTTTTCGGAAGCGCCTTTGCCAGATCTACCTGGTTCTTCTGCCCATTCTTCTGCATATTATCTTTCTGCAGTCTATTCTTCAGCAAAGCCTGCTTCCGCTTGGCTTCCTTCTCCTTTTTCTTCCTCTCTATCTCACTCCTGCTTATCGAGCGGTTGAATCGGTCATTCGCCTTCTTGAGGAATGGGATGTGGTTGTAGAGGCGCACCAGGTCGAAGCTTCCGTTAATCGTCAGCTCGCGCTGGGTGTTGATGGTGTTGCCATACGAGTTGCCGTTCTCATCCTCCGTACCTCGCTCCCAAGTATAGTTGGCGTTGTAGGAGGCATCGGTATTCACCCAGTCGAAGACTGGCAGCAGATGGATAGGCAACTTATAGGATGCCGTGAAGTTCTGACTGTAGTCGAGCGGCGTACCCCAGCTCTTCACACTCTGCCATACCGAACTCCGATACACCGAATCCTTCCAGGCATGATACTGGTCGGCATAGAGATCGGCATTCACATCCGGATAAGGCACATCTACCTGTGCATGGGTGGCACTCTGGAAGTTCATGTGCAGGTTCTTGGTCAGATCCCAGCGCAGAGAGAACTCGCGGTTCCAGAGGAACTGGTCGCTCACGGTGAGCGGCAGCTGCGAATTGAGCGTACTCTCCATATCGCGTTCCTGCAGCTCATAGGTCTCGTGCGTCATCTCCGTATTGAAGGCGATGTTCTGTGGCAACCAGTTTAATCCGAATCGCTTCAGAATGTCGAGCCACTTGCTCTTGTTCTTCCACTTCCTGAAAGGTTCCCACGCCTTATAGACCGGTGTCCAGGAATAATCCAGGGCTCCGCGCCAGTTGTCCCGATTCTCGAAGACCGTGGTCTCACCCGTGGTATGCTGATGGGCATGACTGTAGGTAAACGAGAAGTTGGCTGGATCATAAGGCATCGGATGACGACGGGTGGCGATACCTACCCGGGCATTGGATACCGAGAAGTTGGTCTGGGTGACTTTGGTCACGGCGATGTTCTCGATAGAGTCCCGCTCAGCCTTCGAACCGGCGGCATCCAGCGCATCCTTCAGTTCCATATCCGTATCCAGCGGATTGTATTTCGGAGAAGTCTTCTCCTTCGTCACACTATAATATAAAGGTATGCTCACCTTCGCCTTGTCGGGGAAGAACTTACCCATCTCCAACGAGGTGGTCACGCTATAGGTACCATAATTATCGGTGCTGCGGCTAGCCACACCGTCTTCCAGACCGCCAAAGCCGTCGCTCATATAGCGGCCGGTGGCATTCACGCTACCCAGGTCGGAGAGCTGCACGTTCAGATTGGCATTGGCTGCCCATCCTCCCTTGTTGTTATGCTCCAGAAGCCGGAGCTCGTTGACCCAGACTTCTCCACTCTTCACCTCATCCGAATTGTTTCTCACACCTATCATCAGCGTCTTTACCTCTCCCAGGCTCGGATTGCCCACGATGGTGATCCGGTTGCCCGGATGTTCAGCATCCATCATCATATAAGGTGCCATATAGGAAGCCATGCCAGCAGCCTTCGCCTTGTTGCGCTCCTTCTTGAGACTGGTAAATACGCTCAGGTTTACATTGAGCATATTCTCCTCCGGCCAGACCAGCTTTCTGTCGGCAAAACTGTTGCGGTTATAATTGTTGCGAGGTTCGGTCAGCTTGAGCGGAATCTCATACTCATAGTAATTGTTCTTATAGTCGCTGCCCAGACGGATGAAGACCGCCAGCTGGTCGTTCTTCAGATTGGTGGCGTTCTGCTCCAGGGCATTGGCATGAGTAAACATCTGTATGCGCTTGTACTGGCGGAGATCGAGGGTAGAGTTCTTATATACCGCCTTTGCCTCGCCATGGGTCAGATCCTTTACCACCAGACTCAGAGCCTGCTCGTTTGCCTCGACAAGCTGTGGCTGCGATGGGTCCTGCTCGCGGCTGATACCCGGAGGAAGCACATAGTTGACCGGTGTCTTCTCAGCATTTTCCTCCAGACTGACTGCACTCGCCTCCAAGGTTCCGCCACTGGCTGCACCCAACGGCTGGTCGTAGGTACGCCACTTGCTGTGTACCAGGTCGAGCGTACCGAAACGGAGCACGATTGGCTTTCTGAAGTTGGTGAGGAACATTCGCATGAAGCGGATGCTGGAGAAATCATTGATGTTTCCCTGGCGCTTTTCAAACTCATCCACAGGAATGCGGAACTGATACCAGGTAACCGTGGATTTCGTGTTGTCTCGCCAAGTCTGGGTGTATTCGCGCTTATCCACGATGAAGTTGCTGCCCACCACGAAATCTTCCGGACGGATGCTGACGTGATACTGGAAATACTTCTCATATTCGTTCAGCGTATAGTCCTGGTTGATGTCCTCCACATCCGGTGTCGATTTATAGGAGGTATCATAACTCTCGGTACGGCTTTCGCTGTCAGGCGAATTGCCTTGAGGGTTGTTGATGTACTTATATCGTTGAAGGATGGGCGCACGCATCTCATCCCAGTCAGAGCCTCTGAAATAGTGATAGTTATCCCGGGCTGGGTCGGCAAAGATACTGTCGAACACCGCCTGGTTCACCTTTCCCTGTATCTGGTCGAGATAGGCACTCTTGTAGAATTCCAGCTCTTCGGCATCGGTCAGACCATTGAATCCCACATCCTGCAGGGCACGGCTTCCGCTCGTCGTGGCGAAGGCATAGGTCACGGTGCTCTGCGTAGGAATCTTACCCCACTGTGTATAGGTGAAGCTTTTGCTGCCATCCACCGGCATTCCGCTTTCATAAAACTTCTTGCCATCCCGCAGGATATCCTCGCTCACCTCGCCCAGGTTGATGTAGAAGTCGCCACCATAGTCGGCTGCATCCGATTGCTCTCGGGAATAGATGAACGGATCGAGCATCCAGAACTCGATATATTCCACGTTTGCCTGCTCGAAATCGTTGGTATCCAGCTTGCGCATCATTCCACCCCAGTTGCGGGACGGATTGGCAAGGGTACCATCCGACTGCAGATCGGATACGTTGAAGTTGTAAGGTCCCGGCTCCGATGGATAGTAAGCCAGATTGAGAACACTCAGGGTGCTGGTGGCTCCCTGATAGGTGCTCTGCTGGCGCAGAGGGAAAAGCTCCTTTACATACACCTCTCTCACGTAGTGGTTGCTCAACTGCTTGAGGTCGCTCTTGATATGACCCGGAGTGAGCGAACTGCCCCGTCGGGTGAAGAGCGGATCTATGGTGTACCAGGCAAGGCGGGAACGATGGAAACCGCTGGTCAACCCCGTCTTGTCATTGTAATCATCCTTGAAGTTGAGCGACGGCACACTGGAGATAACCCACGAAGTAGGAGTCATCACGTCGATGGTTCCCTTGGTATTCTCGAAGTCAT